>ERZ1673702.2454-NODE-2454-length-16326-cov-16.992256_pt1 | contig 16326 bp, 14 predicted proteins | sample MGYA00580232_ERZ1673702 | MGnify/ENA primary metagenome ERZ1673702 (study PRJEB41218, sample SAMN15661792) | gut metagenome | host: Homo sapiens | place: Canada: London | collected 2015-08-20/2019-03-30 | study: EMG produced TPA metagenomics assembly of... | reverse complement strand
TCCACCATCGTCTACTCCCTCAAGACCATGGAGCGGGACATGAAGAACGACCAGCACCTGCGGGAGACCGTCAGCGACATCATCAAAAACGTGAAGGCCTGACCGGGGAAAACGGGGTAAAAGTCATACTCATTTTGACCTCTAACCCCAAAATATGGGGAAGAACCGGAAGAAAATGGGGAAAAACGGCCCATATCTTGTGGTAAAAACGCAAACCTTTCCACACTTTCCACAGAGTTTTCAACATTCAACCTGTGTTCTCCACATGGGCTGTGGAAAGAAGGGGTCTTTCTCACCTTTCCACGATCCATTCACAACACATTCACAATGCCGTGGAAACCCAAACCCCCGCATTCCGACAGGACTTTTCCAAGTTTTCCACAAGTTCCCCACCCCCTACTACGGTTACTACAACAAGTTCAATAAGATAGACCGGTCCGGAGACTGCATTCCAACCCAAAACAGCATCCGGATCTGGAAAACAAAGGAGAGAATTCAGTTTGAACATCGTATGTGACAAAGTTCTGCTGAGCGCAGCCATTGATGGTGTGTCCAAAGCCGTCACCATGCGTTCAGCGATCCCCGTTCTGGAAGGCATTTTGCTCAAAGCTGAGGGCTTCCAGCTCAACCTGACCGGCTACGATCTGGAAATGGGCATCGTGACCACCATCGAAGCCAATGTGAAGGAAGCCGGCGAGGTGGTGCTGAATGCAAAGCTGCTCAGCAGCATGATCAGCCGGATGCCTGCCGGTCAGGTGGCCATCACCTCTGCCGAAAACGGCAAGACCACCATCCAGAGCGGCGTCGTCCAGTTTGAGATCCAGTCCATGCCGGCCAGTGATTTCCCCGAGCTGCCCAACACCGGAGCCGAGGAGACCCTGACCATCAAGACCGGCGTGCTGAAAGATATGATCGATCGTACGTTATATGCGGTCAGTCAGGACGAGAAAAAGCCCGCCCATACCGGTGAGCTGTTCGAGATCCTGCCCGACAAGCTGACCGTGGTGGCACTGGACGGCTACCGTCTGGCCATCGTGGAGCGCCCGGTCACGGCGGTGAAGGACATCCGCATCATCGTGCCCAGCAAGACCATGACCGAGGTCTCCCACCTGCTGCCCAACGATGACGAGGAGCTGGTGCATATCAGCGCCAACCGCCGCTATGTGGTCTTTATGGCGGGCGGCTACACCATCATGAGCCGCCTGATCGAGGGCGAGTTCCTCAACTACCGCAACGTGATCCCCGCCGACAGCCGCACCCGCGTGACCATCGACACCAAGGAGTTCGTCGAGACCATCGAGCGTGCTTCGCTGATTATTACAGAACGTTTAAAAAATCCCCTCCGCATCTCCTTTACAGAGGGTAAAGTCGTCGTCCGCTGCCAGACCAACCTTGGCCGCGTGGTGGATGAATTCAACGCCGACTGCGAGGGCGACGAGGTGGAGATCGGCTTCAACAACCGCTATCTGCTGGACGCACTGCGCAACGCCCGCACCGACAAGGTCCGCATGGAGATCAGCGGCCCTCTGAGCCCGGTAAAGGTGCTGCCTGCCGAGGGCAGCGATTTCCTGTATCTGGTGCTGCCGGTGCGCTTCAAGAACGATTAAGAGGGATAATTTATGCAGAAAATTCTCATCCATACGGAGTTTATCAAGCTGGATGCCCTGCTGAAATATGCAGGCCTGTGCGAGACCGGCGGCGAAGCCAAGGAGCTGGTGCAGGGCGGTGCCGTGAAGGTGAACGGCGAGGTGTGCACCATGCGCGGCAAAAAGTGCCGTGCCGGTGACGTAGTGGAGCTGGACGGCCAGACCGTGGAAGTCGGGCAGGGGCAGTAATGCGTCTGCTGTCACTGGAAGTTGCGAACTACCGCAATATTGCGGCGGCGCAGCTGGAGCCGGGCCGGGAGCTGACCGTGATCTGCGGCAACAATGGTCAGGGCAAGACGAACCTGCTGGAGGCCATCTGGCTGCTGACCGGCGGCAAAAGCTTCCGGGGCGGCAAGGATGCCGAGCTTGTGCGCCGCGGGGAAACATTCGCGGTGCTGGAAGCCGTCACCCAGCGCACCCGGCAGGAGGATCAGGAACCGGACGACCCGGCCAGAGTGCGCATCACGGTGGGCACGCCGGACGCACAGCGGCCCGGGCGGTATGCATCGGTGAACGGTGCACCGCCCAAGCGTGCGGCAGGCCTTGCGGGCAGTTTTCCGGCTGTGGTGTTCGACCCCGGGCACCTGAGCCTTGTCAAAGGGGCACCGGAAGGACGGCGGCGGTTTCTGGACGCGGCGCTGTGCCAGCTGTACCCCGGCTACCTTGCCACCTACCGCCGCTATGTGCGGGCATTGCAGCAGAAAAACGCGCTTCTGCGTCATTCTGCAGGCGGCACGGAGCGCCCGTGGGCAGAAAAATGTGCCCTGCTGGAGGTGCTGAACGTGGAGCTTGCAGCGCAGGGCGAGGCCATCCAGAAGCGGCGGCGGGAGTATCTGGCCCTGCTTGGCCCGCTGGCCTGCGCCAACTATGCCGAGCTTTCCCACGGGGCAGAGCGCATGGCAGTGCACTATGCCGCCCAGTTTGAGCCGGGCGGACTTTCCGCACTTTTGAAGCAGCGCCAGAACGAAGAGCTGCGCGCCGGGCAGAGCCTGTGCGGCATCCACCGCGAAGATGTAGAGCTGCTGCTGGACGACCAGCCCGCAAAGGTGTTTGCAAGTCAGGGACAGCAGCGCAGCGTGGTGCTGAGCCTGAAAATGGCCGAAGCGGCTGCCGCTGCCCGGATCACCGGAGAGCACCCGGTGCTCCTGCTGGACGATGTGCTCAGTGAGCTGGACGAGGGCCGCAAGCAGTATCTGCTGACCCGCATGAAGGAAAAGCAGACCTTCGTCACCAGCTGCGATGATACCGCTTTCCTGAAAACGGACGGCGAGGTGTACCGCATGAACGGCGGCGTGCTGAGCCGGGCCTGACCGGGATAAATGCTGCAAAAGTCCATACGAAACCTGTGCATAAACAGCGTTTTATGCATGAGCTGCCGGAATGAGGAAAATACTGTATGTATATTCATCTGGGGCGCGACTACGTGCTGAATGACCGGGATGTCATCGGAATCTTCAACATGGAGACCACCACCATCACCCCCCGGGGCCGGGAGTTTCTGAACTATGCCCAGAAGAACGGCGCGGTGGTGAGCCTTTCGGACGAGCTGCCCCAGAGCTATGTGCTGGCAGACGGCGCGGTGGTGGATACGGTCTATCTTTCCGAGCTGTCCCCTGCCGCCATGCGCCGCAGAGCCGAAAAGATGGTGGAGTGACATTTGCGGAAAACGGGCGGAAAACCCACAGAAAAAGAGGGATGGGAAAGCCCCGGAACTGCCCGGAAAGCCGCACCGCACCAGCCGGAACGCCCTCTGCGGGCAGCGGGCGAAAACACAACAAAACTGCGAGAAAAAAGGACACCCTGGTGTACCGGTTCCCGCTTTGCTATCATTTGAAAAAACAAACGCAAAAACGAACAAAAGGGAGAAAGGAAATGGCAGAAGAAATCATTACCAGCACAAATGCCGAAACCGCTACCGACCATGAGTATAATGCCAGCGAGATCCAGGTCCTGAAGGGTCTGGAAGCGGTGCGCAAGCGCCCGGGCATGTATATCGGCTCCACCGGCGAGCGGGGCCTGCATCATCTGGTCTACGAGATCGTGGACAACGCCATCGATGAAGCGCTGGCCGGCTACTGCGACCACATCGAGGTGAAGATCCTCAAGGACAACATCATTCAGGTCACGGATAACGGCCGCGGCATCCCCGTGGACATTCAGGCCGACACCGGCCTGCCCGCCGTCACCGTCGTTTACACCATCCTGCACGCCGGCGGCAAGTTCGGCGGCGAGAACTCCGGCTACAAGGTGGCCGGCGGCCTGCACGGCGTGGGTGCTTCGGTGGTCAACGCCTGCTCCGAGTGGCTCACCGTCGATGTGCGCCGCGACGGCAAGGAGTACGAGCAGACCTTCCGCCGCGGCGACCCGGACGGCCCGCTCAAGTGCATCGGCACCGTAGCCGACGGCGTTACCGGCACCCGGGTCACCTTCAAGCCGGACCCGGAGATGTTCAAGGACACCACCGTGTACGACTTCGACACGCTGGAAAAGCGCCTGCGGGAGGAGAGCTTCCTGAACGCCGGTGTCAAGATCACCCTGACCGACGAGCGCGAGATGTATACCCCCGTGCTGGAGGACGGCAAGGAGGGCGACCCCTGCTACCGCACCGAGGTCATGTGCTACGAGGGCGGCATCAAGAGCTTTGTCACCTATCTGGGCGAAAAGCGCAAGCTGGAAGTGCTGCACCCCAACGTCATCTACCTCAAGGGGCAGACCGACCGCGGCGTGGCGGAGATCGCTTTGCAGTACAATTCCAGCTACAACGAGCTGCTTCTGAGCTTTGCCAACAACGTCAACACCCCGGACGGCGGCACCCACGAAGAGGGCTTCAAGGCCAGCCTGACCCGCGTGTTCAACGATTACGGCCGCAGCCACGGCCTGCTGAAGGACAAGGACGAGAATCTGTCCGGCGCAGACGTCCGTGAGGGCCTGATCTGCGTGATCTCGGTCAAGCTGCAGGAGGCGGAGTTTGAGGGCCAGACCAAGGCAAAGCTGGGCAATACCGAGATCCGCACCCTGGTTTCCAACATGGTCTACTCCAAACTGATGGAGTTCTTTGAGGAGAACCCCGGCGTGGCAAAGGCCATCTTTGAAAAGGCCACCCAGGCCGCCCGTGCCCGCGCCGCTGCCAAAAAGGCCCGCGAACTGGTGCGCCGCAAGAGCGCATTGGAGACCAGCCGGATGCCCGGCAAGCTGGCAGACTGCCGCGAAAAAGACCCCAGCCGCACCGAAATCTTCATCGTCGAGGGCGACTCTGCAGGCGGCTCTGCCAAGATGGGACGCGACTCTGCCATTCAGGCCATCCTGCCGCTGTGGGGCAAGATGCTGAACGTGGAAAAGGCCCGCGCCGATAAAATTTACGGCAACGACAAGCTGATGCCGGTGGTGCTGGCGCTGGGCTGCGGCATTGGGGACGAGTTCGATATCTCCAAGCTGCGCTATGATAAAGTGTTCATCATGGCCGATGCCGATGTGGATGGCTCCCACATCTGCACCCTGATGCTCACCTTCTTCTTCCGCTATATGCGCCCGCTCATCGAGCAGGGCCATGTGTATGTGGCCCAGCCGCCCCTGTTCAAGGTGCAGAAGGGCAACACCATCAAGTATGCCTACAACGACGCCGAAATGGCCGTGCTTTCGCAGGAGATGCCGGGTGCCAAGGTGAACCGCTATAAGGGCCTTGGTGAGATGAACCCCGAACAGCTGTGGGAGACCACCATGAACCCGGACAACCGCGTGATCGTGCAGATCACCATTGACGATGCCGAGAAGGCCGACGAAGCCTTTACCATCCTGATGGGCGATCAGGTGGAGCCCCGCCGCCGCTTTATCGAGACCAACGCCCAGTACGCAAAGCTGGACGTGTAAGAAAACCCTCTCAGGCGCTGACGCGCCAGATTCCCCCTTTTGTCACCTACGGTGACATCTTCCCTCAAGGGGGAGCTTTAGGCAAAAAGATAAACTTTTCCTTCTCACGCAAAAAAGCTCCCCCTTTTCGGGGGAGCTGGCAATGCCGACAGGCATTGACTGAGAGGGTCAAACCCTACGGAGGAAACAATGGAAGAAGATTATGTGATGATACCGGGCAGCGGAACCAAAAAGATCATCCGCGATGTGAAAAAGGAAATCGAGACCGCATTTCTGGACTACTCCATGTCGGTCATCGTGTCCCGCGCTCTGCCCGACGTGCGCGACGGCCTGAAACCCGTCCACCGCCGCATTCTGTACACTATGCACGAGCGCGGCAACGACCCCAGCCATCCCTACCGCAAATCCGCCGACACCGTTGGTGCGGTGCTGGGCTCTTACCATCCCCACGGCGACGCATCGGTCTACGATGCCATGGTCCGTCTGGCACAGGATTTCTCTCTGCGCTATCCGCTGGTGGATGGTCAGGGTAACTTTGGTTCTGTGGACGGCGACCCCCCGGCTGCCTACCGTTACACCGAGGCCCGCATGAGCCGCATGGCGGTGGAAATGCTGACTGATATCGAAAAAGATACCATCGACTGGGACCCCAACTTTGACGAGACCAAGAAGGAGCCCAGCGTGCTGCCCTGCCGCTTCCCCAATCTGCTGGTCAACGGCAGTCAGGGCATCGCGGTCGGCATGGCCACCAACATCCCGCCCCACAACCTGAGCGAGGTCATTGATGGCTGCATCGCCTATATCGATGATCCGGACATCGACCTGCCCGGCCTGATGGAATACATCAAGGGCCCGGATTTCCCCACGGCAGGCATCATTATGGGACGCAGCGGCATCCGCGCCGCCTACGCCACCGGCCGGGGCAAGATCACCCTGCGGGGCCGCGCCACCATCGAGGAGACCAAGAACGGCCGCACCCAGATCATCATTACCGAGATCCCGTATATGGTCAACAAGGCCCGCCTCATCGAGAACATGGCCGACCTTGTCAAGGAGAAGCGCATTGAGGGCATCACCGGCCTGAACGATGAGACCAACCGCAAGGGCATGCGCATCGTGGTGGACATCCGCAAGGACGCCAACGCACAGGTCATCCTGAACCAGCTGTACCAGTACACCCAGCTGCAGGATACCGTGGGCGTCATCATGCTGGCCATCGACCACAAGGTGCCCAAGGTCCTCACCCTGAAGCAGATGCTTCAGAAATACGTGGAGTTTCAGGACGAGGTGGTGCGCCGCCGCACCCAGTACGACCTGAAAAAGGCCAAGGAGCGCGCCCACATTCTGGAAGGCCTGAAGAAGGCCACCGACATCGTGGATGAGCTGATCGCCACCATCCGCGCCTGCAAGGGCGGCATGGCAGAGGCCAAGGCTGCCATCATGGAGCAGTTCGGCTTTGACGACCCGCAGGCAGATGCCATCGTCAAGCTGCAGCTGGGCCGTCTGGCAGGCCTTGAGATTTTGAAGATCGAAGAAGAGCTTGCCAGCCTGCAGGCCAAGATCGAGAACTGGGAAGCCATTCTGGCGGATGACGCCCGTGTGCTTGCCATCGTCAAGGACGAGCTGCTGGAAATGAAGAAGCGCTTCGGCGACGAGCGCCGCACCGAGATCCAGTCCGTGACCGGTGAGGTGGATATCGAGGACCTGATCGCCGAGGAGCAGTGCGTCTACACCCTGACCGAGGCCGGCTATATCAAGCGCCAGCTCAAGGCCACCTATCAGGCACAGCGCCGCGGCGGACGCGGCATCTCCGGCATGACCCGCAAGGAAGAGGACATCGTGCAGGAGATGTTCGTGGGCTCTACCCATGATTATGTCCTGTTCGTTACCGATAAGGGCCGCCTGTTCCGCATCAAGGGCTACACCATCGCCGAGGGCAGCCGCACCAGCAAGGGCAGCAACATCGTCAACCTGCTGCAGCTGGCCGAGGGCGAAAAGGTCACCAACATGATCTGCCAGAGCAAGGACGCCGACACCGAGGGCGGCTTTGTGACCATGGTCACCAAGCAGGGCCTCATCAAGCGCACCCCGCTGGAGCAGTACGCCAACATCCGCAAGACGGGCCTTATCGGCATCGCGCTCAACGAGGGTGACGCGCTGGCATGGACCCGCCTGACCACCGGCAATGATATGCTCATCGTGGCTACCCGCAACGGTCAGGCCATCCGCTTCAACGAGGCCGATGCCCGCCCGATGGGCCGTAGCGGCCACGGCGTCCGCGCGATCAAGCTGGCCGAGGGCGACGAGGTCGTCGGCGTCTGCATCTGCCGCGAAGGCGGCACGGTGCTCACCGTCACCGAAAACGGCAAGGGCCGCCGCTCTGACATCGACACCTACCGCATCACCGCCCGCGGCGGCAAGGGCATCCGCAACTACGATGTGAGCCGCGACAAGGTAGCCGCCGTGAAGATCGTGGACGATGTGGATGACGTGCTGCTGAGCAGTCAGGAGGGCATCATTATCCGCCTGCACGCCAACGAGATCCCGCTGCAGAGCCGCTACGGCTCCGGCGTGCGGGTGATGCGTCTGGGCGAGAACGACAAGGTGATGGTGCTGGCCCGCACCGACCACGACGACGAGGCACAGACCGAGCAGATCGACACCTCCGACGCCGATGCCGAGCCCACCGCAGAACAGCTGGCCGCCATGGAGGCCGCCGATGCAGCCTCTGCCGCCGAGACCCCGGAAGCGGACGATAAGAGCGAAGAATAAAGGCACAGAGAAGCCCATTCTCCTATACGTCCCTATCCGCGACAAACGCAAAATTAAAAAATATATTTCCGCTGAAAAGGCCAGAGCGCAAGCGGCGGCCATTTTAAATCGTAATTTAGAAAAATCCCCGCAGATGCCTTTGTGCTGTCTGCGGGGATTTTTTGCACTTTTCAGCGGCGGAAAAACAATGTATAATAGAAGCAGCATGTGTCGGAAAACACGAATGTGAGAAGAGGAACGGAAACATGACAGAACAAAAGCGTCCGGAGATCAGCATCATCGTGCCGGTGTACAAGGTGGAAAAATATCTGAACGAGTGCATCGACTCCATCCTTGCCCAGACCTTCACGGACTTTGAGCTGATTCTGGTAGACGACGGCTCTCCGGATAACTGCCCTGCCCTGTGCGATGCGGCGGCAGCAAAGGACAGCCGCATCCGGGTCATTCACCAGCAGAACAAGGGCCTGAGCGGGGCCAGAAATGCGGGCATTGAGATCGCACGCGGAAACTGGCTTTCGTTTATCGATTCGGATGACAGCATTGACAGAACATTCTGCGAAAAGCTTTATCATGCGGTAAAAAAATACGGAACAAAAATGGCTGTTTCCAATATTCTGTACCTTGAAGCGGATGGCTCGGTGAGCGTGTACAAGGATCTCCCTCTTCGGGATGAAGTCCTGACCCGGGAAGAATATGCCCATCGAATTCGCTCAACGCCGCTGGTTCATGCGACAACAAAACTGTACAGCCGGGATATTTTTGAAACGTTTCGTTTCCCTGTCGGAAAACTCTATGAGGATGCCTGCATCCTTCCTGACCTTCTGGAAAAAATTACGGAAACGGTGTGTGTGGCAGAACCTCTCTACCATTACCGTATCAATCCGGCAAGTATTATGCACAGAAAAGTAACCCTGAAAAATCTGGAAGAAGTAGACGTAAACTATGGGATGCTTTGCTGTGCACTGAAATACGGCAAAAAGGATGCGGCATACCTGCAGTATGCAATCATGAAAAGCTATTTCAAAAAGTTCCTGAAAAAACTTTCCCCGGAAGACCGGAATGACCCGAAGGTACAGCAGACCATCGATCTGATCCGCAAGGCGGAAACAGAGGTCAGGCAGGCCGGGGCGGATACCCTGCGCAATAAGCTGGAAGCGGCCGTGTGGTTCTGGAACAAAACCGTTTATTATCACCTGAAAGGCTGGGCCTGATCAGAAGTCGTGAAGGAGAGAATGTTGTGAGTGAAAAGAGAGAGGAGAACCGCCCGGAGATCAGCATCATCGTGCCGGTGTACAAGGTGGAACGATATCTGAACGAGTGCATCGACTCCATCCTTGCCCAGACCTTCACGGATTTTGAGCTGATCTTGGTGGACGACGGCTCCCCGGACAGCTGCCCTGCCCTGTGCGATGCGGCGGCAGCAAAGGACAGCCGCATCCGGGTCATTCACCAGCAGAACAAGGGTCTGAGCGGTGCCAGAAATGCGGGCATTGAGATCGCACGCGGAAGCTGGCTTTCGTTTATCGATTCGGACGACAGCGTTGACAAAACATTCTGCGAAAAGCTTTACCATGCGGCAAAACAGGCTGGTGCAAAGCTGGTGGTCAGCGATATTCTGTACTTTGATGCGGATGGCTCTCTGAGCGGTTATCAGGAGCGTGCGCTCCGGACGGAGACCCTTTCACGGGAGGAGGCAGTGCACCGCATCCGGCTTACGCCGCTGGTCCATGCAACAACGAAGCTGTACAGCCGGGAACTGTTTGCGGAGCTTCGTTTTCCGATCGGGCAGAATTATGAGGATGCCCTTACGATCCCGGCAGTGCTGGAACAGGTAACGGACGTTGTGTGTGTGGGAGAGCCGCTCTATCACTATCGCTTCAATCCGAATGGCATCGTGCGCGGAAAAATCGGCCTGAAAAATTTGCAGGAGGTATACGCGAACTACGCTTTGTTCCAGTGTGCGCTTAAATATGGCAGGAAGGATACAGTGTATCTGCAGTACACCATCATGAAGGCTTTTTTCCGGAAGGTGGAAAGGAATCTGTCTCCGGAGGACAGAAAAAGTGTACAGATGAAGCAGGCGGAAGCCTGCCTGAAAAAGGCAGAGGCCGAGGTAAAGCAGGCAGGGGCATTCACGGTGCAGAACTGGCTGGAAGCAGAGCTGCGGGCAGTCAATGCGCCGCTGTATAACCGCTGCAAATATAAGATCCGGCAGACAAAACCGAAAAAATGCAGGTAAGGAGAAACCGTTGTGAGTGAGCAGAAGGTCAGAAACCGTCCTGAGATCAGCGTCATCGTGCCGGTGTACCGGGTGGAAAAATACCTGAATGACTGCATCGATTCCATTCTTGCCCAGACCTTTGCGGACTTTGAGCTGATTCTGGTGGACGACGGCTCCCCGGACAGCTGCCCTGCTTTGTGCGATGCTGCAGCGGAAAGGGACAGCCGCATCCGGGTCATCCACCAGAAGAACCGCGGCCTGAGCGGGGCACGCAATGCCGGGCTGGACGCGGCAGAGGGCGAATGGATCGCCTTTGTGGATTCGGACGATATGCTGCTGCCGCAGGCGCTGGAAAAGGCCCACAGCACAGCGGAAAAGACCGGTGCGGACGTGGTACTGTACGGCTTTGCGTTCACCGACGAAAACGGCAAGGTCTATGAGGGCTGGGATACGACCCAGTACGATGAGGTCATCCCGCAGCAGGAGATCTACAACCGGCTGGTCATCGGCATGTATCAGTCCATGTGCAATAAGCTTTTCCGGCGGGAGCTGTTCGATGAGCTGCGCCTGCCGGAGGGCAAAAAGTTTGAGGACACCTACACCGCACCCCGGATCTATGAGCGGGTGCAGAAGATGGCCAGCATCCCGGAGTCACTGTACCAGTACCGGCAGGTGCCGGAGAGCATCATGCACAGCAGCTATTCGGTAAAAACGCTGGACCGGGTGGAAGCCTGCTACCAGATGTTTCTGGGCATGTACCGGCACAACGCAGAGACCCTGTGCGAAGCCTACCGCACCGTGCTGACCGCCCTTGTGGATATCTGGTGGCACCTGACCCCGGAGGAGCGCAGAAGCCCCCGGATGAAGGAGTGCATGGGATACGAACGGGACGCACGGCATAAGCTGTGGCAGGCCCGGGCTATCACCCTGCGGGGAATCTCGGATACGATCCGGTACACAAAATCGCCCGCAAAGTATCTGGAACTGCGCAGAGAACGGCAGGCAAAACTGCAGAACCTGAAATGACGAGGAAGTTACCGTGAAAGAACAGCACACGACCCGGCCCGAAAGCAGGAAAACCATCAGCATCATCGTGCCGGTATATAAGACAGAGCGTTTTCTGAACGCCTGCATCGCTTCCATCCTTGCCCAGACCTTCACGGATTTTGAGCTGATTTTGGTGGACGACGGCTCTCCGGACGGCAGCCCTGCCCTGTGCGATGCCGCAGCGGCAAAGGACAGCCGCATCCGGGTCATTCACCAGAAAAACCGTGGTCTGAGCGGGGCACGCAATGCCGGGCTGGACGCGGCAGAGGGCGAATGGATCGCCTTTGTGGATTCAGACGACACCATCACGCCGGACTTCTGCGCAAAGCTTTACCATGCGGCGCAGGAGACCGGTGCACAGATGGTCGTGTGCAATTACCGGCAGGTGGACGAAGCCCTGACCCCCATCCGGGAGCAGTATCTGCATGTGCGGCGGGAGGTGCTGACCTCGGAGCAGGCATTGGAGCACAGCACCCTTCTGCCCTACATGGTGGTGTGGAACAAGCTGTACCACCGCAGCATCTTTGCGCAGCTGCGCTTTGCAGAGGGCAAGCTGAACGAGGACACCCTGCTGATCGCTTACGCCTACGAAAAAGCAGAAAAGATCGCCAACATCCCGGATGCGATGTACCTCTACCGCAAGGTGGCGGGCAGCATCGTGAACAGCAAAGTCACCCTGCGCAACCTCGACCGGGTGGAGGCAAACTATGCGGTGTTCGAGTGCGCCCGCCGCCATGGCGTCACCGGCTCGCTGTGCGAGCTGTACTGGGTGCTGCTGCACTCGCTCATCGATGTGGGCTCCCACCTGACGGCGCAGGAGCGGAAAACGCCCCGGATGCAGCAGGCCCGGGAGTATGAGCGCCGCGCCCGCCGGGCACTGCGGCAGGAGCATGCCGTCACCCCGCAGGCGCTGGGCAATACCCTGTGCTTTATCCTTTCGCAGGACCGGTATTTTGAGACCCGCTGGAAAAACAGGACCTGAAGGCGATTGTTTATAAAAACGGTTTCCACGGTTTGTCTGGACTTCCGGCGCGGGATATGCTACAATAACAGAACAATCACAAATACCCGTGGGGGAGTAGCAAGCGCCGGTTGCAGAAGGCGCAGCAAGTCAACACAATGGCCGGTGGTTTCGGTCTGGCTTGCTTTAATTTGCGAGACTCATGTGTTTTTGGCGCGCAGAATGCCGCCCGTGCACATGGAGTCGATGATAAAAATTGACCCGGCTTCGGACGTGCAGATGCGCCCGAAGCCGGGTTTTGTATTGCCCGATATTCTGGTCAGATTCAGGAGGCAGACAATATGGAATGGAGCTTTGTATTTTTTCTCAACAGCGCCCTGCTGGGCGTGGGCCTTGCAATGGATGCGTTTTCGGTGTCGATGGCAAACGGCCTGCACGACCCCCGCATGAGCAGGGGGACCATGTGCAGGATCGCGGGCACCTTTGCCCTTTTTCAGGCGGTCATGCCCATGACCGGCTGGGTGTGCGTGCACACCATCGTGGAGATGTTCTCTTCCTTTGAAACATTCATCCCGTGGATCGCGCTGGCACTGCTGGGCTACATCGGCGGCAAGATGCTTGTGGATGGCATCCGGGGCGAGGAAGCCGAAGAGGCTGCAGAACTCAGCGCCGGTGCACTGCTCATGCAGGGCGTCGCCACCAGCATCGATGCCCTTTCGGTGGGCTTTACCATTTCGGAGTACGGCTGGCTGATGGCTCTGGCGGCATCGCTCATCATTGCGGTGGTCACCTTCTTCATCTGCATGGCGGGCCTGCGCATCGGCAAAAAGTTCGGCACGAAGCTTTCCGGCAAGGCGTCCATTCTGGGCGGCATGATCCTCATTGGCATTGGTCTGGAGATCTTTATTTCCGGGGTGTTCTGAAATTCAGACAGCATAAAACAAAAGGGCACGGCGCTGCAATGCGCTGTGCCCTTTTGTTTTATAAAATGTTCCACATAGAACAATTACTTTTCCGGCTCAAAGTAGTCGGCGTATTCCTCGGTCAGCTTGGAGCCCAGCCGCCGGATGCCGCCGTAAAGGTGCTTTTCCACCAGCGGCTCAAAGGCGGCAAGGTCGCACCGCTCAATGGCATCCAGCAGGCTCCGGTGATCTGCGATCACTTCCGCAAGCCCGCCGCTGGTGATGGTGTCCAGCATCCGGAAGCGGCTGTAGTCGGCGTGGGCGTTCTGCAGGGTGCTCCACAGATACATCTTGTCCATGGCGGCAAACCATGTCCCGTGCAGGGTGCGGTCGGCCTCGTACAGCCGGTTGTAATCGGGCTCTTCCGTGGCGGCAAGGGCCGCATAGGCCTCCACCCGTCTGCGGATGAGCGCCCGCTGTTCGGGGGTGCACTGGGGCGCAAAATCCCGCAGGATGCGGGCCTCCACGGCGGTGCGCTCGTAGATCAGTTCGTCCACGATGCGGCGGTTCAGCCGGGTGACGGTGGTGCCCTTATAGGGCACGATCTTCACCAGCCCGTTTTCCTGCAGTTTCTGCAAAACCACCCGGATCATGCTGCGGGGGGCCGCAAAGCGGCTGCACAGCGGGTTTTCGCTCAGCAGGGAGCCGGGGCGGATGGTCAGATCGATGATCTCCCGCTCCAGCACGGCGTAAATTTCAGCATCGGTTCTATATTGTTCCATACCTCTCACCTAATGAACATGATGTATTCCTTTAGCGGGCTCGCCCTCTCAGCCTCGCCTTGCTCGGCAGCTCTCCCAAAGGGAGAGCCTTTGGCAGTCCACGCGGACTGTATCTCTATGCCAAGGCCTCTCCCTTTGACAAACTCCCCCGATCGGGGGAGGTGGCACAAAGTGCCAGAAGGGGAACAAGGTGGCTTTGCGAAGCAAAGACGGAGAGGGCTAGGATGCTGACCGTATACAACAATCTTATTCTAAAAATTCTTTCCACGGTGCGGCGTCCGGCAGGGGCAGGCTGAACTGCAGGGGCTTGCCGGTGTCCGGATGCCGGAACTGTAGGCCGCAGCTCTGCAGAGCAATGTCTCCCTTTACCCGGCTGCCATACTTGCCGTCGCCGGAGAGCGGGTGCTTCCGGGCGGCGAACTGTACCCGGATCTGATGGGTACGGCCGGTGTGCAGAGTGATGTCCGCAAGGCTCGTGTTCCCTGTTGTTTTCAGGATGCGGTATTCCAGAACGGCTTCCCGCACGCCCTTGCGGGGGCGGCTGACCGGGAACACCCGGCCCCGGCGGCTGTCCTTGAACAGCCAGTCCCGCAGGGTGCCTTCGGTGGGCAGTGCTTCGTCCGGCCCGCCTGCAATGACGGCGCGGTACTGCTTGATGAACTGCGGCTCTTCTGCCCTGCCCTCGGCCCGGCCGTCCTGCACGGCGTAGGCGTTCTGGCTCTGGGTGATCTGACGGCTGAGTGCGGCCGCAGCCCCGGGCGTGCGGGCAAACACCATCAGGCCGGAAACGCCGGTGTCCAGCCGGTGCACCACCCCCACAAAGGCGTCCGGGGCGTTCCACCGCTGCCGCAGCGCTGCGGGAATGCCCTCCTCGCTGGAAAGGCCCGCGGGCTTGTCCAGCACCACGATGAAAGCGTCCTCGTACAGGATGTTCACAGCTTGCCCTCAGCAATCAGCGCCTTGAGCTTCAGGATGCCGGCAATGGTCTTGCCGTCCCGGATCTCACCGCTCATGACCATTTCATAGGCTTTATCCAGCGGCACGCGGTCCGGCGTCAGGAACTCGTCCGCATCCAGATGCATCTGGGTCTTGTGCAGGCCGGTGGCGACCCATGTATAGATGACCTCGGTATCGTAGCCCACGGTGGGGTAGAACTGGCCCAGAGAGATGTAATTGTCGGCGGTCAGACCGCACTCCTCGCCCAGCTCCCGCTTGGCGGCTTCAAAGGGGTCCTCGCCCTTTTCCAGCTTGCCGGCGGGCAGCTCCCACAGCTCCTGCTGCATGGCGTAGCGGAACTGGCGCACCATGCAGATGGTGCCGTCCTCAAAATAGGGCAGGATGCACGCACCGCCGTGGTGATGCACCACCTCACGGGTGGCGGTCTTGCCGTTTTCCAGCAGAGCAGTGTCCTTGGTCAGGGTGATGACCCGGCCCTCAAAGAGGACCTCGCTGGTAAGTGTCTTTTCGTAATGTGTGATCTTTTCCATTGTATTTACCCTCTCTGCCCGGCACAGCGCCGGTTTTCTGCTCTCAGTTTACGGCAAAGTGCGGTTTGTTGTCAATAAAGAGATGATAAATACAAGAGGAAGGGACGATTTGGAATGCGCGCCGCGTTTGCTTTGCGCATGATCAGCGGAAAGATCATTTATAATTTCGCGTTTGTCGCGCTCTGCGGAGCGCTCCAAACGCCTTTTCACGGGAGGGGTCGTAACGGAAAGCAGCATTTGCATCGCCGCTTTCTGCGAAAACGCGCCGCTGCGGGAAACGAATCCTCTCAGGCTCACTGCGTTCGCCAGCTCCCCCGAAAGGGGGAGCTTTATTTGTGCTGACCGGAAGATACAAAAAGCTCCCCTTTTGGGGGAGCTGGCACGGCGCAAGCCGTGACTGAGAGGGTCCACCTCCCTCTTTTTGCGAAAAAAATCACAGGATCTGGCAAGGCAGGCAGGCTAAAACCAAAAATCCGCACCAACGCTTGCTTTACCGTACTAAAGACGTACAAAACAGCTAAAAAATTTTCTTTATTTTTGGTGCGTTTGTTGGGCGGTTTGCGTTTACTTTGCGGGCAGAATTTGTTATTATAGTATACAAGCAATAGTGCCTTTATGGGGTTCTCCGGTCCCATGTGGGG
>ERZ1673702.2449-NODE-2449-length-16351-cov-10.411635_pt1 | contig 16351 bp, 15 predicted proteins | sample MGYA00580232_ERZ1673702 | MGnify/ENA primary metagenome ERZ1673702 (study PRJEB41218, sample SAMN15661792) | gut metagenome | host: Homo sapiens | place: Canada: London | collected 2015-08-20/2019-03-30 | study: EMG produced TPA metagenomics assembly of... | reverse complement strand
CTCAGCTGGGAGAGCATCTGCCTTACAAGCAGAGGGTCATAGGTTCGAGTCCTATAGGTCCCATTTATGCCGATGTGGCTCAATTGGCAGAGCAGCTGATTTGTAATCAGCAGGTTAACGGTTCGAGTCCGTTCATCGGCTTGTTATGGTTATTAAAAGTCATAATTAAATATGGGTGGATTCCCGAGTGGCCAAAGGGGACAGACTGTAAATCTGCTGCAAATTGCTTCGGTGGTTCGAATCCACCTCCGCCCATTTAAAAATTAATAATTATTATCGCGGGGTAGAGCAGTCTGGTAGCTCGTCGGGCTCATAACCCGGAGGTCGTTGGTTCAAATCCTTCCCCCGCAACTCATGCCCAGATAGCTCAGTTGGTAGAGCAGAGGACTGAAAATCCTCGTGTCACTGGTTCGATTCCGGTTCTGGGCATATGGGATATTAGCTCAGTTGGTAGAGCACTTGACTTTTAATCAAGTTGTCCGGGGTTCGAATCCCCGATGTCTCATGAAGGCTCAGTAAATGTTTTATTTACTGAGCTATTTTTTTTGTCTAATAAGCTTATTAATAGTCGGCTGGTAAGTGGTAATAAATTTAAAAAGCATAAATTCTAAGAAGAGTTAAAAGGATGAAGAGATAAAAAATAAGTTATGAATACACCAATCTATAATAAATTAAGAGAATTAGAGTCAGAAAAAAGAATTCCTTTTCATATGCCAGGTCATAAAAGAGCTGATTTTGGGGCTTTTTTTGGTGTAGAAAAAATGGATATTACAGAGATAACAGATTACGATAATCTTCATGAACCAGAGGGCATTATTCGTGAATCCATGAATCTTGTAAGAGATATATTTAAAAGTAAGGAATCATGGTATCTTGTTGGAGGGAGTACCCTTGGGATTCTGGTATCCATTTCTTCGGTCTGTAGACAGGGAGATAAGATTTTAATAGGGCGAAACTGTCATAAGGCGGTCTATAACTGTATCAGGCTATTACAGTTGGAGGCCGTCTATTGCTATGCAGATGTTTCTGCCGAGTATGATATATGCGAGGATATGAAGCCAGAAGCCGTAGCAAGGGAATTAAGAGCGAATCCAGATATAAAGGCAGTTGTACTGACTTCACCTACTTATGAAGGCGTTGTGAGCGACATAGCAGGGATTAAAGAAGTAACTCGACCGTATGCCATTCCTTTGATTGTAGATGAGGCACACGGGGCGCATCTCATATTTCATAAGTATTTTCCAGACAGTGCCGTTCAGGAAGGTGCTGACTTGGTGATTCAAAGTACGCATAAAACATTGCCTTCCTTTACGCAGACAGCAGTTCTTCATCTTTGCTCAGACATCGTGACAAAAGAGCAGGTGGAGGAAATCATCGATATTTATGAAACCTCAAGTCCATCGTATCTTTTGATGGCTTCTGCTGAGTACGGAATCATGTATATGAAAGAAAATCAGGGACAACTCGCCGAATATGTGGATAACCTTAAAAATTTTCGCCGAAAATGTGAACAACTCCAAAAAATAAGCCTGCTCAATCAGAAAAAGTTAAATTGTTTTGCATATGATAACGGGAAATTGGTCTTTTCAGTAAAGGGCTGCGGAATAAATGGAAAGGAGCTGTTTCAGTTATTATATGAAAAATATCACATTGAACTGGAGATGGAGAACCTGACTTATGGGATTGCCATGACTTCTATCTGTGATAAAAAGGAAGATTTTGATGAGCTTTGGAAGGCAATTTCTGAGATTGATAAAATGTGTGAAGAGAAAGAAAAGGAAAATCGTAGTTTAAATAAGGCTGTAAATGAGACAAAAATTGCCATCCAAAACCAAGATAAAGTTGAAATAGAAATTTGTGATAAAAACAAACCCAAAATAGAAACTAAAATTCATAACCACTATAAGGTTATACAAGAAAAAGAAAATGAGCAGACAATATATCCTCCCAAAATCATAGAATCCTGGCAGTGCCGGGGAAAAGCCATGGAGACAGTTGAGTTGGCTGATTCTACTGGCAGAGTTTCAGGAAAATATGTCATGATTTATCCGCCGGGAGTACCAATATTAGTTCCTGGAGAAAAAATACTCAAAGAAACAGTGGAAAATATCAGTCAATATTTATATAATGGATATAATGTACTTGGATTGTCCTGTAATAAGATTATCGTTCTAAAAGATTTATAGATAGTATAGCAAAAGCAGTATGATAAAAATATTGTACCAGAGCATGTTTGAAAGTACTATGACTAAAATACGATGAAGAAGTCAGATAACATTCAGATAATAAAAGTGCATGTACTTCTGAAGGGAGATTTTATTAGATGAAGGGATTATTTATTGTGATGGAGGGACCGGATGGTTCAGGAAAGACCACACAAATAAATTTATTAAAAGAATACTTAGAGGAAGCAGGCTATGAATGTCTCATAACAAGAGAACCGGGGGGAACAGTGATCGGAGAGGAAATAAGACAGCTTATTCTGAATCCAGAACACAAAGAAATGTCTCCAGTAACAGAAATGCTTCTCTATGCGGCATCAAGAGCGCAGTTAGTACATGAAGTAATCGGACCAGCATTAGAAGAGGGCAAAATCGTTATAAGCGATCGTTTTGTAGATTCTTCTATCGTTTATCAGGGAATTGCAAGAAAACTTGGTATTTCTACAGTTTCGGCTGTAAATGCGCCGGGAATCGGCATTTATCGTCCCGATGGAATCTTTTTTATTGATTTATCAGAGGCAGAAGGACTTCGTAGAAAGAAAGAGCAGAAGAATCTTGATCGTATGGAGCAGGAAGGTATAGATTTTCATCATATGGTATCGGAAGGATATCGAAAAGTCCTTTCAGGCAGGCCGGAAGTTATGAAGATTGATGGTGGAAGATCCATTGATACGATTCAGAAAAAGATTCGGAATCATGTGGATGAATTATTGAAGAAGAAGAATCGATAGACATGAATTCATTGAGAAAAAACAATAAAAGAATAGGTACCAATAGAAAATTAGCAGAAGAATTAAGATGATTAACAGAAAGATTTTGAGGGAAAGTCATGGCTGAATTAAATGAGATTTTAGGAAATGAAAGAATAAAAGAGCATTTTATTACTGCTGTGCATCATAAAAAGATTTCTCATGCCTATATTATGGAGGGGGATAAGGGAAGTGGGAAAAAAATGCTTGCCGAGGCCTTCTCTAAAATATTGCAGTGTGAAGGCCGGGAAACTACGGGTCTGGTGGAATCCTGTGGAAAGTGTGAATCTTGTATACAGATGGAATACCATGATCATCCGGATGTAATTTGGGTTTCTCATGAAAAGCCCAATGTGATTAGTGTTGGTGAGATAAGGGAGCAGATTGTTAATACAGTAGAAATTATGCCATATAAGGGGCCTTATAAAATCTATATCGTAGATGAGGCGGAAAAGATGAATGCTGCAGCGCAGAATGCCATCTTAAAGACGATTGAGGAACCGCCGGAATATGCAGTTATTTTCTTACTTACTACGAACAGAGGAGCATTTTTAGACACAATTCTTTCAAGATGTATTCTTCTTGCCACAAGACCGGTACCCGGAACAGCTGTTGAGAAATACTTGGTGGAAAAATGTAGTGTTTCTAAGGAAGAAGCAGAATTTGCAGCAGGATTTTCTCTTGGAAATATAGGAAAGGCAGAAGCAATCGTTTCTTCAGAAGAATTTCAGGATTTAAAGGAGTTGACTCTGTCCATTTTGCGGTATATCCATGAGATAGAGAGTTACGAGATTGCAGATAAAGTAAAGGAATATAAAAAGTATAAAAACAGAATTGAGGACTTTTTCGATATTTTTCTGATGTGGTTTCGGGATATTATGTTACTGAAAGCAGATAATTCAGTGAATGCTGAAGCTGCCAAAAAGAAAATTATTTTTAAAAATGAGTATGCGTATCTGAAAAAGCAGGTAGATAAATTAGATTTAGAGGCAATTGATTATGTTATAGGCAAAATTCATCGTGCCAGAGTCCGCATAAAGTCTAATGTGAATTTTGACGCAACTTTAGAGTTGCTTATTGTAGAAGCGAGAAGAGAGTTTTAAGAAGAACAGGAGGTAGAAATGGCCAGAGTAATAGGAGTTCGTTTTAGAGATAATGGTAAAATATATTATTTTGCCTCAGAGCAGTTTGAGGTAGAAGTTGGACAGAATGTTATCGTGGAGACTGCGCGTGGAGTAGAATACGGCAGAGTTGTTTTAGGAAATCGTGAGATTCATGATGAGAAGATTATTGCAACTTTAAAGCCAGTTATCCGAATCGCAACACCAGAAGACGATAAGATTCAGGAAAATAATAAAGAAAAGAGCAAAGAAGCTTATAAAATCTGTATTGAGAAGATAAAAAAACATAAGCTTGCAATGAAGCTCATTGATTGTGAGTATACATTTGATAATAATAAAGTATTATTTTACTTTACGGCGGACGGACGAATTGATTTCCGTGAGCTGGTAAAAGATTTAGCCTCAGTTTTTAAGACAAGAATTGAATTAAGACAGATTGGTGTAAGAGATGAGACAAAAATTAAAGGTGGTATCGGCATTTGTGGAAGAAGCCTTTGCTGTAATACATTTTTATCTGAGTTTGTGCCAGTATCAATTAAAATGGCGAAGGAGCAGAATCTTTCTCTGAATCCTACAAAGATTTCAGGAGTTTGTGGAAGATTGATGTGCTGCCTGAAAAATGAGCAGGATACTTATGAGTATCTGAACAGTAAGCTTCCGAATGTTGGTGATGAAGTAAAGACGAATACGGGAGTAAAAGGTGTTGTTCACGAAGTCAGCGTGTTAAGACAGAGAGTGAAGCTCGTAGTTACTGACGAAAAGGGAGAAAAAGAACTCGTAGATTATAAAGTGGATGATTTGATTTTCCGTCCTCGGAAGCGCAGAGAAAAAGTAAAAATGGATGATGAGCTTAAAAAATTAGAGGCGATGGAGAAGAAGGAAAGAAAGTCTAAGCTTTAATGAAACGAAGAGAAATAAGGGAAGAGAATTTAAATAATAAAAATTACTGTTATTTTTATTGTTTTATTCCTCATAATTTTTTATAATACTCAAATTTTGGTTTTGTTGATATAAGAAGTTTGAAAAAAATTAAGAAGAGTTCTTTGGTAGTATAATTGCTGGGTTCTTCACTTAATTGTAGTTGAAAATGAAGATTTAAAATAGGATACTTATATGGAGAATGTACAAATTAAAGAAAATGAGCGTATTGATGATCTCCAGATAAAGGATTACCGTATTATCCAGAAAACAGATGGTTTTTGCTTCGGGATTGATGCGGTACTGCTTTCTGATTATGCCAGAGTTAAAAAGAAAAGTAAAGGGATTGATTTGTGTAGCGGTACAGGAATTATTCCAATACTGATGGAGGGTAAATATCCGCTTGCTTATGTAGAGGGGTTAGAGTATCAGGAAGAGTTTGCCAAGATGGCAGAGCGTTCTGTGAAGATGAATGGTCAGGAAGAAAAAGTGCATATTGTACAGGGGGATGTTCGTAATATAAAGACAGACTATGAGAGGGAGAGTTTTGACTGGGTGACCTGTAACCCTCCGTATATGACAGGAGAACATGGTCTGACGAATCCAGATTATGCAAAGGCAATTGCAAGACATGAGATTACCTGTTCCCTTGAAGATGTAGTAAAGGCAGCAAAATGGCTGTTGAAAACAGGCGGCCATTTTTATATGGTGCACAGACCCTTTCGCTTAGCGGAGATTATTTATACATTAAAACAGCATAAATTAGAGCCGAAAAGGATGCGTCTCGTACATCCTTATGTAGATAAAGAGCCAAATATGGTTTTGATTGATGCTGCAAAAGGTGGTAAGCAGAGGATTACGGTAGAACCCCCATTAATTGTATACAATAAGGATGGTTCTTATACCGATGAGATTTATCAGATATATGGAGAAATGAAGAATTAAAATGGCAGGAACATTATATTTATGTGCGACACCGATTGGAAATCTCGAAGATATGACCTATCGGGCAGTACGAATTTTAAAAGAAGTGGATTTGATAGCGGCAGAAGATACGAGAAACAGTATCAAGCTTCTCAATCATTTTGAGATAAAGACGAAGATGACCAGCTATCATGAATATAACAAAGTTGATAAAGCAGTTTATCTTGTAAATAAGTTAAAAGAGGGATTAAATATTGCGGTAATTACGGATGCAGGAACACCGGGAATCTCAGATCCGGGAGAAGAACTTGTAAGACAGTGTTATGAAGCAGGAATTACAGTGACTTCTCTTCCTGGTGCCTGTGCCTGCATTACAGCGCTTACCATGTCAGGTCAGCCAACAAGAAGATTTGCATTTGAAGCATTTTTACCGTATGACAAGAAGGAAAGAGCGCAGATTTTGGAGAATCTTCGTAATGAGACAAGAACGATTATTATTTACGAAGCGCCGCATCATTTAAAGAAGACTTTGAAAGAGTGCAGGGAATATCTTGGTAACCGAAATATGACGGTATGTAAAGAACTGACGAAGCGATATGAGCAGAAGCGCAAGTCAACTCTCGATGAAATGATTGCTTATTATGAGGAGAACGAGCCAAGAGGGGAGTATGTTTTAATTTTTGAGGGAAAGAGTTTACAAGAACTGAAAGAAGAAAAACAACAGGAGTGGAATCAGCTTACTGTGCAGGAACATATGGAACATTATCTTGAAAAAGGGATGGATAAAAAGAGTGCGATGAAACAGGTAGCAAAAGACCGCGGAGTAAGTAAGAGGGATATTTATCAGGAATTGTTAAAAGAGTAATCCTTTTTTCTAAAAATTAAATAAATGAATTCTTAAGAATTCTATAGTTGAGAAATGTTATCAACTGTAGAATTGACATGGAATATAAAAACAGGTAGTCTTTTAAATAAACTAACTAATGTTAGAATTAAGTAACATAAATTAGTTTTAAGTGGCAACCTGTTTTTTTTATTAAGTTTATTTGAGAGAGAGAAAGGGAGAGAAACAAATGAGAAAAATTAGTTCATTCATTATGGCATGCGCTATGTGCCTGTCAATGACAGTAGTGGGAACAGTTGCACCACAGGTAGCAGTACAGGCTGAGGAGACAGCAGCGGTAGAATTGAAGGAAGCACCAAAAGCTCCTTCAACATATAAGACAGTTGCTGGATATGATTGTCAATTGAATTATGGCGATGATGCTGAAGAATGGCTTTCAGCAATTGATAAGGTTGAAGTAAATGGAATAGAGTATGAAAAAGCAACTTCTTCTTATAGTATATGGAACAATGCGAAATATTATGCTAAGGCAACGCTTGATTCCTCAGATAGTACGGATGTAAGATACCTATTAATTGGAGAGGGCAAATTTGAAAAAGATGAATCAGCAGTTAATAAAGTTGTTATTTCTGCAGATGGATATAAAGACTTAGTATTGGAAGTAAATAAAGATGGTAAAACAGTTGCCATCCACACAAAACACACAGGCGGAACAGCTACTTGTACGAAGAAAGCAGTCTGCGATTTCTGTGGAGAAGAATACGGAGAGTGCGCATCTCATAACTATGGAGATGAATATGAGTCTGACGGAACTTATCACTGGAAGAAATGTCAGAATGAAGGTTGTGATGCTACGACTGAAAAAGAAGCACATAAAGGTGGCGAAGCTACAACAACAAAGAGAGCAGTCTGTGAAGTGTGTGGAGCAGAATATGGAGCTCCAAAGCCAGCAGACAAAACAACAGAAAGTAAAAAAAATGATACAAAACCAGCAGAAAAGCCAGATAAGAAAACTGTAAAAGCAAAAAAAGTTGTTGTTAACAAAAAGCGTATTGTGTTAAAGAAAGGCAAAAAAGTTAAACTTAAAGTAAAATTAAAACCAGCCAATGCGACAGAAAAAGTTACCTTTAAGTCTTCTAACAAGAAGGTTGCGAAAGTAACAAAGAACGGTGTTGTAAAGGCTGTTAAAAAAGGTAAATGCAAGATTACTGTTAAGACAGCAAGTGGAAAGAAAGCAGTTGTTAAAGTAACTGTAAAATAGGAGAAACCGGATATGAATAAGAAGGTTAGAAAGTTATTAGCCAGTGTTGTTTTGGGAGTGTGTTTACTTACATTATCCTTTATTCCTTCATTTGCGGCAAACTCTGCCAATCCTGCAAGTGTCGGCAATATAGAAGCAATGAAAGAAAATGTAGTTTATGATTTTCAGAGTATTTCTTTTACAGATGCACCTGACTATGTCAAAGGAATAAAAAGTGTTTCTGTAAATAAAACAAAGTGGGAAGAAGCAAGTTCTCGTTTATCTTTAATGAGACGAGAAGCATACTACAGAAATACAGATGAAAATAAACTTTATTTTGATGGTTCTTCTGATGGTATGTTAAAGAGTGGAAATATTCTCACGATTGAAAGTGAAGGCTATGAAACGCTGTACTTACGTGTGATAAAGGCAACAGCAGATACATTTACTGTTAAAAAGACAGATTCAGATGCAGAGACTCCTTCAGGACCTTCTGATGGAATGAATACGCTTCATGTAAGAATACGAGGAAGCTTTGAAAGTGCTTTAGAAGGACAGAAGAAATATGATGCAATCAGTGGAGCTTCTACTTCTGTTACGACAAATAAAAATAGTGATGTGATTGTTGAAGCAGCAGTTCTTCCTGATGGACAGGAGCCGAAGAACAGCGACTGGAAGCCGTTAAGTGAAGTAATCACAGTAAATAAGAACAGAACAAAGATAAATATTGATACAGAAGCCTGCGGAATGGAAGGTGTTTATTCTGTCCACGACAGTTCTCTTTCTTTATCAGGGGAACCGTTAAAAGCCGGCTCTTATCCAATTAGTGTAACAGTAACGGATGAGAGCGGTCGTACTGCAACAAGTAATGAGCTGAATTTTAAAGTTTATACTCGTACAGAAGTACTTGCAAAGCAGCTTAAACTTGAGAATTGTAAGCAGACAGCGGATGGAAAGTATATGTATGATATGGAGCCATGGGCAATTGCTTCTTTTGGCGGAGAGAACGAAACAGTTACGGTACCAAAGGATATTAAGGCATGGTACGGTTCTCATACAAGTGGAACTTATGGAGAACTTGGTTATGCTGTAGATGGTAGTCCAGTACAGACATTGATTGTTCCAGATGGCTGTAATCTTACTCTTGTAAATATGAAAGTTTTCAGCAGCGTAAATATTGTTGTAGAAAATGGTGGAAAGCTTGTTCTTCGTGATTCGTCTATTCATGGAAATATTGAAGTGAAAAGTGGCGGTAAGTTCTCATCAAACTATGATGATTATGGCAGTCAGTTTCTCACAGGTTCTTCAATTAATGGACAGTTGATTTTAAATGATGGAGCAATTTTAGAAAATTCATCTATTTATTCTAACACCAATTTTATATCAAATGGACATATCATAAGACAGAATACGAATCCTGTTATTGTTGTAAAAGGAAAGGTTACCGTAGATGGGCAGGTATTTGTAAAGGGAGATGAAGCAGCAACCGGACAGGATGAAACAACAGGAAAAAGTCTTTCCGGGCAGCCGGCGATCCGTATTGAGAATGGTTCCTTAGATATTAAAAAAGATTCCGTAGTAGCGGTATTTGGTGGAGGATATATCGCAACAACATCTGTTGGCGGCAGCGGAATTATTTTAGATAATGGAAGTATTTCCGGTGAGGGAACATTAATTGCATTTGGCGGTAACGGTACATATGATGATGGCGCAGATGCTATCAGCGGTAATGGTACTGTTTCTGTAAAAAATGTTTATGCACAAGGTGGCTGCAGCAGTATACCAAAAACAGGTTCTACTGCGGGAAAAGCAATCGCAGATGGGGTAACGCTTGCTAAGACATCCAATCGGACATTACTAAACGGCAAGGAAATCAAGGATAACTATGGAACAATTTCTGAGTTGTACTGGTCAAGTATTACAAAAGTTCCAGATGTGAGCAAGTATGTGATAGAAGTAAATGGTTCTGATGAAGAGGATAATACGAAACCAGGCAGCTCTGAAGATAAGCCAGACACAAAGCCGGGAGCATCCGAGAATAAGCCAAATACGAAGCCGGGAACATCCGAAAAGAAGCCAGAGACGAAGCCAGCTTCAGGTTCTACAGTTAAGAAAACAATAAAAACAAAGTCTTTAAAAGTGAAGAAGACAAAAGTTACTTTAAAAAAGGGAAAGAAATATAAAATACAAGCCAAGAAGATTCCGGCATCTTCTACTGCTAAGATTATGTATCGCTCTTCCAATAAGAGGATTGCCAAAGTAACAAAAAAAGGTGTTATTAAGGCATTGAAAAAAGGTAAATGTAAAATTACTGTAAAGACCAGTGATGGAAAAAAGAAAGTAATTATAGTAAAAGTAAAATAATAAAAGCAAAATAATTGAAAAATTCGGGAGATACTATATTTCCCGAATTTTTTACATATAAAAAACTTCACAATAGGAAAAAATGTGGTAGAATTTATTTGTTTATAGACTTTTTTATAAGGGGTGTTTTGCGCCCATTTATAAGTATACTAAATGTGACATAATATAGATATGTACAGTAACCTGAGTAAAGTATGATTTTACAGGATTACTGTAGAAGTAAGGGAAAGAGGACAAACATGGAAGAATACTTGCGTACCTATTGTGAAATTGATTTAAAAGCAATCAGGGAGAATTATATAAATATCAAAAAGAAAACAGGAGATAATGCGATGACTATGGCTGTCATAAAGGCTGACGGTTATGGACATGGTGCAGTGGAAGTAGCACATTATTTAAATGACATTGCAGATTATTTTGGTGTTGCTACAATTGATGAGGGAGTAGAACTGAGAAAGGCTGGATTAAAACAGCCAATTTTGCTTCTTGGCTATAATTCCCCCTCTCTTTATTATAAGAATTTGGAGTATGGTGTAGATCAGACGATTTATTGCTATGATACGGCTAAGGCAATGTCTGAAGCTGCCGTAAAGGCAGAAAAGACGGCGAGAATTCACATCGCATTAGATACCGGAATGACAAGAATCGGTTTATCTCCAGATGAGAAAGGGCTTGCGATTGTAAAGCAGATTGCAGAGTTGCCAAATATAAAGATTGAGGGGTTATTTACCCATTTATCCTGTGCAGATATGACAGATAAGGCATACACAGAAAGTCAGATGGAGAGATATGATTATTTTGTTCAGTTACTTGATGAAGCGGGAATTGAAATTCCAGTAAAACATATCTGTAATAGTGCCGCTATCATGGAATATGAAGACCATCGTTATGATATGGCAAGGGCGGGTATTATTCTTTATGGAATGTATCCTTCTGATGAAGTGGATTTCTCTAATTTAGATCTGACACCGGCCATGAGCTGGTATTCTCATGTAGTAAATATTATGGAGCCAGAGATGGAACGAGGTGTAAGTTATGGAGCGACTTATATTGTTGAACATCCATGCCGTCTTGCTACAGTATCTGTTGGATATGCGGATGGATATGCAAGAAGTCTTTCTAACAAAGGCTGGGTATTGATTCACGGACAGAAGGCACCGATTGTCGGAAGAGTGTGCATGGATCAGATGATGGTAGATATTACAGATATTACAGATGTGAAGCTTGAAGATACCGTTACCTTGATTGGAAAAGACGGGGATAATTATATCAGTGTTGAAGATATGGCGAACCTTGCCGGAAGCTTTAACTATGAATTTGTTTGTGATGTAGGAAAGAGAGTTCCTAGAGTGTATAAAAGATAGATAATGGACATTCATACAGGATACGACAGACAGCAAGATATTTATGCAGTATGCGGATTTTGCGATGTATCAGATTAAACATACCGTTAAGAATCAGTTTGGTTACTTTGATATGGAAGCATACCGTACAAGCCAGGAACAATATAATGAAGAAAAAGGTTGAGAGAGTTTGAGTGGTTTATGCTGAATATATTGTGGGTGATTATGATTGCCGGAGGAATCTTCTTTGCGGCATTTCATGGCACAATGGGGCAGATAACAGAAAGTTTTATTTCATCTTCAACAGAGGCGGTGAATTTATGTATTTTTATGCTTGGAGTTATCGGTGTCTGGAACGGCATGATGGAAATAGCGGTAAAGAGTGGTCTTATGAAAAAGATTGCAAAGACAATGTATCCCTTTATCCACTGGTTATTTCCAGACATACCACCCCGCCATAAAGCTAATGAATATATAGCGGCTAATATGGCAGCTAATATTCTTGGGCTAGGCTGGGCGGCGACCCCAGCTGGGCTTAAGGCGATGCGAGAGCTGCAGAAGCTGGAGAAAGGTGGGGGCAGAGCTTCCGATATGATGTGTGCTTTTCTTGTTTTGAATATTTCATCATTGCAGCTTGTCCCAATTAACATGATTGCCTATCGAAGCCAATACGGTTCCGTGAATCCAGCCGCGGTTGTACTTCCAGCAATCTGTGCGACAATGATTTCTACCATAGCAGGAATTGTATTCATTAAAATAATAGAAATAACAAGATACAATGGAAAGAAATATAATAGAAAAAATAAGAAGAAACGGAGATGGATACAGTGAAGTTTCTTCTTTATTTTTCGGATTTTATCGTGCCATTTACCATGTTCTATATTGTTGTATATGGCTTCTTTAATCGCACCGATGTATATGAAAGCTTTCTAAAGGGAGTAAAAGAGGGTTTTCAGATTGTTATTGAAATCGCGCCGACAATGATAGCATTACTCGTTTCGATAGGAATCTTTCGTGCATCAGGAGCATTAGATTCTTTCTCAGAACTGCTTGCTCCCGCAGGAAAGTTTTTGCACATTCCAGTAGAAGTTATTCCCGTATTTATTGTAAGAATATTTTCTTCATCGGCAGCGGTCAGCTTTGTCCTTGATATTTTTAAAGAATATGGTCCGGATTCAAGGCTTGGAATGATTGTCTCAATCATGATGAGTTGTACAGAGACGGTAATCTATACAATTACGATTTACTACATGAGTGTAAATATAAAAAAAACACGTTGGACTTTACCGGGAGCGATGTTTGCGACGATAGCAGGAGCGGTGGCGAGCGTGGCAATAACGGAATTGATTATGTGATTTAATCAATATAGTATTAAGCGTAATTACTAGAGGGTGTTTGAAAAATGCTTTCTGCAAGATGTGCGTCATCTTACATCTGATATAAAAGACCAGCTATAATTAAGATAAGTTTAAGAACTACTGGTTAATAGCTATTGTATACATAATAAAGACTATATGAGAAATAACAAGAAAATATAGAAGTTGGAAAAGTAATAAATGAGGAACACTTTATGAAACAGGAAAAAAATATTGATTATTTTCAGATAGAAGGAACCCCCGGCGGCAATCAGGAATGGTGCACAGACTTCTGGATGTATCTTGGCGGCTGTGGTGCATTAGCTGCCTGCGATTTATCTATTTGCCTGGCGAGAAATTATGGTCTGAAAAAATGTTATCCCGGCGATGCATTAAATCTTACTAGAAAAGAATATGTGGACTTCTCCATGAAAATGAAGCCCTATATTCATCCAAGAGTCGGAGGAGTCACAAAACTTTCTATGTTTACAGATGGGTGTGGACAATATTTAAAGGATTGTGGATATCGGGCTGAATTTGAGACTCTAGATGGGGATAAACCATATGAAGAAGCTGAGAAATTTGTGAAAAATGCAATCGAGAGAAATCTTCCGGTAATTTATCTCATGCTTCGTCATCGGGATAAGGAATTTAAGGATCTGAATTGGCATTGGTTTTGTATAACAGGATATAAAACAGAAAAAGAAGAAGTCCAGCAGCGTCAAATAAAAAATTCTTGTATCCACACAGCTTCCATTCAGGCAAATGAAATAAATAAAAATAAAATTAAAGAAGGCGTCAACTTAGAAGAAAGAGTTTACTTAAATTATCATACATATGGAGAAGCTCTGTCTGTTGATTTTAAAAGACTTTGGAATACGGGTATGTATAAGAGAGGCGGAATGGTGGCATTGAAGAATATTAAATAGTAATTTGTTAAGGACAGGAATCGAAAGAAGGCATTATGTAATAACACGCTCTAGCAAGCAATAGATGCGGTTGAGCATTTATCGTGCAGTGATACGAAGCAGTTTTACATAATGCCTTCTTTCGGTTCCGTTTCCTTTAATAAAACTAAACGACTCTTACAGAAGATAATCAGGTAAGTCAACGCCGAATCCGTGATGAACAAAACCGATATGTTCGAGTGTAATGTGTTCAATAGAAATCTTGTTTAACGTCATATGTTGCATACTGCTTCCCTCCCAACTTAAATTCTGTTATTTTATTATAACAAAAGAAAATCAGTTTGAATAGAGGATAATGCGGTGACTTCGGCTATTTTTCGGGCATAAATAGAAATTTTTTTGACATGAGGTTAAGAAAAAGAAATACAATAAAAATAGATGAAAAGCAGGAATTGAGGGCAATTTTGATAATAAACTTCAATAGGATGTGAAATCGCCTAACAAAAAAGAAGTAAAACTAAATTTTTTTGTGAAGATTGTGAATTGAAAAAAAAGAAAAATATTATATAATAAGAAACGTTGAAAAGAAGAGTTGAGCCATTGCGGTGAGACCTTAAATATAAATCTTAATTTTCCCCTTTAACTGCTTTGCAGATTTTATATGGTGCGTATCGAGTCATATTGATGACGTCGATGCGTTTTTTTTATTTTAAATAGAATTGTAAATATTTTTTTATCATCAAAAGTTCCTCTGGAAACAGACAATACTTTTTATCTCCATCTTTTACTTTTTTGCAGCATTCCTTAAAATCAAGCCAGCATACTTCTTGAACTTCTTCTTTCTGTAAGGTTAAATCCTCTATATTAACAGGTTCCTGATACAAATAAACATGACTGATTTCGTGATTTTTAAAAGGCTTGCCATAAAATGTTTCCTCGCAACATCCCTCATGGAGTCCCATAAAATGAAGCTGTTCCGGCTTTGCCTTAATTCCAAGTTCTTCTTCCAGTTCCCTTAATGCAGAAGAAAGATAATCCTGACCTGCTGGTAAATGTCCTGCAGAAGAAATATCATAGCATCCTGGAAATGCATCTTTATTTTCACTACGTTTCTGTAACAGCAAATCATAACTGCCTTTTTCATTTTTCCGCACAATCCATACATGAGAAGTTCCATGAATATCTCCATCGGCATGAACTAAGGAACGTTCTTTTACTTCACCTGTGGGATTCCCATTTTTATCTCTTATATCTAAAAATTCCATCGTTATATTCCTTCTCTCTTTGGGTGCGTCTCCTTTGCCTGCGGCAAATCAGAATTTATCAAGAAACTTTTTCCCAGATTTCCTCTCTGGAAAGTGAAAAATTCTCCGCAACAATCTTAGCAATCTCCATAAAATGATCATTCATCTGATCAATATTCGGATACTTATGGAAAAGATACATCAGCTTCTTAATCCACTCAATTCCCTTATAATCAAATGGGTCTTTCGATAAAATATCACTCATCTGATAAGGAAGAATCTGCATCCAGATACTCATACGAGCCAGAAGATGCATTGTAAAATAAATCTGGCGGGTAGAGCCGTATTCGGCAGTGTTGGTGTAATGCTCGCCGTAATACTGAATATTACTTACTGTTTCTTTATGTAAGATATCAACTTTACTGTTGTTAATGTCGTATTTAACGCGAATACCGTAGCGGTGTTTCAGCCATGCGGCATAGCCCCGGCGTTCTGCGTGATACTCAGACCAGTGCTGGAACAATACTGTTTCCGGGTCATCAAATAACTGTCTGTAGGAAGTCAGGTGATTAAGTCGGGCATAGTCTCTATAATCACAAATGTGTGTCAGTTCATGGAAGACAAGACGATATACTTCACAAAGTGGGGAACGTCTTAAATATGGTTCCTTAAAAATCAGTGTAAACGGCTCGTTCATATGCTTTGGATATTTCATACAGGCAGCTACATGCTTCCAGTTTTTGCGGGCAGTTGCCTCATCAAGAGTCTGAGAGTCTTCTTTATTAAATCCATATTTTTTCTGACAGGTATACATATCGTCTGTCAGTACAATCTGAACGTTTAAATTCTTTATTTTAAAGAACTGAATATACGAGTTCATAATTCTGTTAATCGTCTTTTTCATAATATTGCCCCCATAGGCTCTAATAGAGCCGACTTCCCTTTTTATTAATAATCAGTATAGCACAAAAGAAATATAGCGTCAAAATGTATACAGAATTACTATTTAATTCATTAGACAAACTACAGGCGAAGCCATTGCCCTCAATAAGGCATATTTGTGCTTTTAGTCGCGGCGTGTTGAATGTTCGCTTTATGCGCTCGCATCCAACACTTGCT
>ERZ1673702.2445-NODE-2445-length-16366-cov-5.097419_pt1 | contig 16366 bp, 13 predicted proteins | sample MGYA00580232_ERZ1673702 | MGnify/ENA primary metagenome ERZ1673702 (study PRJEB41218, sample SAMN15661792) | gut metagenome | host: Homo sapiens | place: Canada: London | collected 2015-08-20/2019-03-30 | study: EMG produced TPA metagenomics assembly of... | reverse complement strand
GACTGAAGAAAAACTTTATCCTAAAACGCTTGACAACTGCCGGGGTTCCAGAGATGGCTCCCTGATCAAAATTTAAAAGCATCCGTCGATACTGATCGATGGGTTTCACACAGGGACATTCTTCCTTCTCTTTTAGCGATGTCCACAGGAAAAATCCTTGGAAACGAAAAAGGCAGGAACCTTTTTGCTAAAGATACCGAAGAAGGTGCCGTCTCTTTCATTGGCTGGTCAGGATCTGGCTTCGTTATCGGAAAACCGGGGATGGTAACACTCAATGGGAAAAATTTAGAGTGTTACAACTGGCGGGACGACAAGCTCGTTAAGGCCGAATCTTGTTCCAATGAACAAGAGACAATGGGTAAAGAAGCAAGGGCCCAAAGAGCGATTAGTGAATACATTGTGAGGAAAGGCCTTCAAGAATAGACTTTGAGCCCCCTCAATTTAAATAAGGCGGCCGTTTCCGAGGTTCTTGTTGGGAAGCGGCCGTTAAATTTTGGATTTCAAAAGATTGGAAGATAAAATTTTCATCGAAGCGTTCCACTTCAATCCATTGCGCCTTCATACTACGCAACAAGGTTATAAGTTTTCTTGGAACCTACGAACAAGCGATGCATCGCCCATGACTTAGTTGCGACATACGACTGGTTTCTATTCCGACACGTCGATCCTTTCAATTTTAAAAATGACTGGTCTCGTGCCATCAGAACAACAGGCAATCATGGTGTTTTCTTCCTTCATCCAGCCTTTCATAATCGAACCGCCCTGCAGACCGGTGTAGATATACCTTGATATTGCATCCCAAGCTTCGGAACAAAAAGGCTTAGCGGAGCCACCGGCTACCTCCGCCGGATTCCCATTTGTTGAGACTAATGTATTCAAGCCGCACTGCCAAAAACTGTCCTTTCCGTCTTCACGGTAAAAGACAAAAACATCGCCTTTGTTGTAGACGGGGCATTTGCCTGAGCAAGGATTTTGACAATACTCACGCTGAAGATCTTCATAAAGCAGAGTATCCAACACAGTTACTTTCACGCGATGTTTCATTTTGACTCCAATCAAATGATTAGGCAGGGACTTAACTAAATCCCCGCCTAAGTTAAGTTACTTATTTCTGTTTAGCAATATCCTTTGCAGCAATACGACCGAAAGTCTGAGCCTTTCCAAAGGCAGATCCGGACATGTAACCCGCACCATGAACTCCGCCGGTCATCTCCCCGGCAGCCCAGAGACCCGGAATAACTTCACCGAATACATTTTGAACCTTGGCATCTTTGTTAATCTTCAATCCACAGTAAGTCGCGATAACTGCCGCAGTGGCGGGCATGATGTAGAACGGTCCTTTATCTAACGGGATAGGTTTGCCGCTAGTGTCCACCAAAGTCTTACGCCCGAATGCGTCCGAATCATTCTTGATTCCTTCGTTGTATTCTTTAACAGTCTTCGCCAATTCTTTTGGATTAAGGCCGGCTTTCTTTGCCGCATCTTCGATTGTCTCGCCCGCAAAAATCCATTCAGGAACTTTGTTTTCTTTAACAATAGATTCGATCAAGATACGTCCCTGGGGATTGTTCTTGAAGTCGTTTTCAGCCATTTGGCGGTCAAAGACAATATAGCTCTTTCCTTCAGGCTGAGCTAAAGCAAAGTCTGCCAAGACCTTGTATGACTGAGATTCGTCTGTAAAACGCTTGACGTTTTTGTTGACGATAATGCCGCCGGACCAGTACAACTGAGACTGCTCGTCAATATGCTTCGGATTCAATCTGAATCCATATGTCGCTTTGATATAAGCCACATCAAGCATGTCTGCCCCGACAGAAAGTCCCATCAAGATTCCATCACCCTGTGTGCCGGCGCCGGCTATTGAAGCTGCACTTTCAAGCGGAGGATTATAACGGCCTAGCAATTCGGGATTTCTTGAGAAGCCCCCGGCAGCCAAAAGAACACCCTTTTTCGCCAATACGAATTGTTTTTTGCCTTTGCTCTCAATTTCAACGCCTGCAATCCGACTGTGATCTTTATTCCAGACCAAGCGGAGTACTTTAACTCCTGTCTCAATTTTGACGCCGCCCTTCTTTGCGTAAGCGGCCATAGCCGTCAGAATTTGAGAAGTCACGAAATGATGGGATCTCGGAACGCTTTGATAGCCTTGATGGACCACCATGTCAGGATGAAGTTTGAGCTTGTTCAGAATAAAGTCATATTGCTCGTTTGCTGTTTTAACAAAAGCTTTGACAACATCAGGATTGTTTTTATTCTTACCCGCACGCATCATGTCTTTGAAAAACAGTTCCTGAGAATCTTTGATGCCCTGTTTTTCCTGTTCCTTTGTCCCTGCAACAGTAAACATTCCGCCGTTAAGTACAGAGGAACCACCGAGGAAACTCTGCTTTTCAAATAAGACCGCTGAGAGCTTTTCATCAGCTGCCACAGTTGCAGCTGATAATCCGGCAGCGCCGCCTCCCACGATCACGATGTCATATTCAGCATCCCATTTTTGCGGAGCTTCCAGTTGAGCAAATGCCGGTGCACTCATCATTAATGCACTGACGGTCATTCCCTTGAAAAGATTTCTTCTTGAAACTTCCATCACTTTCTCCTATGTGATAATGCGGACCTGCGAGAATCTAGTGAAGCTCTGAATTAACCAATGTAAGAGCTTCTGCAAGTCACCATTGACAACAGCTAACTTCTTCCTGTTTAGATCAGTTATCCTGAAAAGCTTTTTGACCGGCCACTCTTCCGAAACTGAGGGCCTTTGCATACCCTGAACCACTCATGTAGCCCGCTCCGTGGAGACCGCCCGTTACCTCTCCTGCCGCATAGAGTCCCGGAATAACATCTCCGAACACATCTATAACCTGTGCATACGCATTGATAAGCAAGCCGCAGTAGGTTCCGAAAATAACGCTTGATGTCGGAAATACGAAAAACGGTGCTTTCTCGATTTTTACGAGCTTCCCGACCTTTCCTTCTAAATACTGCCGACCGAACTTTGAATCTGTGCCTTTTGCTACGTCTTCGTTGTACTTTTTAATTGTTTTCTCGAGTTCGGCGCCATCCATACCAGCCTTTTTCGCTGCTTCCGCTAATGTATTTCCTGAGTAAACGTAATCGGGTATCCTGCCCTCGGGAATCGCGAGCCACATCCTCGAAAGTGCCGGAGTATCTTTTACTGCTTCTCTAACAATATTGCTGTCAAAAACCGTATAGGCTTTGCCTTCCGGCTGTTTGACCGCCTGCTCGCTGATCTCCATATAGGTTTTTGATTCATCAACGAATCGCTTCCCTTCTTTATTGACGACAACGCCTCCGTTAAATTGGATGAAGGACAATTCACTTATGTCTGTCATGCCTTTCTTGGCGCCGAAGGTAGCAGCGATAAAGGAAGTATCTCTAACATCGGCACCATAGGCTTGCGCCATTAACATTCCTTCTCCTAAAGAACCTGTGCCTGAAAGTACCTGGACATCTTTAAGATACGGAGCAAAACGCTGAAGGACCTGCGGATTTCTTGCAAATCCGCCTGAAGTGACAATAACGCCTCGTTTGGCATGAAAACTCAGAATCTCTTTCTTAGCATTAACCGCTTTAACACCGCAGATTCTTTTTCCCTTTTCATCCCAATACAAACGATTGGCTGAAACTCCGGTCAAGATCTTCACACCGTGACTTCGAGCAAATTTCGTCATGGCTTCGATAACTTCCGGTGCCTTAAATTGATGTGACCGAGGAACTGATTGGCCGCCCTGATGCTCCAGCGTGAAGGGATGAACATTTAACACATTTTCCATCCACCCATACTGTTTTAACGCTGCTTGGGAAAGAACTTCCGGAAGTCCTTTTTGATTGAAATGTTTACCAACTTCATACAAATCTTTCGCATAGAGTTCCGGAGAATCTTTAATATTTCTGGATTTTTGTAATCTCGTTCCTCCGACGGCAAACATTGCGTCGGTAATAAGAGAGGATCCGCCAAGAAAAGGTCTTTTCTCAAGAACAAGAACTGAAGCGCCTAGTTCTGATGCCGCGCAGGCTGCTGACAAACCGGCGCCGCCACCGCCCACAATAACAATATCAAAATCCCCGTCGTATTTTGTCGGAGGTTCAACGGGCATTGCCTCTGCTTGACTGAATAAAGAGAGGGCTGCCACAGATCCGCTGAAAGTAAAAAATTTCCGTCTGGTGAATGTCATTTTTACTCCTTAAATGGAAATTGCGTCTTAACCCAGAAGAACGGTAAAAATTAAGTTGCCTTTCTGTCGGAAATACTAAGTAAAATTAATTAAATAATTCGATTAGAAAGTAATAAGACTATTTCATTTTTTGGAATAATAGAAAATGGATCGGCTAACAAAGTTAGAAGTGTTTTCCAAGATCGCAGAAACCGGTTCCTTCTATGAGACGGCACGTTCTTTAAACCTCTCCAGACCCACGGTCACCCGATTAATGGCAGAGCTGGAAAAGGATTTAAATCAAAAGCTCTTGTTCCGGAACACACGCAGGGTTTCTTTGACCTCTGCCGGAGAAAGTTTTTTGCCGAGAGCTCGCGAACTGCTGAACATGGCTTCGGATATTTTCCATTCTCCACGACACTCAGAAAAATACGACGGTCTTTACCGCATCAATATCGCGACAACTTATGCGAATTTCAAACTTCCCGAGCTAATCGAAGAATTTCAGAAATTACATCCGGGTCTAAGGATAGAGCTGCTGCTATCGGCCTCTCCTCTGCCGCTGGTTCAAAATAGAATCGACCTGCGGTTTCAGATCGGGGGCAAAGTCAACCCTCTCTATATCAAGAGAAGCCTTGGAAAATCTAATTCATGGATGTGTGCTTCACCTTCTTATTTAGACACTCACTCCAGGCCGGAAACAATCAAAGATCTTCTCAAACAAGATCTTCTGCACAACTTAGTGATTGACGAAGACTTAGGCGAGGAGCTATTGCATGTCAAAGGACGCGGCGTCTACACATGGTGGTTCACGCATGGCGATAGACGAGAAAAACTTAAAGTCGCACCTAAGTTTGCTTGTAATTACAGTGAACCTCTCTTCCGGGCCTGTTTGCGGGGCCAGGGAATTGCTTATCTTCCGATTTCTGAGTCCCTTCTTGATGTTCTTGAAGGCCGCTTGGAAGTCGTTCTTCCTGAATATCGAGGCATCCTCGTTGATATTTGGGCCGTTTATGCATCTTCCGCGCATAAACCGCCTTTCACTGAAGAACTTCTTACCTACGTTAAGCGAGCTTTTGAAACGATCTTGGCTAATCCGGTTGAACAAAGAGCCGAGGAGAATTAAATCTTACTCGGCCCAATAAATTTACTTAATTAATGAGTTACTCAATATTGACGACTTGGTAACCCTCGTCCTCAATCGGAGCCTTCAGTTTTTCAGTATCAAAACCTTCCGGAACAGCTACTTTGGCCAATCCGTCTTCAAGAGAAACCGACAGCACCGTAACGCCGTCAATCCCGGAAAGTGCCTTTGTTACAGCTTTCACGCAGTGTTCACACATCATGCCGTCAATCTTGATTGCGACGGCTTCTTTCGGAGTGGAAACTGCTTCAAAAGACGTCACTTCATAATCTTCTGCCTTGATCGCATCCGTTACCTCTTCTTGAGACAAGGCACGATCTGCGCGGACAACGGCACTCTTCTGTTCCAACGAAACATCGGCAGAAACTACGCCCGGAATTTTTTCTAATGCGCCTTTAACTGCTTTGACACAGTGTTCGCACATCATGTCTTCGACGCCTACTTTATAAACGAAGCCCGTTGCGTCCTTTTGTTCAGCCTCAACAGCAACATCGGCCAGCTGCCGGAGTGAGGGAAGCAATACTTGATCAGAAGATTTATCACTGTTTCCTGAATCTCTCAGTACCGGTTTCCAGCCTCTCAAACGAAGCGCGTTCGTTACCACGCTCACGGAGCTCATGCTCATCGCTGCTGCCGCGATCATCGGATTCAGAATCCATCCGAAAGCCGTGTAGAAAACGCCTGCAGCAACCGGAATGCCGATGATGTTGTATATGAACGCCCAGAACAAGTTCTCACGAATATTGAGCATTGTCGAATGAGACAAGGCCGAAGCGTTAACCACGTCAGACAAACGACTCTTCATCAGCACAACGTCCGCCGCTTCAATTGCTACGTCGGTTCCGGCGCCGATAGCAGCACCGACATCTGCTCTAACCAGTGAGGGAGCATCGTTAATGCCGTCGCCCACCATAAGAACTTTCTTTCCTCGAGCCTGAAGTTCGCGAACAACGGCTTCTTTGGCGGCAGGCTTGACTTCGCCTCGAACGTTCTTGATACCGACACGAGTAGCCACGGCACGGGCGGTTTTTTCATTATCGCCGGTCAGCATCCAAACTTCTTTGCCTTTAGCCTGCATGGCTTCAATCGCCTGCTTGCTGTCCGGACGAATCGGATCCGCGATCGCTAACAGTCCGACCATTTTGCCGTCAGCGATGACGTAAAGCGGCGTTTTTCCTTCGTCGGCAAGTCCGTCTGCAAGTTCTTTCGTTTTAGCATCTTCCGAAGAAATCACCGACTTATTGCCGATACGGACTGATTTGCCGTCGCAGGTCCCGGAAATGTTGCCAAGCTGCTGGACAAAGTCAGAAGCTTCCTTCAAAGAAAGATTGAGCGCTTTAGCACCTTCGACAATGGCAGTCGCCAGAGGATGTTCGGATTTCTGCTCAACAGAAGCGACAAGCGTGAGAAGTTCTTCAGGTTTTACGTTCCCGAAAGCTATGACGTCCGTCAGAGAAGGTTTGCCGGAAGTCACTGTTCCGGTCTTATCGAGAACCACGGCATCGACTTTTTCTAAGGATTCGATGGCTTCTGCGCTTCTGAAAAGAATACCGTTTCGTGCACCGCGACCGGTTCCCACCATAATGGCGGTCGGGGTCGCCAAACCTAATGCGCACGGGCAGGAAATCACAAGTACGGAAACAGCAATCTCAAGCGCAAACTCCCAGGAATATCCGCACAACATCCAAACGATGGCAGCAATGATTGCGATGCTGATGACTGTCGGAACAAAGATTCCGCTGACTTTATCTGCTAAGCGGGCGACCGGCGCCTTAGTGGAAGTCGCCTCGTCCACCAATTTAATAATCTGGGCTAAGGCTGTGTCACCGCCGACCTTCGTGGCCCGCATTTCGATATAGCCTTGCGTCAGAAGCGTCGAAGCGGACAGTTCTTCTCCTTCCTTTTTATCTACAGGAATGCTTTCTCCGGTAAGAGAAGATTCATCCAAGGCGCCCGAGCCTTTAACGACAATTCCATCGACCGGCACTCGGCTGCCAGTCTTTAAGACAACGATGTCCCTGACTTGAACGGAACTGACCGGAACTTCCGTCTCTTTGCCATCCTTTAAAACGACAGCTTTATCAGGAACCAAGGACATCAACTGGGAAATGGCGTCCGTTGTCTTATGTTTAGCTCTGGATTCGAAGTACTTGCCCAATGTGATCAGGGCAAGGATCATCGCGGCAGAATCGAAGTACAAGTTGTGCGCGTAATGATGAAGTGTTGCCTCGTCGCCTTGTCCTAATGCATAGAGCATCATGTAAAGCGCAAAGAGTCCGAACAACATGGAGGCCGAAGATCCGATCGCCACAAGAGAATCCATGTTCGGAGATCTTTGCCAGAGCGTCTTAAATCCGACCGTGAAATACTTGAAATTCACGAAGACAACCGGCAGAGTTAAAAGGAACTGTGTCAGAGCATTGATCGGTGCACCCTTTGTTCCGGACATGACTTCCGGAAGCGGCATCCCTACCATCGGACCCATTGCCAGCATCATGAGGATGGCCGCAAAAAAGAGCGAAACGTACAGACGAGTCTTCATCTGTGCGGCTTCCTTTTTGGCCGCCAGCGTGGGATCGACGGATTTAGCAGCAGGAGAACCTGCAGCCTGCTTTTCGCTCGCACCGTAGCCTGCGTCCGTCACCGCCTGAATGATCTGCTCCAGTCCGGTTTTAGTTTCGTCGTAATCGACGGTCATACTGTTTTTCAGCAGATTGACGTTCACGTCTTCAACGCCGGGTACGTGCGACACAGCCTTCTCTACTCGATTAGAGCAGGCTGAACATGTCATTCCGGCGACATCAAAATTCTTCTTCATATTTAATTCCGTTGTCGAACGAAATCATTCTAAGTATTATTACCTTTTACGCAAGAACTTCCGTTTTTGATAGATAGTTACTTTTTAGATACTATGGATAAAGTTAAATCCGAACCCTCTGAAGCTTTTCAGTCTGAAGAGTTCCATTGTCCCGTTGAAGCCACACTCTCTTTGATCGGCGGCAAATACAAAACGCTTATTCTTTGGAACCTCATCGGCAAGACACTGCGCTTTTCCGAACTGCGTCGGCTGATTCCGTCGGCAACGCCAAAAATGCTGACTCAGCAGCTTCGAGAGCTGGAAGATGCCAGACTGCTCATCAGAAAGGTTTCTGCCGTCGTTCCTCCGAAAGTTGAATACTCCCTAACGCCGCTGGGAACCTCTCTTCGGCCGATTCTAGAGTCGATGTACGAATGGGGCAGTCAGTACCTGCTCAATCAAGGGACGAAACCTTGCTGTTCGATGAAGAAGCTCCCTAGTGCCTAAAATCAGAACAACTCCGTGTTGCAAAGCACATTTCAACTAAAATTTTCCTAAATCATTTTTTATTGAGAGCCATGCTATTGCCTTCCCTCAGGGACCGTGCCGATTATGTGGTGCGGTTTCTCTTCGGTTCATTCATCGCCATCGGCTGTTTTTTAGTCGTTTGGCCCTTTGCAACAGCGATGTCGGTTGCGGCTGTGATCGCGATCGTCTCTTGGCCTCTCTTTAAACGAGTCCGAAAGGAAGTCGGAGGCAGGAATCTTGTTGCGACACTGATCATGGTGTCCCTGCTGGCCATCCTTATTGTGCTTCCGATTGCCGGATTATCTTTAGTATCGGCCCAGGAAATCCCGACCTTAATTCGTTATGTGCGTGAATGGATTGCCTCTGGCTTTACTGTTCCAGAAGAACTCAAGGAAATTCCCTTTGTCGGTGAATGGGCCTACACACAAGCTGCGCATCTGCTGGGCAATAAAGAGGAGCTCGCCGCCATTGCACAAAAGCTCTTTGATCCTGTGAGCCGCGCGGCTCTTGCAGGTGCCGTGATGTTAGGCGACGGACTTCTCCAGTTATTCCTCATGCTGTTCGTGATTTTCTTCTTCTATCGCGACGGCGAAGTCCTTTCTCAAAAATCTTTGGCACTCTTAACGCGCATGAGCGGCAGCATCGGTGCCGAAGTTCGCGACATTATCGTCAACACAACCCGCAGCGTCGTCTTCGGCATTGTCGGAAGTGCTGCCGGCCAAGGCGTCGTTGCCTTAATCGGCTTCTGGATCGCAGGTGTTCCCGGCGCCATCACATTGGGTGTCGCAGTGTTCGTCTTATCTGCCGTTCCTATCGGGCCTCCCTTAGTTTGGGGTCCTGCTGCTTTCTGGCTCTATTACAAAGGCGAAGTCGGCATGGCGATCTTCCTCGTGCTTTGGGGTTCGCTTGCAGTCTCCAGTGTGGATAACTTCTTAAAGCCGATCCTGATTTCCAAGGGCGCTTCCCTGCCCTTGTCGCTCATCTATTTAGGCGTATTCGGCGGCGTGCTGGCGTTCGGATTCATGGGCATTATTCTGGGACCGGTTGTTATTGCCGTTGGTATTGCGATGAGCAAGACTTGGCTGTCCGTTTCTGCCACGGTCAACGATAAAGACCAGCCGACCGCCAAAACCGAGACCGTTCTTAAGAAGCTGTCTAAAAATTCGATCGAATCCGACATCGTTTCGGACGTCACCGGAGAACAGAGAAGCTCTAACCACCATCATTACAGCCAGCCTAAGAATGACGGACAAACATAGAGAACGATGTTTTTCATGACCGAAGACTTCGGTTTTTTCGATGATTCTTGCTTTTGAGCCCGTAATATGCGGGCTCAATTCTTTTGTTTCTCCGATGAATGCCTGGCGCCGAAGCTATTAAGGAAAATTAGAGGTGTCAAAACGTTACAGCGGCTCTATACTTATCCGAATCTAACAACGGTGAGTAACTATGAACCATAAAGTCATCGGCATCAGCCAAAGTTTTAGTCCCGCCCCCTTCGTCAGAGCCTTGAAGGAAAGACTCCAATCCACTTTCCTTCCTGACGGTTCACGTCCCCGCATTGAACTTGTAGATCTCGACTGGTCTTCTCCGGATGCAGACGCTCCGAAGTTAGTCCAAGAAGGCGACGTTAAGATTCGCGTTTTGGAAGAGTCGTATCAGCTCATTGAAAAAGGCGCTCAAGTCATCGCACTATGCAACTTCAGAAACATCAGTTTCTTAAATGAAGTTCAAACAGAAATCACAACTCCTGTGACGGATATCCTTCAGGCCTGCATCGAAGAGCTCAAGAAGAATCCTGTTAAGAAACTCGGTTATCTCGGCCGTCCGGATACAGATAAAGCCAAACTCATTACAGAAACCGTCAGCCGCGAAGTCCCTGTGGAATGGGTTTATCCGAGCGAAGCTATGCTCGAAGTGTTCGACGAACTCGAAAGCGGCTCTCACTGTGCAGTGATTCCCGATCAGAAGAAAGCCTGTGAACTCTTCGGCAAAGTCTGCTCTAACCTTCTGAGCGAAGGCGCCGAATTGGTTTTCCCGACTTGCGTCATGCAGGCATTATTTGCGGCCGCTCTGAAGTCCGAGGGTTACAACGTTTTGGATTCCATGAGTGCCTACGTTTCCTACCTTTGCTTCACCGATTGGGAAAAACTTCCTAAACCCTTCAAGATCGGTATTGTCGGCGGTCTCGGACCGGCTGCCACTGTCGACCTTTACGACAAAATTACTAAGGCAACTCCTGCTAAGAATGACCAGGAACACATCAAAGTTGCCGTCGAACAGAATCCCCAGATTCCTGACCGTACCAAATACCTGCTTCACGGCGGCGTGGATCCCACACTTTCTTTGTATGCCGCTTGCCGCAAGCTCGAGAAAGATGCGGTTGACGCAATCGTGATTGCCTGCAATACCGCGCACGCTTACTTTGAAACCATCGTCCCGCACTTAAGCGTTCCGCTCATCAATATGCAGCAGGTAACGCTCGAAGAGATCCGCGATAGATTCGGACCGGATGTCGTCATCGGCTTGATGGCCACTGACGGAACCATTGAGACAGGCATTTACGGCCGCAAAGCCAAATCCATGAAACTTGCCATGGTCGTTCCTGATAAAGAGCATCAGGCCATGGTCATGGAAGCTATTTACGGTGAAAAAGGCGTCAAAGCCGGCTTTACCGACGGCCACTGCAAAGAAGTTCTGCTTAAAGCTGCCGAGCATTTGGTCAGAGATAAAGGCGCTCAAGCTCTTATTCTCGGCTGCACGGAGCTGCCTTTAATTCTGGAAGAAACTGACAACATCAAGCTCGGAGACGGACATGCCGCCATTGTGGATCCGACCGCTTCACTCGCTCGCCGTGTTGTTAAAGTTGCCGGAGAAATCACAAAAATCAGAGGTGTTCGCTAATGTATTTTCAAGCTAAAGACTATTCCCCGGTTCCGGCCGAAACCAAAGTAGCCTTTATCGGCCTAGGCACAATGGGTTTTCCGATGGCGGGTCACCTCCTGCATGCAGGCTGTCAGGTTACCGTTTATAACCGCACGGCCTCTAAAGCCCAAGCCTGGGTAGAAAAATTCGGCGGCAAAGCCGTCACAACACCTCGTGAAGCCGCACAAGATGCTGACGTCGTCTTTACCTGTGTCGGCAATGACAACGATCTGCGCAGTGTGCTGCTCGGAGAAAACGGCGCTTTTGCCGGCATGAAAAAAGACGCCGTCCTTTGGGACGCCACCACAGATTCTGCAGAAGTCGCTAAAGAAATGGCGGCTGAAGCTGAGTCCCGCGGTCTGCACTTTGTTGACGCACCGGTATCCGGCGGTCAGGACGGCGCAGTCAGCGGCAGTCTTACCGTCATGTGCGGCGGAGATGCAGAAATCATTGAACGCGTCAAACCGATTGCGGACGCTTTTGCGTGCTCGATTCGCAGAATCGGACCGGTCGGCTCCGGACAGCTTGCCAAGATGTGCAATCAGATCTGTATCGCCGGCGTTGTTCAGGGCTTAGCAGAAGCGATTGCTTTCGGGCAGACCGCGGGCATCAACATGCACACGGTTCTGGATGTGATCGGCAAAGGTGCCGCTTCTTCCTGGCAGATGCATCGCCGCGGCGACACAATGATTGAAGGCAAGTTTGATTTCGGATTTGCTGTGGACTGGATGCGCAAGGATTTAGGCATCTGCTTAGAGCAGGCCCGCAAGACCGGCGCAGACCTTCCTCTGACCGCACTTGTCGATCAGTTCTATGGTGAAGTTCAGAACATGGGCGGAGGCAGATTTGATACCTCCTCTCTGATTCTCCGGCTCAACAGAGAACCGAAGAAGTCTTAATCGCTTCTAAATAGCGCGAAAGCCTCGGGATTTCCGAGGCTTTCGTGTTTTTGGGAGCGAGAAAAAATCAGATCTTCATGATTTCTTGACGATAGAAACGAAGTTCTTCGACAGAGTCATAAATATCGGACAGAGCTTCGTGACGAGAAGTCTTCTGATATTTTTTCATCACTTCAGGAGCCCAGCGTTTGACGCATTCTTTGAAGGAAGAAACGTCGAGGTTGCGGTAATGGAAGAACTGCTCCAGGCGCGGTGTCCAGCGGGCCATGAAACGACGGTCTTGACCGATAGAGTTGCCACAGAGCGGGCTCTTGCCTGCCGGAACGTATTTGGAGAAGAAATCAATAAAAATTTGTGCTGCTTCGTCTTCCGTGACTTTGCTTTCCAGACAGCGATTTACGAGGCCGCTACGAGTATGCGTGGCGGTATTCCAGGAGTCCATATTGGAGAGAATCGATGCATCCTGATGGATTGCGACCACCGGCCCTTCTGCAATAACATTGAGCTGCGGATCCGTAATGACAGCCGCCATTTCGAGAATGCGATTAATCTGCGGCTCTAAGCCGGTCATTTCCAAATCCATCCAAATCAGATTATTCTCGTTAAACAGCGGATCTTTGTCGACCGCAAAGCCGTTATTGCTCATGTTGCTCTCAACCCCATTTTGAATCTTTCTCGGCATTTTAGAACAAACAAAGAAGATCCGAACCGATGTTCCGGCCGGATCTCCAGATAAATGCCGAAATTCGACAAAAATTAATCCTTGTGGTGCTTTTTCTTATGGCCGTGTCCGTGACCGTCCCAATCGTGACCTGGCGGCCGATGTTTCCAACCATGATCTTTAAAGTGTCTTGGGCCGCCGTATTCTCTCGGCGGAGGGGGTGGGGCGGCATGGTGCGGGGGAGGAGGCATGAACCCAGGGCCCGGAGGAGGGGGAGCTGCGTGTCCATAGTAGTTGTTGTACCAGCCGCGTCTGACGAAATACACCGGAACACCGCACGCTCCGTACTCGGCGCAGTAACGTTTCCAATGGCGACGATGCTTATCAGGAACCGTTAGGTAAATCGGAGCGCCTGCGAGCGCAGCTCCGATTGCGACGATCGGGTTGGCATTCCAGAGGGAGGGAGTAACGCCTTGGATCGGAAGCACCCCATAATATCCGGGGGAACCCACACCGATGTTGACATCAACATGCACGCCGGCCAGTGACGGCATTGAAACCACTCCGGCAAAACAGAAGATCGCCGTGTATCGCTTCAGATGTTGAAAGGTAAGCATTTTCTGCTCCTCATGGTCACTCAATTCCTTAAATTCAGTATATATGGGCGAGAATTGTTCAGACGCTGTATCCCTTATTTATGTGCATACTTTGGGCGGCGAAGTGACTTCTCTATAATTCCTGAATCTCTTCTTAACTGAAAGTTTCGAATGAATTCGGCTGCCGCTTTTGAAATCGTTTTTATCCTGTTTTTATTTGGGAATTTTGTCCTCAAATACTATCTTGACCGCCGTCAGGTCCAATCGATTCTGAGGAATCGCGGGGCGGTCCCTCTCGCCTTCGCCGGCAAAATCTCTTTGGAGGCCCATCAAAAAGCCGCTGATTACTCGGTTGAGCGAATTAAGTTCGGTCAGCTCACTCGCATCACCGACTTAGGCTTTGTTTTAATCGCTACCTTCGGCGGACTGATTCAATGGATCTACGGAGAAGTCTACGGTTGGTTCGGCGCAGATATTTTGGCCCAGATCGTTATTATTTTGGGCTACGCACTCCTTTCTTCTCTGATCGACCTTCCCTTCTCCTGGTATTCGACATTTAGGATTGAAGCAAAATACGGCTTTAACACTACGACTCCGGCACGCTTCGTCAAAGACCTTCTTCTTTCAGGGATATTAAGTTTGATTCTAGGTATTCCCATTCTCTCGGCTGTTCTTTGGATTTGGAATGCAGCAGGAGCTTTCTGGTGGTTCTGGGCTTGGCTCGCCTACATCTTCTTCATTCTGGCGGTCCAATGGATATATCCGACTTTTATCGCTCCGCTCTTTAATAAATTTACTCCTCTGCCCGAAGGCGAACTCAAAAGCCGATTGGAGGGACTGCTTAGCCGAATCGGGTTTGCCTCTAAGGGCCTGTCTGTTATGGATGCCTCTAAACGAAGCGCCAAGGGGAACGCCTACATGACCGGTTTTGGGAAAAATAAGCGCATTGTATTGTTCGACACACTGCTCAGCAAAATGACGCCGGAAGAAACCGAAGCGGTCTTGGCTCACGAACTGGGACATTACAAGCTGCACCATATCTATAAGATGATGGCTTTCAGCTTTATCTTCTCACTGCTTTTCTTTTGGATACTCTCCGTCCTTGCGGAATGCTCATGGTTCTATGAAGGCTTAGGGGTCAACCTTTCGCACGGAGCAAGCCACGGAGTCGCCCTGATCCTCTTCTCTGTTGCGGTTCCGGTTTTCTTGTTCCCGCTTGCTCCTCTGACGAGCCTGTTTTCACGCAAACATGAATTTGAAGCCGACGCGTTTGCCGTCCGGTACAGCAGCGGAAGTGCCCTCATTAGTGCATTAGTCAAGCTTTTCTCCGACAATACCGCTACGCTGACACCTGATCCGCTGTACTCGGCCTTCTATTCTTCCCATCCGGATGCAGCGATCCGAATTGCAACGATCCAGAAAGAAATGAGTAAGTGAGAGGCTATGAAAGAGCAGGTTTGGTTTAAAGCGCGTGTTATTTCTTCGCACGGCAAACACAGCTTTGTCGAAAAGGAAGACGGCACGGTTCTGGAAGCAACCCGAAAAGGTAAAAAAGTCGACCTGGCTGTTGGCGATATCGTTGAATGTTTGCAAACGTCCCCTGAACAAGTTTCGATCCAAAAAATCGAACCAAGACGATCTTTGCTTTATCGCAGCGACGAACTAAGAACCAAACCGCTTGCCTCCAATATCAACCAGGTGGCAGTCGTCTTTGCCTCGCGCCCTTCCTATAATCCTCATTTCATTTGGAAGGCCATGCTGTCGGCAGAAACTGCCGACATTCATATTCTGATGATTCGGAACAAAACAGACTTTATAGAAGACGAACCGACTGTCCGCCCCTTCATTAACCAGCTCAAAGAGCTAGGAGCCGAGGTTGTGGAGGTTTCCGCTACCATGGACCCTGAGGGTACGGTTAAGACACTCGAACCGCTTTTTAGAGGCAAAGTGACGCTTTTGATCGGGCAATCCGGAATGGGAAAATCGACTATTTTGAATCTCTTAGTCAAAGACGCAGGCCAAAGGACCCAGGAATACTCAGTCGCTTTGAACCTCGGAAAGCAAACTACCACGGCAGCTCGGTGGTTTAACTATGAGGGCGGTGCTATTGTTGACTCCCCTGGGTTCCAGGAGTTCGGTCTTTCTCACTTAACGCTTAATGACATTATGCGGGGTATGCCCGAGATCAGAGATCGGGTGGAATACTGCAGATTCACGAATTGCCGCCACTTAAATGAACCTGGCTGTGCGGTTAAGACCGCGGTAGATAAAGGCGAAATTGATCCTGAACGCTATGCTTTTTACAAAGAGCTAGCCGAAAAAGCCATCGCCGCAGAGAAGAACACTTTTTGAAAAAATCATCTCCATGACCTTTCGCCGGTGGAAGCTGGGTATTTTTTTCGAGAACCTTTTTCGTACTCTCATCCGCATAATGATTGTCTACACATGTGGTTAGATCAACACTTTTCTTACACTGAGAAATTAAGAGAAATCATCGCGTTAACATGCGATTCTTGTACGAACAATTAGCCTTAAATACCGTATATTAGGTATGAAGAAAAGAAGTGCAGCAAGCAATAAGGGATACAAGATCGTATTAAGAAAAAGTAAGCACATTAAGTGTCAAGACTTTGACTACCAAAAT
>ERZ1673702.2442-NODE-2442-length-16375-cov-5.615993_pt1 | contig 16375 bp, 11 predicted proteins | sample MGYA00580232_ERZ1673702 | MGnify/ENA primary metagenome ERZ1673702 (study PRJEB41218, sample SAMN15661792) | gut metagenome | host: Homo sapiens | place: Canada: London | collected 2015-08-20/2019-03-30 | study: EMG produced TPA metagenomics assembly of... | reverse complement strand
AGCAAGGGACTGAAAATCCCTCTGTCGGCGGTTCGATTCCACCTTGAGGCACCATGCGCCGGTGTAGCTCAATTGGCAGAGCAGCTGATTTGTAATCAGCAGGTTGTGGGTTCGAGTCCAATCACCGGCTCCACAGCGACTTTGCCGCTGCACCGCCATGCGGGCAGATTCCAGAGCGGCCAAATGGATCAGACTGTAAATCTGACGTCTCAGACTTCGGTGGTTCGAATCCACCTCTGTCCACCAGAAAAAAGACACCCGTGAGGTGTCTTTTTTTGGTGGCGTAGGTGGTAAGAAACCCGCCGTATTTACGGTGGTTCTCGCGAGAAGCGAAAAACGGAATTGTCCGAATAAACAGCGCGATTTTTGAGTGACGACACTTTGGCTTTGCCAATCACCTCTGTCCACCAAAAAAAGGATACCTTTACGGGTATCCTTTTTTGCTTTATTTGTCGGTATTTCTGTTTGTAAAAGTTCGGAACCGTTTTGGCTCCGAATTTTTTTATTCTATCGTCGGCAGGGAAATGATAAATGTCAAGCCCTGTTCGTTCTGTTCATAAGAAAGTTCGCCGTTCATTGCCTCGATTGTTTTTTTGCAGAGATATAGACCGAGTCCGACGTTATCCTCCGAAGCATTTTCGGAGTAGTAGGGACGGAATATATCCTTTTGCGTATCCAATCCCTTTCCGTTGTCGGAAACTTTTATAAAACATAGATTTCGTTTCTTGTAAGCGGAAACGGAAATTTCGGTACAATTCGCGTGCTCGACCGCATTCAAAATAAGATTGTTGATGACGGATAACAAATTGTTTCGTTTTCCGAAAATATCGATTTTGCAGGAGGAGAGAGAAAGTCGGATTCCGTTTGCGGAGCAATCGGGTTCGAGATCGCCGTAAGACTGTTCGAGCACTCGTCCGACTTCAAAGGGCGCGGATTGTTCTACGATAAAGTTGTTTTTGGAATACATGGAAAGTTCGGTAAAATTCCTTCTAAGCTCGTCTGTTTTTTGAGAAATAATATCCAGCGTCTTTAATAGTTCTTTGTCGGTTTCTCTCTGTTTCAGGGTATTGACAAAGCGCTCTATGCTCAAAACGGGCTTTTTCATATCGTGAGAGACAAACTGCAATAAGCTGTTGCGTTCGTCGATAATTTCTCTTAAATCTTGTGTCTGGCGCGAAACTTCTGCCTGTAAATTTTCTGTAAGATAGATATTTCTTCTTTCGACGCGGACAAACACCTGAAAACCGACGGCTATGGTCGTTGCGAGAACGAGTGTACAAATCCAGTACACAGGATTTGCCATACCGAACACGAATGTGTTCGGTATGGCGGAAACAAAACCTAAAAAGCCTGCCAATAAAGGATTGAGTAAAAGCGCCATGTGCGTTTTCCCAAAAACGGCCGAGAGAAAGACGAACACGAGAAGGATTACCGATAAAATAAGATTGATAGCGACATATATTTTTGGAACGATCGAAGCGACCGAGGAGGGGAGAAACGGAATGGCGGCCGCGCAGATACATTCGAGCGCCGCAATTATGACTAACACAATCTTTAAGGGGAAGTTTTTACTTTTTATGCGCATTGAAAAAAGGGCCGAAAAAGGAATAAACGCATAAGAAAGATTTTGTATACTTTTCCAAAAATAGGGGTAAAGAGATAAATTTGAAAGAGCCAAAGGCGTAGATACAACCCCGAAAACACCGAGGAGAACGAAAATCTGAGGAAGGAAAGGCCTGTTTCTTTTAAGGAGACAGACGAAAATAAAGGAAGCAAGTACAAGAGCGGAAATGACGGATAAGGTACTTAAAAAGTTTTTATCGCGGGAGACGGCGTTTCTTACGGCGGAATCTGAACCGATTATGGGAGTTTGGCTTAGACCTGCGATTCTGTTTCCGTGCGTTTCATAATGTATAGTGACGACGGTGGCCGCGTCGAGACGATCGGGGCTGATGGTATGTCTGCGAGGATAAAAGGATAAATCGATAAAAAGAGGTCGTGTACCGTCGGAATGTGTTTCGGTTTTTAACTGATATTCGCTGTATTCGATAAAGTTATAGTCCGAAATTTCTCCCGTGCGTTCAAATAATACCGTATTGACGTATACGGTACTTGCAGACCAAACGGACGGAAGATATAAGGTAAAATGCCAGTTATTGTCTCCTTGTAGAAAAGGTTCGAGCTCGTTCGCTTTTTCTGTAAAGTTCTCATCCATAGGGTCGAGATTGAGGAAAATGAACGTGTAAGTTCCTCGGTTTTCAGCGCGGTCGGAAGCGAAAGAAAATTTTTCTCCTTGAATTTCTACATCGGGAATAAGATAATCGTTCGGAGTATAATTTGCGGCAGGCAGGGTATTGATTTCTTTTAGATCGGAAATGCATACAGTCGTGACGGGGTTGCCGTCTTTTCCTTCGAGAATGGTTTCCTGCGCTACATCGGGAGCGTGCTTTACCGCAAATATAAGAATTAAGGAGAGCGCGATGGAAAAGAGAAGCGTAATCGTCGAAACGAAAACACGTAAAAATACGTTTTTTTTCACGGTAAATCTCCTTTTGGCAGAAACGAATAGCCTTTTTTGAATTCAGTGACGATAAATTGTACTTCGGGGGACAATGCTTTTAATTTTTGTCGAAGCGTTGAAAGGTGTCTTTTGATTGTGGTCGTCTGCAAGCTGGGCTCCTCCCAGATTTTTTCGTAAATTTCGTCGGAAGAATAGAAAGTTCCGGGGTGCGTCATCAGGAACCACAGGATATTGAACTCGCTGGAAGTGAGGGAAACGGGCTTTCCTGCAAAAAAGACTTTACGGGAATTGACATCGGCAGAAAGTCCTGCGATTTCTCTCGTGGCTTCCTTTTTAGGCAGAAGCCTGAGACGTATGTGCGCTTCGAGTAAGCGCATAGAACAAGGCTTGACGACATAATCGGCCGCGCCGGCGTCAAAACCCGCGAGGATATTTTCTTCGCTTGCGAGGTCGGAGAGAATGACGACGGGAGGTAAGGAGGGAAAGTTTAGCAAATCGAGCCCCGAACCATCGGGAAGAATGACGTCTAATACGAGAATATCCGGCCGAATTTTAGAAAGTAAACTTTTGGCCTCGGAAAGTTTTGAGGCTCCGAAAACTGTATTTCCATTGCCCCGAAACCAGCTCATCATGGAGGCAAGTAAATTTTTATCGTCTTCAATAAACATAATTTTACGATTGCTTATACTTACAGCCACGGTCAATAAAAGGCCTCCTCGTCGCGATAGATTACAGTATTTAGTATATATCATTATCCAAAAAAAATCAAGCGCCCTGAAAAGGTTACGAATGGTTACGATTTTTTGAAACCCCGTTAATTCGTTATGCTATTTATACTTTTTTGAGTATAATAATAAACGGAAAGGATAAAATTTTTATATCGGTATCGACTGAAATGGAAAAAATTCACTTTCAGAAGAATGGAAAAATATACAAAATATGAAAATATTTATATTTTTCAATTATTTTCAAAAATTCATTCAATTATTCTTGACAAGACGGGGGGGGTGATATGATATATTTGAAAAGGAAAAATTTGGAAAAATTACTTAAATAAGTCTGAAAGACATATCGGAGAGATGTGTTTCGGAGAAAATAATAAAAATTTTTTGAGGAGGGTTTCAAATGCAAACTACACACAATGAGAACAAGCGTAAGAAAGTTTTCCTGATTACGACGCTTTTGCTCGCTTTGCTTCTTATTTTTGCGTTCGGTACATATTCGCTTTCCAAATATGTGTCGAAAGACGAAGGGAGCGGCACTGCCACGATCGCCAAGTGGGGCTATGAGGTGAAAGTAGACACTACGGATTTGTTCGACAAAGAATACAAAAAAGCTGACGAGAGCTGGGCAACCGTTAATGGCGAGGGCGAGGTAGTCGTCAAAGCGGCGACAGATAACGAAAGCAACGTAATTGCACCCGGAACGAAAGGTTCCATGACGATTTCCGTTACAGGCAATGCGGAAGTCGCGGCAAAACTTGCGTATAACTTCGGAGAAAGTGCAGTACCTTCGTATAAGATTTCCGTTCAGAAGGCAGGCGAACCTGAAAAGACACTGACTTATACCTATTCCCCCGTCGTGTTGACTTTGCAGAAATATTCGGACAATACTTTTGGAACGCCTAGCGAAGACCCTGTTGTTACCGGACTTGACAAAATCGAAGAAAAATTGTCGGAGCAAACGTATGCCCCCGGTTCTGAGGTGAACTTATATTATCAAATTACTTGGGAATGGGCATTTACAAAGGAAGGTGATCTCAAACCGAATGAAGAGGGCGAAGATGCCTTTACTTTGACCTATGATACCCTTGACACTATTATCGGTATTTATTCAAATCAAGGCAATACTGGGGATGTAAATTATAACGGTGCAACATATACCGTGACTAAGAATACCTCTATGAATCTCGATTTGACTATCACTTTGGAACAGGTTCAGACGAATCCGGCAACAGATGACGGTGACTAATTCTAACTCGATAAAATACTTATAGAGGTCGGACGGAGGAAGTATGTCTATTAATCGCATGCTCACGGCGGAGCCGGTCAAAAAAAGCGTGAATTTAAGAGGGGGCGTCCGCGCCGTATACGACGCGGACGGTCGCCCTTTGTGCTCTGTGGGCAAACGGCGGCTGTACGACCTGAACGGCAAACCGATAGCAAAATACCGCAAAAGCGAAACGGACAGTTATGAGGACGTTTCGCTGACGGAGCGGTATTATACGGACGGAAAGCGGCTCTTTCTCGTTTCGGACGGTTCTTTGTACTTGGACGGAAAGTGGCTCGGCGGGGTAGGTCCGAAGCGGAAGAGCAATATTCTGCGCTGGGTGGTTCTTGCGGAGAGCGCCGTGCTCGTATTTATTGCCGCGTTTGCGGTATTCCTGCGTTTTATTGCCGACGACAGTCGGCTTTATCCCACGCTTGTCATCGGGGACGATAACGGAAGCTGGGGCGCGCAGGGGGAGCTCAATATTTTTGCGGGAAAGAGGCTCTGTCCGGGAACGAGCGGAGATTATATCTTCCAAGTCGATAATCCCGAGGATAGGACGTTAGAATATTCTATCGCTTTGGATTTTTCGGACGATAAAGGAAATCCGCTCCTCCTTCCGATAGTCTATACGCTGAAAATGAATAATGCCGAAATAGCGACTTCGACGGAGGTCGGGATTTTGGCGGAGGAATTGATATTTTCGGCAAATTCGTCGCAGGTATTTACTTTGGCTTGGGAATGGCCTTTTGACGGAAACGACGCCGCAGACACGGAAATCGGTTTCTTGGGCGGAAAGTACGTCTGTACGATTACCGTGACGGCGCAAGCCGTATGACGGAGGCGTAATGAAAGCTCTTTATTCCGAAAAAAGTTCATGTGCGAAACGGGTCGTATCCGTTGTTTTGCGCGCGGTCGGGTGCGTATTGTTTGCTTTTTTGCTGTTTTTTGCAGGTACTTTGGCTTACGATAAATTTATCCGAAAATCTCCCGCGCCTTCTTTTTTCGGGTATTCGGTTTTAGTGATTGCAACGGGCTCTATGTCCGGAAGCATTGAAGCGGGGGATATAGTCGTCGTAAAAGATACGGGCAATTACGAAACGGGTGACGTCGTTACCTATCTGCCGCTCGGCGAAAATGTGACTGTGACGCACCGCATTGTCCGTACAGAGGGAAACAGGTACTATACCAAGGGGGACGCAAATCTGTCCGAAGACCCCGAACCCGTTTATTTTGAACAGATAGTGGGGGAGGTCGTTTTAACGGTTCCGAAAGTCGGGGTTTTCATAGAATGGCTGAAAACGCCGTCGGGAATTATTTCCGCCGTCGCGTTTATAGCGCTTGTAGTGATTGGAGTAGGACTTTTGAAAAAAATCTGACGGGAGGCGAAGGAAATGAAAAAGACAAAATGCGGGTTTCGTAAAATTTCCGTGCTTTGTTTTGTTGCGTTCTTTGCCATAGTAGTGGTTTTTTCTTCCGTTACGTTTTCTCGTTTCTATTCTAAAATGGCGTCTGAAAACGGTGCACAAGTCGCAAATGCCGTGGCGCATTATAGGCGCGAGCGGCTTTTGCTCGTCTCCGACGGAGTAGAGACACCGATTATAATCGAAAATAATTCAAAGCAAATTGAGATCGGGGACATTCAACCGGAAGATGAAATCAAGTTTTATTTTTCCGTATCGGACACCGACGGAAACCTTCATAATGAAGTATATCTCCGCGTGACGATCGCTTTTTCCGTCCGCTTGGAAATGATCGGCGAAGGAAAACGTAAAAGAATAGGATTCAGTGCGGGGGAAGATTATTCATCGTCTTCGACTGACCAACGGGGCGCCGATTTGAAATTTCAGCGTGACGTCGGAACGGGGACGTTTATCGATGTAGCTTATGAGGAGTCGCTTAAAGAGACGGATTATAGCGGGAAGTATTTACATATAGAAGAAAAAACAGTTTCGGCTTCCGACGATGCGGAAGGATATGACTCCTATGTCCATACGACGGGATTTTACCTTTCGCCTTATTCGGGAGAAGTTCAGGAAGAAAATTACTGTTTATCTTTCAAATTACCCGGTCAGGCAGATTCTGTGGAGGCCTATGCGGGGGCTCGCCTGTATATTGATTTTGATATAACGGCCGAGCAAATGAACGAGTCTCAGACTCAGACAATAAACGAATAAAGGAGGAAAAAGCGTTGAAACGCGGGAAACGGTATAAAATCGTTGTTTTTGCGATAGCGTTCGCGCTTTTTGTCGCGCTTGCGTGTACGTCGCTCTCTAAATTCGTTTTTCAGCAGGAAGATTACATCGTCGGAAGTTATACGGATTTTGTCATTTCTCATGACGGAGACGGGCAGACGGCGATTTTACAAAGTAAAGAGAGTACAGAAGGTACAGAAAAGTATAATTATGAAGGATATATTACGCTTTCGGTATCTAATTTTACGGAAGACAAAATTTCAAAACGTAACGTAGCGTATTCTTTTCGGGCTCCGGAGGACAAGGAAATCGAGGCGAAAGAGGTAACGGACGCATGGGGGAAAAGCTATTCCCTTGCGGAGCACAGCGGAAATTATTCAGTCGATATTGTGGGGCAGACCTCGGAATTGGAAGGCGGCAAAAAAGACACGGAATATCTTACACTGCGTATTCGTCGCAAAAGCGATGTCGGAGAAATTCAAGATACAGAGGAAGAATATCTTACCGTTATCTTGGAAACGACAAAGCCGTACCACGATTTACAGGTTTTTACAATCAATGCTTCAACGAGTCTGATTTCCGTTAACGCTTCTTCGGAGCAGGATTATCACGGCGTTCCTCAGACGGCGGTCAACTTAAAAACGTCGCGCTTGTTCGTTCGTGAGTCGCAAGACGCGGAAACGGAAAAAACTTATATAGCGCAGGTTACATTCACTTTGAGCGGCGCTGTTGTTTTTGACGCGGTGCGTTTTAAGGAGACCTATTCCGTCGCGGTCGAGGAGAAACCCGCAGACGAGGGCGGGACGACCTATACCTTTTCTATCCCTTCGGGGAGCGATATGAATTTATATTTTTATACCTCGGGCGAGTGTCGTGTAACGGCTTCCGCCACAATTGACAAGGAAGATGTCAAAATATCGGGCGTAACGACCGAAAACATAGTATTTTCAAAATAAGGTAAAAGGAGAAACGGAAATGGCGAATATACGTAACAGAAAAATAGCGTTGATAATTCCGACGTTTATATTGTTTGCGTCGCTCGTCCTTGGAATTCTTTTCCTTTTTCCGAAAACCTATACGGCGGCAAATATCACGGTCGCGGAAGCGAATGGGGTGACGGTATATGTCAGCGGTGCGGAGGTAGAAAAAACAAAGGACGGATATTCTGCGCCCGCAGGTGCGGAAATCACCGTTACGGTCGTCAATGAAGACAGTATTTTTGAAAAGATGACCATAAACGGGACGGAATACGTAACCCCTGTTCAAACTCTCACAATTTCTGAGGCTATATCGATAAGTGTAGAAACCCAACGTTCCACTGCGAGCGCTCGCGGTGCGTATTTTGGTAATCCGTTTATTGTGGACGAGGAAGAAGATTTGGTTTCCCTGTCCAAAATTTTCCGCGGCGAAGGCATTTCGGACGACTATGCACGTTTTGATCTTTCGGGCAGTGCCGAGGATCTCCAAAAGCTGCAATACGGATACTTTCGCCTGACGGCGAATCTCATGGTAAACAGTGGGGATTTTATCGGCATAGGAAGCGCGACTCGCCCGTTTCAGGGATGTTTTGATTTCAACGGTTATAATGTATACCTGAACATCTCTAAAATGCAATTTATCAAAGACGATTTTTATGCGGAACAAAGTCTCAGCCAAGGACAGACCACGTATATGGCGGATTTCGGATTTTTTGGCTATATATACGGCGACGGAACAAATCCTTGCTTGATTCGAAACGCCGATGTCCGCGGCGGTATCGCGATCAATACAACGGACAAAGAATCTACTGTTCCTGAGGGGCCTTTACGTATTAACGGCGGCGGGATTGCGGGAAGAGTCGGAAAAAATGTCGTCCTCGATCAAATATCCTCACAGGTGACGGTTTCCGCTCAGGTAAAACAAGCGACGCTTTCTTTGGGCGGCTTGTTCGGCTATTCTTCCGCGTCTGTGGATAGCTGGTCCGAAGCGTCCTATACCGGTCTGTACGGAAATATTTCGGGGATTACTTCCGGCGAAAACGCCGATGTCTATGTGGGCGGACTTGCGGGACTGTTGCAAAATGCTTATGTCAACCGTTTTGAGGTCTCGGCGCAGTCAACTTTCCTTATCGCCAACTCCATAGGTAAAAATTCCGGATTGGCGGCAGTCGGCGGATTGGCCGGAATTGTCTACATAGCAGACGGTGAAAAAGGCAATAAAGCGGAGGAACTTTCCGATCCGAAATCGATTACTTTACAGAATATAAAAATAGGTGTCCGAGATTCCTTTTCGCTTTCCTCCGTCGTCGATAATAAGGGCGAGGAGGGCGAGGAGGATAAAACGAATATTAATCCCGACGATTTTATGTCAAATTCTTCCGGCGCCGTGAGCGGCGGGCTCGTCGGAGTGATTTATCGCGCAGAGGATAAGGCTTTGGGCGACCTGTCAATATCGCTTTCTCATATCGAATTTACGCAAGGCGGAAACGGAGCCTTGTCGGTATCTGCTCAGACGCAGAACGAAAACAGTGTGGGTATCGTTTTTTCCGGCGGGCTCGTCGGATACCTTCATACGGGCAGCGAACAATATATCCGATATTTGGGAAGTTCAAACGCTGAGGAGGGGGCAGTCGTTTATATTTTTGACTGTAATACGGAAATAAATTCTCTCCAAAACGGTTATGGTCCGGCTTATGCAGGCGGACTGTTCGGATATAATGCTTTCAAATTGAGGGAAGATCGAACGGAATCGGAGACCTATTATTTCCGTTTGACCGATTCCGAAACCGACTTTGACGTATCCGCGGTTCAGGCGGCAAAATCTAAAAATGCAGGTGTTAAGTATGAGGTGTGCAGCGGTTTTTATTCGTCCAAGTTACAACCCGGATATTCGATAGAAAATCTTCATTTTATCGTAGAAAAAGCGACGGTTACCGCAAAACGGGAGGCGGGTTCCCATGCGGTGGGCGATATTGCGGCCGGCGGTCTTGCGGGCAAGGCGGGCGAAAACAGCGGCGGAAACTTCAAAAATATCGTATTGGAATTTACTCCCGACGTCTCGGTAAACGCCCTCGGTTATTCGTTCGACTCTCATTGGAACGGCGGTGATGAGGGGAAAGGAAATAACGTCTATGCGGGCGGTTTTATCGGTTATATTCAGAACTATACCGTTACGAATTTGAAGATAGATTATAATCCCCAAGATACCCAAGAATTTACGGGTACAGTTGCGGAATACTCCGTTCAGGGCGTTCAGAACGCGAAGGTTCCCGGCGTAGGAGATAATGAGGGCGAGCCGGGCGACTATAAATCGGAGGGATACGTCGGCGGAATGTTCGGAATGTTCGTGGACAGTACGGCGACGGGAATTCGGGTTTTAGGAAATCCTTCTGTTGCGCAAAATATTTATTTTACTTCATCAAATAATCCGAATACCGCTTGTGTCGGCGGATTGATTGGTGCGACTCGTTCCATAAATAAAGCGTTCAGTATTGACGGCGGCGAAGTTCGCGATATGGCCGTAATAGGCAGGGCATATAGCGAAAAAGATAAGGCTGAAAAGCCCAATGGGGATGAAGGGGGCGACTGCGATTTATTTGCCGGCGGGGCAATCGGGGTATTCGGGAGCGATCAAGGCGGCAGAACTTTTAGTGTCACAAATATATACGTATATGATACGGTTATACAGGCCATAGGGGAAAAATTGATACTGACGTATGCGGGCGGCGTATTTGGGGGAATATGGTATGAGGGTATCTTTAAGGCGGATTCCTGTGCAAGTATCGGTTGCAGCGTCGAGGCAAACAGTATTGAGGGAAATGCTTACGCGGCGGGTATTTCCGGCCAAATGGAAGGCAGTATCACGGTTTCTTCTTCCTATACGATTAATACGACGGTACGTGCGGAAACTACTTCAGGACGCTCCTATGCGTCGGGAACGGTAGGGCGCATAAAATCCGGTAATGTTACGAATAACTATTCCAATGCTTCTTTAAGTGCTTCTACCAAAAGCGGTTCGGCGTATTGTACAGGAGTTGCTTTTATCGATAATGACAGTATAGCTGGTGATATACAGGGAGAGGGGATTTCTCATTGGTGGGAAGAAGGATTTGGACTGAAATTTAATTATAGGAATAATTTTAGTAACAATTATTTTGTTGCGGAAAACGCCTTTTTAGATTTTGATGATTCCTCAAAAGTGTATGCGTTAACATCAGTTGGGGGAAAACCGATAAAACAACGTTTGATAGAAGCAGGACCTTTAGGAGGTCAAAAAAAGATTGAAGACATTCCCGCTACATATATTGCATTGATTGAAAGCGGAAATACTTTGACAAATTCTCATAATCTTTCCCAAGGTGGAAAGGCTGAGATATTTTCTCATTTGGATTTATCTTCCGCTACAATCAAACTCGGAAAGAATTCAGAGGGGATTTTAAGTCTTTCGGGACATGAAGTTACGGCTCAAAACGGAAAAGGCGTCGTCTATGCGAGCGTGGTTGTCAACGTAAACGGCACAGATTATTCGCTTTGTACGTATCCCATAATAGTCAACGGGGGCACAGAAACGCCGGACTTTGGACTTTTCGTTGAGAATGAGGAAGACTTTGCCGCATACGTCGATGAAGGTGCTAATCAATATGTGCGCGTCAATGTAGGAGATCCGAATTCCTCTCAAAACGTCATTTTTAGGCCCGAAAATGAGGAAGAAGTATTTCCTTCCAAGGCGACGATATACGCCGTTAAACCTTCGGATATTAATTCGACTGATTTTGAGAAAAGGCTGACCGAAATTTTAGAAAATTTGGATTCTCCTGTTCAGCCGTCCTATTTTAATGGTCAAGTTAATTTACAGTTTATCGGTGAAATAGGTGAACAGTCGGAAGGAAAGGCCGTACCTTATGCCACATTGGACGAAGATATTATTATCGTTGTGCAATATACCGTCGACGGCGTTGATTACAATCTCGTTATGGAATTTATTGCCAATGAGCCGACGGAAATCAGTGTGACCGTCAGCGACGACACCCCCGCGCTCGGAACAACTGATGACGGCGCTTATATATTTTCAGCGGGAGATACGGTCCGTTTTGAAGCGACTGTCAAATATAAATACTCCGGAAATTCTTTTCGGACAGACGTAATTTTTTCCGCCGGGGATAGCAGTTATGAAGGTATAGTCAAGTCTAACGGCATGGTCTTTATATCTGATAAGGCAGTTGACGGAACTAAGTATACCATTAACTGTTCTCTTTTAGGAGGAGGCTTACAAACATCCGTACATATAACTGTCCGAAGCGAGATAAGCGTCTATTACGACTCAGAGGGAGCGAACGTTTCCTCCGACCGAAAAGCCGTAACGGGAAGCGATTATCACTTTACTTTAACGCCTCAGCCGGGCTACGGATTACTGCCGACTTTGAAATTTTCTTTCTTGGGGGAAAAAGAAGAATTTTCTCCCGAAGCGCCTTCGGACGGCAGTTTTGATATTTCATATAACGACGTAACTTATACTATCGAGTATACGTTTAATTCACAGACGGGCGCTTATGCGTTTACGCTCCCGAGCAATTTAATGAGCGCTTTATCGGGGATTAATATTATGATAAGTCCTTCATTCCCGAAAGTATATACCTTGGCATTTTCGGCGGAAGGAGGAGCACGCGAGGGCGGAACGGATGGTTACTATACTTTGACGGTAGAGGCGGGACGCCCTATCAGCGAGTTGGTCGATACTTCCGAGTATGAAGATTTGCAACGCTGGATAGAAACACTCTCCCGCGACGGCTTCGATTTGCGCGGATTTTATCTTACAAGCAATGCCAATTCTTTGCAGGGTTACGGAACGTCTTTTGCAGACATGCTTGCGGGGGACACGGTCGTCAACGGTGCAATGATGTTTTACGCCCGCTGGACATATAACGTTGTTGTCGAAGCTCCCGAGGGCGTGGAAGTGGAATCGGGGCTCAGCGACTCGCTGGTACAGGAAGGACTTATTCCGATCGACGATAAAAACGGCTTTGCTTTTATCGTTTCCCTTCCCGAGGTTTGGTCGGGCGACGTGAATTTCGACCTTTTCGTAATGAACAAAGACGGAACGTTTGAATGTATAACGGACAAATGCGTTTCCGGCGATCAAGAAAATATGTGGGTTCTCTCGGCGGAGGCCTTGAATAATTCGGACGGAATTATTTATCTGGTCATTTACGCCGATTCTTTGGAGGTTTCTATCGGAGATACTACGTATTACGACGGGGATCAGATGTATGAGGACGGAATTTTCTCCCTCGAATATTATGTCAATTACGGCAACGACGACATTCCGAATGAGAGCGTGACGTTCAACTTCGAGGAAAAATTGCCCGAAAATACATTATCCAAAGAAACATCTTTGGAACTGCCCAAAGATACATCTTTGAGACTGTATTATTATAAAGACGGTTCTTTCGTTTGGTCGGGAAATCTCGCATTGTCCGAAGCGGTCTCTTCCGTTTCGGTAAAAGACTTCCTTTCCATGAAGGACGGAAGTAAGTTCTCCGTAGTTAATCGTGCGGAGGCAAAAGCGGAACGTTTCCGTTTGGTTGTCACTCTCCCGAATAACGAGAAGAATTTCAATGCAAAATCCGACGGAACGAAACTGACGTTTTCCGTTAATAGATATGTTTATAAGCCGACGGTGACGGAATACGGGGAATATCTCAAAGAAAATCCTGTCAAATCCCCCGAAAAGAGCGGCTCTTGTGCGGGCAAATTGACGTTATATCCCGTGGTTTCCCGTTCGGTTAAGGAAAACGGAACACAGCTTACTTATAACGTCGGAACGGCTTTGACGAACGTAACCGATTACCGTCACGAAGGTCTTACGGACGTTTGGGCGATCACGACGACCGACGGCCGCGTAATCAGCGAAGTGGATAAATCGACGATTATCAGCATATTCGGCGGGAGCGCAGACGTTATCGTCACGACCACGGGAATTTATTGTTCCGCAACAAGCGTCACAACTATAGATGTAAGCGGATTGAACGGGTATACCGTTTCCCTGCTCGAAGCGCGCAATCTGCAATATCCTGCCGCGGGCGCGGTATTGTGGTCGAAAAAACTTTCCTAAAACCAATTAATTATGCTTCTCCCCATACAGTCGGGCCGTCTTTTGCGGTTCGGCTGTTTTTTTATTGCGAGAAAAAATTTTCACAAAACAGTCACAAAAAATTTTTTTGAAATACTTGACACGGTGTCAGAACAGTGGTAAAATATAGATACTGACATGACGTCAGAATAGATTTTTTGAGAGGAAGAAATGCCGAAAGGGTCGGAGGAGCTGACGGCGGCTCGTCGGGAAGAAATCATCAACGCTTGTGAAAAACTTTATCGGACGATGAGGTTTAAGGAGATCACGATAAAGGAGATCGGGCGGGAAACGTCGTTTACGCGGACATCGATTTACAATTATTTTGAAACGAAGGAAGAAATTTTTCTGGCGTTTTTGAAGCGGGAATATGACTGTTGGTGCGAAAGTCTTGCAAAAATCGCGGCGTGTAAGGACGAAAGTGCGGAGCTTGCCGAGCTTTTAGCCCGTTCCTTGGAGTCGAGGCCGAACATGTTGAAGCTGTTGTCCATGAATATGTACGACATCGAGGAGAACAGCCGTTTGGAATGTCTGACGGATTTCAAAGTTTCTTTCGGCAGATCCATGGCTTTGGTGCGGGCGTGTCTGAAAAGATTTTTTCCCGACATGGACGACGGGGAACAAAAGCGGTTTATTTATTCGTTTTTCCCCTTGATTCATGGAATATATCCCTATACGACCGCGACGGAAAAGCAGAAATGCGCGATGAAAAACGCGGGGGTGGAGTATGTGCATATCGGCATTTATGAAATTGCGTATCGCGCGCTCGAAAAATTATTAAAGCGTTAAGGTATTAAGGCGGAAATGACCGAAAGGGCGTCTTTTCGGCAAAAATAAAATTAAGGAGACGGAGATATGTTAGGAAACTTCACTTATTGCAATCCGACGAAGCTGCATTTCGGAAAAGATTCGTTGAACATGCTCAAAGGAGAACTTGAAAAGTTCGGAAAAAACGTAATGCTCTCTTACGGGGGCGGGTCCATAAAGAAAAACGGCATTTACGATAAAGTTGTCGCTGTTTTGAAAGCGTGCGGAAAAAATATTTTCGAGGACGGAGGAGTAATGCCCAATCCCACGGTGGAAAAGCTGCACGAGGGATGTAAAATCGTGAGGGAAAACGATATTGATTTGATTTTGGCGGTCGGCGGCGGTTCGACCTGCGATTACGCGAAAGCGGTCTCCGTTTCGGCCTATTGCGAAGAGGATCCGTGGCAGAAATACTATATCCGTTTCGAGGAGCCTTCCTGCCGCATCGTACCCGTCGGCTGCGTATTGACGATGGTCGGAACGGGCAGCGAAATGAATGGAGGGGCGGTCATTACCAATCACGCGGAAAAGCTGAAAATCGGACACGTATTCGGGGCGGAAGTATTTCCGAAATTTGCCGTTCTCAATCCCGAATTTACCTTTACCGTTCCCGAATATCAGATGAAATCGGGAATTTACGATATCATGTCCCACATTCTCGAACAATATTTTTCGGGGGAGGACGACAATACGTCCGACTATATCGCGGAGGGTTTGCTCCGTTCGCTCATTCACAGTGCGGAAATCGCCGTAAAAAATCCCCGAGACTACGAAGCCAGAAGCAATATCATGTGGACGGCTACATGGGCGCTGAACACGCTCATCGCTCAGGGGAAGTCCACCGATTGGGAAGTTCACATGCTCGGGCAGGCGGTGTCGGCGCATACGGACGCCACGCACGGCATGACGCTCGCGGCGGTTTCGCTTCCGTATTATCGCTATATTCTGCCCTACGGACTGAAAAAGTTCAAACGGTATGCCGTCAACGTATGGGACGTCGTTCCCGACGGAAAGACGGATGCGGAAATCGCGGCCGAAGGGTTGGACAAAATGGAAGCATGGATGAGGAAAATCGGGCTCGTCATGCGGCTTCGCGAGCTCGGGGTAAAGGAGAACATGTTCGACGCGATTGCGGACAGCACCCTGATTATGGAAGGCGGATACAAAGTTCTCACCAAAGCAGAAGCGGTACAAATTTTGAAAGAGAGTTATTAAAGGAGGCTTTTATATGAGTAAAACATTGGTTGCATACTTTTCGGCGAGCGGAGTGACCGCGCGCCTTGCGGAGAAAGTAGCGAAAGCGGTAAACGGCGATTTATACGAAATCGTTCCCGCCAAGCCGTACACTGCGGCGGATTTGGATTGGACGAACGATAAAAGCCGTTCCAGCGTGGAAATGAAAAATAAGTCTTTCCGTCCCGAAATTTCGGGCAAGGCGGAAAACATGTCGGATTACGATACGATTTATCTCGGATTTCCCATTTGGTGGTACGTCGCTCCGACGATCGTCAATACGTTTTTGGAAAGTTACGATTTGAGCGGAAAGACGATCATTCCGTTTGCGACGAGCGGCAGCAGCGGCATGGGCGGTACGAACGCAGAATTGAAAAATTCCTGTAAGGGTGCGATTTTGAAGGAGGGAAAACGCTTTTCCGCCGATGCGACCGAAAAAGAAATCGAAACTTGGGTGAAGGGTTTTTCAAAAGGCTCTGTCACAACAAATGGTTGATTTTTGACGAGAAATAGCGTATAATAA
>ERZ1673702.2441-NODE-2441-length-16376-cov-4.494210_pt1 | contig 16376 bp, 17 predicted proteins | sample MGYA00580232_ERZ1673702 | MGnify/ENA primary metagenome ERZ1673702 (study PRJEB41218, sample SAMN15661792) | gut metagenome | host: Homo sapiens | place: Canada: London | collected 2015-08-20/2019-03-30 | study: EMG produced TPA metagenomics assembly of... | reverse complement strand
TGAATGCAAGCATTCACAGAAAGCAATTTTGCATGGCTCTGAATAGTTACATTTTACCACATATTTCATGCTATACACAATTGATTTTACTTTTTTTCTATGAATTTTAATCAACTCTTCATAACCTTCGATTGCATTTTCATGCTGATTTTGTTACAATAATTAACGCATTAACTGAAAGGACATTAAGCTTTAATGAAAAAACATATCAAAAAAATATCTACTATACAAAAAGCTGCTGCTGGAATTGGCGGCGCAGTTGTCGTTTTGACCTCTGTCACAGATTTTTTTGCTGGAAATTATCTTGTCAACTACGCTATCGGCCGTGGCGGCGACGGTGGAAACCGTACAGTTTCTGATGATGCTGACGCAAATATTGAAGCCCAAAAAAGTGCTGACGCAGAGACAATCATAAATGATGCCAAAAAACAAATGGGTCTTTCAGCCGCCCTTTTTGAAGAGGCTCATCCTGCCAAAGATATTACCATTTTGTCAAATGACAATTTAAATCTTTATGGTGCATACTACAAAAATGAAGCTGCTGCCAGCGATCACCTTTGGGCCATTGTGATTCACGGCTACCGCTGCGATCACAATTCAATGACAGAGTTTTCACAGCGCTACTATGAGAATGGCTATCAGGTAGTAGCACCTGACCTTCGCGCCTGTGGAAAAAGCGAGGGCAATTATGTCGGTATGGGCTGGCTTGACCGCCTCGATATTATCTCATGGATCAACTGGATCATTGAGCAGGACCCTGATGCCCAAATTGTGCTGCACGGTGTCTCCATGGGCGCTGCAACTGTCATGATGACCTCTGGTGAAACACTTCCTGAAAATGTAAAAGTTTTTGTTGAGGACTGCGGCTATACAAGCACCTGGGAAATATTTGCAAATGAATTAAAGCTTCGCTTCAATCTTCCGGAATTTCCACTGATGCAGACTGCAAGCCTGATTGCATCTAACAAGGCAGGCTATGATTTTAAAGAAGCAAGCTCACTTACTGCTGTATCTAAATGCGAAAAGCCTATGCTTTTTATTCATGGAACAGCAGATGACTTTATCCCATATTCTATGATGAATGAGCTTTATGAAGCAAAACCTGGCACAAACAAGCAAATGCTTACAGCAAAAGGCGCTACCCACGCTAACTCACTTTATCTTCTTGGCGAAAGCTATTGGGATACCGTTTTTGATTTTATTAACAAATATATAAAATAAATTTCTTTAAGACAAGCGGAGGCAAACAATGTTTACCCCCGCTTGTATCATTTATTCTTTTAGGACATTAAAATCATATTAGAATAAACGCTGTTTTCTGGATTGCCTCCCTTTATAAATTCAGCATCTACTGTTTTGCGATAAAACATCTTTGCATCACCAACCCAGCCTATTTTTTAATTCATCTTTTCTGGCCGTTCACAAGAAGACGTCACTGTTACAAACGCTCCTTTTTTACCACTTTCCATAATACAATCAATTACTTCTAATACGTGACATGCCATCTGTGCATTGGCACGATGTTTTCTTCCTTTAATGATTGCATCCGCCATTTCTGAAGGACCAAGTCCTCTGCTATTTTCGCCATATGGAAAACCATAGTCTAAGATTTGAGGCTCCATATTTTTCCCAAAGCCATTCTGTGCAGGAATATAAACTACCTTTCCTCCAAAATTGTTTGGATCTGGAATCTTTATAATGCCCTTTTTTCCATAAATGGTAAAATTTGCCTGATCATTTATTATACTGTCTCCATTTACACTGAATGTTCCTGTAACACCATTTTCCATCTCAAGAATCGTAAATATCTGACTTTCATTCTCGTAGGCAAACTCCTGTCCAAATGAAGGACTATCTGGAAGAACATTGACACGACTGCGTGCCAGATTGCGCACGGAAGCCACAACCTTATTTACAGGACCAAATAAGCTAACAAGTGCTGTCAGGTAATACACACCGAAATCATACCCAATACCGCCTCCAGGCATACGCAAAAATCCAAATAGGCTTGCCAAAAGGTCAATATCACGATTTGCACACGCATCAAAGGAGGTAATTTCTCCGATTAAACCATCATCCAATGCTTTTCTAGCTGTCTGCAATGCTGCTCCCAAAAAAGTATCTGGCGCCGATCCGATATGCAATCCTTTTTTTTGTGCTTCTGACACTAACTTTTCTGCTGTATGATGAGAAAGCGTCATTGTTTTCTCTGTATAGACATGCTTTCCTGCCTCGATTGCTCTGCGAATCAGTTCCTCATGTGTTGGTGCTGGTGTTAAAATTACAACCATTTCAATCGCATCATCCGATAAAATTTCTTCATATGTACATGCCTTAATTCCATACTTCTGTGCCTTTTTCTGTGCATGCTCAAAATGCGCTGCGCAGCAGGCCACTACCTCAAGATTATCAAAACGCTCAATCATGTTTGTCAAATAAATGTCGCTAATCGCACCACATCCGACAACTGCAACCTTCATCTTTTTATCCATATGTTCTCCCTATCCCCAGTATCTCTTATGATAACGATTCTTTAATCGTATTCCAGATACAGTCAGCTGCAAATTCTGAGCCTTCTCTTGATGCATGAGCATTATCTTCTGCATACATTTCCACTTCCGGATGATTTTTACGATATTCCCACCACAGCTCTCCGACTGGTGCTAAAAGCGCATTTGCCTCTTCTGCAGCCTGTCGAAATGCTTTTGTCATGCGCGCCTGTTGATCTGGCTCATCCTTCTTTGCCCATGTCATATACACAAGCGGCTTTGCATTTGCCTCGCGAATCCATGTATTCAGCTGTCTAACTGCATCAAACAATTTTTCCTCTGGTCCAAATGGATGTGAGTGCTCCTGAAGTACAACATAATCATAGTGACCATATAAAATGTTAAATCTCACATCTGGCTCCTGAACATGCTGCTCCAAAAACCATCCTCCGTGAGCAATCATCGTTACCTCACAATCATATCCTTCTTTTCTGGATTTTTCTGCCACCATATTTGGCATATCATTGTAATAGGTATGACTGTTTCCGATAAATAAAATGCGTAATTTTTTCATTGTTTACCTCCGACAAATATATGTGTATAAATTACTTTATTAGTATCTTAGCGTACTTAAATAGTAAAGTCAAGCCCAAAGACTTAAGACTTACCTAAGCCAAAAGCAGCACAAGCTGATGTCGCCTGTCATTTGTATACTTACTGTCTGACTTTCTTGCTTAATTGATCCAATCTGTTCAAATGGCACTGTGATATCTGAATAGATTGGCTCACAAATCTTTTGCTGTTCTTCTCTCTCTTTTTTTGCATTGTTATCCAATTCAAACATTGGTGTTGGCTCATACAGGTGCGTATCACCGCTCCAAAATGCTGCCCTTTTTCCATTAATACTTAGCTCGATACTGCCGCCTTTTGCGCTCTTTGCCAGAAAATGGACTTCGCTCGCCTCCATTGCCTGACAGTCACGCCATTGCAGCAGCGCTGGCTTTTCTTTATCTTTTGCTGTTGCTGCTGTAAATGTCATGATTCCCTGTGTCAGTTCAATGTTCTCATATTCGTCAAAATGATCTGCTCTGATGCGCTTTGTCAATACTCGTGTTTTAGTTTTTTCACCAGCAAGGAAAATAGTATCATAAAGTGGTGTCTCTTTGCTTGATGGACCCACAAAAATCATATAATTTCCTTCCTCTACTAAGAAACTTCCACTGATACAGTCATAAAAACGAAGCTCATTTGTAGAAATACGCTTTATAACATGCCTTACTTCATCTGGCGCAATATCATGAAGCCGTTCAAATGCAAGAAGCTGGCGGCGAGGCTTTGGAACACGAGATTTTGGCGCTGATGCATAAATCTGAATAACTTCATCGCTAGTCTGTTTTCCCGTATTTTTAACATCAAATGCCACTTCTATATGTGCTGGATCTGACATATAAACTGAGAGGTTTGAATATAAAAACTTTGTATAAGTCAGTCCATGACCAAACGGATACAGCACCTCTTTGTCAAAATAGCGATATGTCCTCTTTCCCCGAATAATGTCATAATCATCAATATCAGGCAAATCATCATCGCTGTTATACCATGTCATATTCAATCGCCCAGCTGGTGCATTTTTACCATATAATGTCTGAGCCATTGCTGTTCCCATATCCTGGCTTCCTGTCGCGCTCCATACAATCGCTGGAAGCGTATTCTGTACAGAATGAATCGTGTACGGATAATTGGAGAATAAAACGCAAATAGCATCTGGCTTTATTTTACAGATCATTTTTGCCAGTTTCTCCTGATGCGGCGGCAATGCAAGTGTTGTGCGGTCAATTTCTTCCTTTGCATTAACCATAGGATGACAGCCAAGTGCAAGAATTACTGTTTTTGCACACTGCATAAGACGCTGTACTTCTTCAAAGCCATCTACGACAGTCTCCATTAAAAAGCTGCTTCCCTCTCCAGTCAGTGCAGAATAAAGTTTTTTATTCTTGCTAATCTGAATTGGCTGATCAAAACGATTAGTAAGTCGTACTGCTCCATTCTCTGCAGGAATGATATGAAAAATCGCCGTGACAAACCAGTCAAACGCAGCATCCTTCACTGCCACCAGTGCGCCGTCCTCCTCTTCGCTTTGACGGCGCCCCTTTGAAATAGTTGTCACATACTTTCCTGTACGCTCACATCTAAGATTTATACGTCCATCGCCCCAATCCTCTTTCACAAACAGATCTGCCTTATCTGACAGACAAAGCGTGCCATCTTCCTGAACTGCCACATACTGATCACCAGCACGAAGCGTTATGTGATTCCAGCCATCCACACAGCGAATTTTCGTATTCAAAAGCTTCTCTAGGCCTTCTTTTAGTGTGCTCTTATGATGTGGCTCACCACCGTACCAGTCCTGATACCAGGCATCACAAAGCGGTCCAACTAAAACTGGATCTTTATGAAGAGTTTCTGACAGTGGCAAACGATTATCTTCATTTTTAAGAAGAACAATTGATTTTTTTGTCAGCTCCAGACAAACTTTCTGTGCTTGGCTGCTGCATAGATCTTTTTCTGTAACTCTGTCATACGGATTTTGTACTATATCATCAAACATACCTAGCTTTAATTTTGTACGAAATACATTGCGAATAGCTTCATCCATCTCATCTTCAGACAAAAGACCATATTCTAATGCTTCACGAGCTGCTTCCTCTACAACCGGCATAGGATCGGACATTGCATCAACGCCAGCCTTTACAGATGCGGCAAGTGACTGTGCGTGTGTTCCAAAATAGTGATGCAGATTTCTAACAAGCTCCATTGCACCGCCATCGCATACTGCATGCTTTAAACCATATTGCTTCTTTAAAATAGATTTCACCTGCGGATTTAACATTCCCGGAATACCATTGATTTTATTGTAGGCCGTCATAACTGCCTCAGCACCATGCTCTTTGATGCAGCGCCTAAATGGTTCAAGATATAGCTCATACATATTTCTTGGATCAATAGACGCATTTTTCCAGCCTCTGCCACGTTCTGTGTTATTCGCATAAAAATGTTTCAGCGTTGCCGCAATGCGCAAATAGTTAGGGTCATCACCCTGCATACCCTCTATGTATGCTCCTGCCATTGCTCCTGTCAGCACAGGATCCTCTCCATAACCTTCCTCATTTCGTCCCCAGCGCGGATCTCTCTCCAGATCAACAGTCGGTGCCCAACGGCTTAGTCCACCAGCCGGATGACGATGCCACAGTACTCTTGCCTCTGTTCCAGTGACTTCTCCCGCCTTCTTTATAAGCTCTGTATCCCAGCTGGCACTCATGCCAATTGGCTGTGGAAATGAAGTAGTTGGCTCAGGTATATTTCGCCCATTCTGATCATTTCGAGCCTCAACACCGTGAGCAGCCTCACCGCCTACATAACTCATATCAATTCCAAAACGCTGCAGCTCAGGCATAGTTGAAGCCATACATGTTATCTTTTCTTCCAGTGTCATATTGGCTAAAAGCCAGTCTAATCTCTCTTCAATCGGAAGCTTAGCATTCCAAAATGGATTTTGTCTATTTTTTTCTTCCATGTTTTTACGACTCCTTTTATTGCATTAACTAGCATTTCACTTACTGTCCAAGCAATACCATTTTTACAGGTCCACTTGAATGCCTTCCATTAAGTGATACATCTACAATCAGCTCCAGCCTTCCAGACATAAATGATTCTGTATTTAACTCAAATTCCTTTTCCGCACAAGAAAGATAAAGATTATTTAATGGCATTTCCACTTCTGATACGCCAACTGCTGTGACACCGTCTGGCAAATACAGCTTTATTTTAACCCACTGCTGTTCTCTCATTGTATTCGAGTTGATCACTTTTACTTTAAATTTGCGATTTTCTCCTTTTTTAAAGAAAGCTGATCCCTCATAATCAATCAAAACCTGAAATGCTGTAAATTGATATCTTGCTACATATGGCTGCGCACAAAGCTCATTTAAAGGTGTATCATACATTCTGCCGCTTAAATTAATATATGGAAGATAGTCATCTATTTTCTTGCAAAACAGTGCTTCTTTTTCACAGCACTCAATTTTCATACCGCCCTCTGCAAATACATCACAAAGATCCTGTCCAAGAAATCCTGGAATATCTCTCAAAATACGCTCTGCAAGCTGAGTTGCTGTTTCTGGCACCCAAATGCCGCCACCGGTTTTATTGATACACATAGTAACAATTTTATCATTCAGCGGATCAGTCCATTTCTTTGGAAGTTTCGATGCACCATTCATAATACCTAAAAGTGCGCCTAACGTTGCACATGTGCAGTCAGTATCCTCGCCGCAATTATTTGCCAAAATAAGACTCTTTCCAAAATCGCCTTCTCCATACAAAAGACCTAGCACAACAAATGCCACATTCTCCGGTGCGTCAAAACCAGCTGCACCCAATTCCATTCCCTCATTATTCTCTGTCGGAATTTCACTAATCGCGATTCCCTGAATGCCAAATGTTCCAGGTGCTGTATTATGAATCTGTTTTCTAGCCTCACTGAAGTCAACTCCCGAATGATAGCAGTCAACTGCCTTTCGTATTGTCTGCGCAGTTATACAGTTCTCTGGAAGATAAGAAAGACCTATTTCAACAAGCTTCTCTCTATCATTCTCTACAAACGCTGCACTTTGTATTGCTGATGTAAAAATTTCTGCATACATTCCCTCATCAGCATGATCTACAATTGCATCCTCAAATGCATAGCGCGTTGCTATTTCAGGATGTCCCGGTGCAAGACAAGCCCACAGCTCTGAACGAATCCAGCAGCCATTGCTATTCTTATAAGTATTATCTACATCACCACTCAATGGCGGAACTAAACCTGCACGAAGATTTGTTTTCCCAGTTCCATACTCAACCCAGTTTGGGATAACAAAGGATAGCCAATATTCTCCAAGAATTGACGCATTTACATTTCTTCCATACCGCTCAACAGCAGCCAGCCACACAATCTGTAAATCTAAGTCATCATTTGCCGGCGGTCCCTGAGTAAGATCCTGCACATAAAAATCTACATTTGGAATCATTCGTTTGCACTCAAACGGTGCTCCAAGCACACCTCCTACATTTTTTCCGGTCCAACATCCAGCCAGCTTATCACGCAGCTCATTTAACTGTAAAATCATTTTACGTCCTCCTTTTATTATTGATTTTAACTGACTTTTATATGCATTTTTACAAGTATTCTGCTGTAAGTATATTCCAGAAATCGAATTTATTCAATGTACTATATTTTCATTTTTGTTAAACAAAATTAGCCGCCAGGACTATCCCAGCGGCTAAAATAATTTAAGCGGAATCATCTTAATCAGTGGTGCAATCACCTGCTCTGGTAAAGCAGCAACCATATCAGTTTTTGTGATACCAGGTGCAACTGCATTTACACGGATATTGCTTGGTCCAAGTTCTCTTGCAAGAGACCATGTCAAACCATTAATCGTCTGAATAAATGAATTCCAATCTTTGATCCCATATTCCTTAATCATATTGAACGTTTACCTTACTTTACCTTATTTTACTTACTTTGTTTCACTTTCTTTTGCCTTACTTCATTTTACTTTAATTTTTATTTTGGATTTTTCATCTTATCACCGACAAACCAATAATCACAAACCTTTCCGCCGCTTGCCAATGTGTATTTTCTATTTAATTTTGCATGCATCAGGGAAGCTGTTATATGGTCAATATCGCACATAACTGGCAATACCTCCAGATAGCCCTCTCTTCTTGCAAATGTATTCAATGGACACTGTGTAAAATAATAGTAGAAGCCATCCTTGTGTTTCTTTTCATCGAAATGGAAATCCCACGAATATTTTTTATACTGCGGATGCTCGTCCAGCCACTTCGCATCTCTTTCCATCATTTTTTGAATTTGTTTTATACCGCTCGCCTTATTGGCATTGATCAAAATGCCCATTACCTTCATGATCGGAGCGGACAGCACATCTTTTGAAATCGCACGCAGATCTTCTACTGAAATTTTTCCATCAGCAGCTTTCCATATTGCCAAGAAGACCAGACATTCATACGTGTTGGACGCCATCGGATTGTCCCTTCCAATATCATCTGAGCGATTTAACATATCTCGATATTCTGCATCTGCTTTTGGAATCAACGCTTTCGTATATGCTTTTCCATAGCGCTTATTTAAGCTCTTTTTGATAAACGGCATAAGCATGTTCCAATATTTGTTGGTATATTCCATCATAATTTTTGTTCTCCTTTCCTATGCGTTCACACATTCTTTATGCTTATTATTATCTATACATATACATATTACTTTCACATATTACTTCCGTACACATTCTGTATACACAAGCGGAATGCGCGCTCCCAACTCTTTTGAAAACCGCACACGCCAACCATGAAATTCCAACCATCGAAGATATTCCTCTGATGTCCATTGATGTTCAAAGCGAATTCCTGCAATTTTCAAAATTCCTGACCAAATGCGGCTGATAACACCCTTCTTATGTCCCACAAAATTCGGTGCAATCAGCAAGCCTCCATCTTTGAGCACACGATCAATTTCTTTCAGCGCCTTTTGCGGTTCTGGCATCACATGGAGCGCATTGGCAATTATGACCACATCAAATGAGTTGTTCTCATACGGCAGACACGTCGCATCTGCCACTTCAAATTTCAGCTGTTTGGGATAGTTTCCCTTTAATGCCTCGCAAATCATCCCTTCTGAGTAATCCGTCGCGATCATTCGCTTCGATACCTGCGCTACATGCTTCGCCAAAAGTCCCGGACCAGTTGCAATTTCCAACACTTCTTTATCCACTACTCGTCTTGAAATGCGCTTATACATATACGCATAATATTTCTGATCCATACGCATTGCCTTCTCATAAATCGGTGCATACAAATCCCATATTTTTTTATTCATATATGATGCTGCTACTCAAAATATGTGTAAATATACTCATATTGAGAATTGTAGGTTCTCACGAACACTACTTACTGCTTCACCGTGTATGCTTTTGACGAACCGAAGTTCTGTCTACTCACAAGTTCTTGTACACTCCACAGTCGTCAATTCCCCAGATAGCCCTGGGTACATACTTACGGTTGCGTTCAATTATGCAATTTCGTAAGTTACTGCATCTTTCAAATTAAGTGCCGCATTTCGATCACGATCTTCTATATAGCCACAACTGCATCTGTAAATTCGATCTGAAAGCTTTAAATCTTTCCTGATGCATCCGCAACTGTGACATTTTCTTGAAGACGGATACCATCTGCTTACTACTCTTAACTCAATTCCTTCTTCGTGGCATTTCATCATGAGCTTTTCTCGAAACTCATAAAATTTCTCTGATGCCACTGCCTTTGAAAGATGTCGATTTTTCATCATACCTTTTACATTCAGATCTTCAATCGTTATATACGATGGCTTGGTTTTCACCATCTCTGCGATTGTCTTATTGATGTAATCGGTTCGAATCTGATTAATTCTTTGATGAAGTTTTTGTACCCTAAGCTTTTGTTTTTGTATATTTGCTCTTTGAGCAGACTCTCCTTTCCTCATTTTCTTTAAATTCTCATATTTGCGAGACAGACAGCGCTGCGCCCGTCTCAACTGTTTTTCAAGCTTTTTGATTCGGCTTGTTTTGTTGATATTTTTATAAATTTTACCATTTGAAAGAACCGCAAATTTTTTTAATCCAAGATCAATTCCGATTCCTTCTGTTTGATCTTCCTTCGATTTGACCTGCGAATCTGGAACATCCACTAAAACGGATACATAGTATCGACCCGCTTTTTTCGAAACGGCTCCGCTTCGAATCCGCCAGCCATCTTTCGTTGTTGGCAGATATCCCTTTTCCTTTAGTCTCACCCAGCCAAGGGTGGGAATGTTAATTCGGTGACGCTCACAATAGCAGTCTTTAGGATTATTCTTTACAAAATACATCTTTACATCTGAGATATCTTTCTTTTTGAATTTAGGGAATCCACTCTGATGTTTAAAAAATCTTGTAAATGCTGTGCATCCGCATTCAACTGCATGTTTTGTTGCCTTTGAACTGACTTCCTTTATCCATGAATATTCAGGATGTGTCGGCAGATATTCATTATTCAGCCATACGCTAAAGGACTTTCCACTCATGAATTTTTCTCCCTGCTCATAACGTTTTAAGTTATAAGAAAGATAAAAATTGTATAGATACCGACAGGTTCCAATTGTCTTATTGATCTTCGTTATCTGCTCCGGTGTAGGATTGATTTCCGTCTTGAAGCTCTTTAGCAAGTCCATCATCTCCTTCTATTTGTTTTTTATACTTACGAAGTCCATACAATCTGCAAGAAAACACATGAAGAATGGAAACGATATCCTGTACAAGCTCCTCCTGTGGTGATAATGATTCATTATTTATTACCACAATTGTTGCATTAAATTTCGCACAGAATCTTTCAAACCAATCATATCCAAAGCGAACAAAACGGTCTCTATGCGTTATCACAATTGTTTTGATTTTTTGTTCCATCACCTCATCCAATAATTCATTCCATTTCTTGCGGTTGTAATTAAGACCACTTCCATATTCTTCTATGCATTGATCTACAATCATGCCTCTTGCATTGCAAAACTGCCGTAAAAATGCGGTTTGGTTTTGTAAATCATCCTTTTGATTTTTTGTAGACACTCTGGCATAAAGAACAACTTTGCGTGCATCATCTTCTGTTATCCCTTTAAATTCAAGATACTGTTTGTAAGTATAATAACGCCTATTGGTTGGTGTACGATTTGCTGTAAGTGTTCCTTCTCGATCCCACCGCTGTAAGGTCTTAACAGAAACACCCAACAGCTCTGCAAATTCCTTTGGTTTGTAATTTGTAATGTTTGATGTGTTCATAATACCTCCTTTGAGGATATTTAAACACATTAAGGCATTATTGTCAATAGATTTAATTACATATTGTATTCTCCTTTCCGTTACCGGTTCTGTTCCATTGGGATATTCGTTCTGCTCAGCTTACGATAAAATAATGGGGCCTTTTGCTGTCATCTTACAAATTCCTCTCGGTGTAATCCGAAGCTCTGGAATTACCGGAAGTGCCAGAAATGAAAGTGTTACAAATGGATCAATCTGAGAGGCAACACCCATTTGATGCGCTTTTTGAATCATTCGCTGCAATGCTTCATTCACATTTTCAAAGCCAGCATCGCTCATCAAGCCCATAATCGGCAGCGCTAATGTCTCATATACCTTTCCATTTTCCACCACGGTATAACCGCCCTGAGTTCGTATAATCTCATTGACTGCAATCGCCATATCGGCATCATTGTCTCCGATTACAATAATATTGTGCGAGTCATGTGACACGGATGATGCCACCGCGCCATTTCGGATTCCATACCCTTTTGCCACGGCAACGCCGATCTTACCTGTATTGTGATGCCGCTCAACCGCTGCAATTTTTGAATATCCGCCGAATGGTTCAAAGTTTAATGTAGGAGGAAGTGAAATCGTCAAATCGGTCGTCGTGATCTGTCCTGCATGAATTTCAATCACATGCGTCTTTTTCTTTGAAATTGGCAAAAGAAATCGCTCTGCCTTGACTTTATCCAGATGAACGGTATGCTTTAACACGTGGCTGCAAGGACGCACACGAATCGGTGCATCCTCGTTCAATCGTTTTCCTTTATAAAATACGTCTGTCACATTTAAATCTGTCAAATTATCAAGTACCACAAAATCTGCCTGAAATCCCGGTGAAATTGCACCTAAATGCTTTAATCCATAACACTTTGCAGTATTGATCGTTGCCATTTTAATAGCACGAATCGGATCAAGTCCAAGCTTTACCGCCATTTTTACGCTATAGTCAATGTGACCATCTCTTAAAATATCTTCAATATGTTTGTCATCTGTGCAGAAAGAAAAATATTCCGTGTCAATTCCAGTTCGTACAATTCCCTCTACGATATCCTTCAGATTATGTGCCGCACTTCCTTCACGGATGTGGACATGCAGTCCCCTGCGCACCTCCTCCAATGCATATTCAAAGGTTGTCGCTTCATGGTCGGTATCCACGCCAGCCATCTTATACGCGCTCAACTCCTTGTTCGGCAAATACGGTGCATGTCCGTCAATTGTTCTGTTCTCAAAGAGATTCATCTTTACAAACATGCTCTCCTCTGCATGAATAACAGCCGGATCATCCATTACCTCTCCTAAGCCCAACACTCTTGGGTTTCTCACATACGGATACATGTCGTTTGCGGAAAATACACATCCATTGTCATCCACACTCGTCGATGGCACACAAGATGGCATCATTACATAGACGTTTGCCGGTGATTTTTTCTGTCTGGTTCAAAATATAATCAATGCCAGCCGCGCCGCTCACATTTGCTGCTTCGTGCGGGTCGACAATAAACGTCGTCGTTCCATGCTTTGCAGCCGTGCAAACGAGTTCATTTGGTGTCACCATCGTGGACTCTAAGTGCAGATGTGCATCAATGTAGCCCGGAGCCAGATACCGACCACCCAGATCAATCTCCTTTTTCCCACGATAGCTTCTCGACACACCGGCAATCAAACCATCTTTGACTGCCACATTTGATTCTACAATTTCACCAGTAAACACGTCCACTAACTTTAAATTCTTTAAAACTAAATCTGCTTTCTGTTTTCCGAGCGTTACATTAGCAAGTTTCTTATACTGAGTATACTCCATAAAATCTCCTTTGCTTTTTTCTAAGCATATCGCCTAAAAAACAGTTTGTCAACGCAATTTGATAGCAGAAATTTCGTAATGAAACGTATTTTTCTTTTTAACTCTCAATTATCTTCGTTGCAAGTTCCAATGCAAGAATTGCGACGCGGTCTTTCTCCTCCACTCGCGCCTCATTGCTTAAACTACGCTTATCCCACTGCTCTTCCGCAAGATTGTCTGCCGCATAGAAAAACTCAAAGAATTCCTTCTCGCGAAACTTTGCAACTGCTGTCGCTGCTGCACATTCCATTTCTACACTGATACAGCCACTTTCAATTCTTTTTGCCATTTTTTTCGGTGTTTCACGATAAAACGCATCGGTCGTCCATGTCTTTCCTATCGTGTAATGCGTGTTAAACTCTTTCAAAATGGATACAAACTCTGGTATGTACTTTGGGTTCACCTCAATCTCATCCGATGCCGGCATATAGTGATAACTTGTTCCCTCATCTCGTATCGCAGCATTCGGAATGATAATGGAACAATCCTCTATTGATTTATCGAGTACCCCACAAGTTCCAAACATGATAATTGTTTCCACACCCATTGCATAGATTTCCTCCATTGCTCCAACACAAGCTGGTGCTCCAACATCTGACATAAACAGACATATCTCATATCCATGATATACTGTCTTATAAACTGGAATCTCCATATTCGCCACATTTGTGCTTGCAATTATTTCTCCCCCAAACGCGGATAGCATACGCGCAAAAGTGACTCTTGAAAAACAGGTTACTGCTACTTTCGGCATTCCTTGCACCATATCACTTGTATGCCATGGGTTAATAATTGCGTTCTTTTCATAATCAAATTCTGTTAAGATCATTTTTCTTCCATTTTACCTTTCATAATTTTCTTTCAGCTCCCGAATCTCTGGATCTTGCTTTATCTTTTGGATTAACCCATTCATTCTACCATCACTCATGCATGAAAACTTGAATCTTAATTCGCAGCCAATTTCCCTTCTATTCTTTTTCCGTAATTTTTCCAAAAAGAAGCTTTCCTGCATCCATCAAGCGTGCAAATATGATATTATCTTTTTGAGGGATATATCCAATCTTTACTCCATCCATTGTTTTAATAAGAATTGCAAACTCATCATATGGATTATCTGGTTCTCGAAAAAGATTCAATCTGTCACCACTTTTTAAATAAGGCTCCAGTTCATCAATTCCCTCAATATAAGTTGTTCCTGCCACATGAGTATCTAAAAGAAAAATGTCTCTCTCAAACGGCTTTGGAATCAAAGACTCTCCGTTCTTTCCATGGAATAACGCAAGCAGTCCATCTCCCCCTAATTCAATCAAGTTATTCATGCGATTTCCCCATCATTTCCTCAATTTTTATTCTGTAGAATAAAATACGTTCTTCATATTGGCCCAAAATCTCCTCATATTGCTGACGCAGTTGCTCTGTTTTCTCCTCATCCTCCAAAATTTCCTTCATTGTATATGGATATCTTGTTTTTATCTGAGCAATACTTTCCTGTATTTTTTTCAATAAATTCTGTAGACGTCTTTTTTCCTCGTTAAGCTGCTCAATTGTATCACCCGACTGTTTTACAAGTGTTTCGCTTCCCACCATTGCATCAATCATCCTTAATGTTGCCAAATCTCCATTTTTATAGGCTGTTACTGCATGCTCAAACAATTCTCTTTGAGCGTCTGTTCTCTCTGGATTCATATCAGAATGTAGGATTTTAACCAACTTACGATATAGCATTTTCAATTCCTTGCTATCCGATTCTGACAAAGCATCCGATTCCTTCCATTGTAACGCCTCATTCATTTTACTGATTCGTTCATCAAGCTGCTTTTGATATGAGGCAAATTCCTGATCAAGTATTTCTTCTATTGCTACAATACTGACCGGTTCCTGCCGATTTCTTTTTGCCTGAATCAATTCAATTTTTCGTTTCAAACGCAGTGCTGTACACTGCGCTTCATACGCCCGATATTCAATACTTCCAAATTCTAACGTATATTTTGCTTCTATATTCCTGCAAATCACAAATTGAAGTTCGTCGCGTTCCAATAAAAGCATTGACAGTTCGATACGAAGTCTTTCAATTTCGTTTTTTATCTTATCGAACTCTGGAAATATAATTATGTCATCTGCCATTTCTATTTGCTCCATTCCCCACAAAGCCATTCTCTTTCAGTCGATCAGTAGTATTTCGCCTCCTCGATTAAGCTCACATTTCCGTTTTTAATTTCAAACTTGTTTACCGCACAATTTCCCTGATATACACCACTCCAGAAATCTTTTAACTGTTTATGAAGCAAATGCAGAAAAAGTGCTTTGTTCAATGCGCCATGACCAGATATTAGAACTGTTGCATCTGGTTTATTTTCTTCAATTGGAAAAAGTACATTTTCAATAAACGCCTTTGTTCTTGCCAACAATGACTCATATGACTCTGCCCCTTTCTCTGCTACATAATTCTGTGGATCATCAAAGAAAAGTGCAATGCTTCCTTTTCGTTCTTCTACTACAGTTCCTTCGTACAGCCCAAAGCCAACCTCAATCAATCGTTCATCTTTCACGATTTCTATATCTCGGTCCCCTTTGATAATGCATGCTGTCTCATAGGCACGCTCCAATGGACTGGAGAAAATATAATCAAACTTTATATTTTTCAATCCATCTGCCGTTTTTTGTGCAAGCTTTCTTCCATCCTCCGAAAGACTGATATCCGTTTTTCCTTGCATTTTTCCCATCTTATTCCACTCTGTCTCACCATGTCGAACAATGTACAAAATCATAACTATTTTTCCTTCCTATGGTCAGTGGTTCATCTTGTTACGCCAACAAATTTGCAAAGTTTCTCCGTCACGTGATCTCTCCAGTTAGGATTCTGTGTTTCATATTGTATTAATTCCAGCCACTGGCTGTCATTTACAATATTTTCTTCATAACATGCTTTCTGCCAGTCCGTCTCTTGTGGAATGCAGAAAACATTATGGTCAAAATGGAAATTTTCACCTTCATCAAAACAACAAATCTGGATTGGCTTTTCATGGAAAAATAAATTTCCATACCATTCCGTTAAAATGCCCTGATCATATACGGCAATGCCTCTTCCATCTCTCATACTGATATTGTAGCGCA
>ERZ1673702.2428-NODE-2428-length-16438-cov-5.459257_pt1 | contig 16438 bp, 9 predicted proteins | sample MGYA00580232_ERZ1673702 | MGnify/ENA primary metagenome ERZ1673702 (study PRJEB41218, sample SAMN15661792) | gut metagenome | host: Homo sapiens | place: Canada: London | collected 2015-08-20/2019-03-30 | study: EMG produced TPA metagenomics assembly of... | reverse complement strand
TTCGTTTGCTTTTATTATACACTGTTTATGGAGTTTACACAAGATTTGGGGTGGTATCAACCGGCTCGCAGCAGAGCCGGTTTTCTTGGGCCTATTGACATTTATTTGGTTAATTCTACCACAATTTTTCCTAACAATTTATATTCATCATCGGAAAGTTCCTTATCAAATCCATTTTTAACACGAAACTGCTGTGTCAGAATTTCAATAATTTCCTTCTGGTTGTCACTTAATCCGAATGTTGAAACAGTTGATCTTTTTTCCGTTCCATAAAGAAAGTCCATAGATACATTGAAAACAGAGGCAATGGTTCTCATGGTTTCAAACGGCGGCATGGCTGTTCCGCATTCATATTTGCTTATGGTTGCTTCTGTAACACTGAGTTTGTCAGCAAGGGTCTTTTGCTTCATGTGCGCATCGTTTCTGAGTTCCTTTAATAGTGTGCCAAAGTGATATATCTCCATTTGCACTTTCCTTTCGGGATTTTTTTCTGTTTTCACTTGAATCTTATTCAATTATATGCTATACTATAATCGCGTTGCGATTATAGTATATATAAAAACGGAATTTTATTCCGATTTGTGATATTGGGGATAAAGTCAGGAGAGGGTATATTGACTCAAAAAAAATACAGCGCCGGATTAATGTCACAGTCCTTCTGGTTTATTGAGTTTAAGAAAGTTCTTCCAATGGTGATGGAAGGTAAAGCCCAGGATGAAATCAAGAAGTACTGCATTGAGCAGAACATTTTCGGCGCAGTGAATGCTAACCGCTCCAGGAGGGTAACAAACTACATTACCAATAGGGCGATAGCTCTTGATGAAACGGAACTAAAGCTGTTTCAGGATTCAGACCTGTCAACGCAGAAAATCATTAATCTCATAGCTATTATGAGAACAGACAGGCTTTTATCCGAGTTCGTGTACGAAGTGTACCGCACCAGGAAAATACTTGGATTCAGCGAGATAACCGCTGCTGACATAAAGCAGTTTTTCAGGGATAAGGAATTGCAGGAGCCTCTTATTGAGGGCTGGATCGATTCCACTAAAAATCGGCTGTCCGGATGTTATTTCAACTTTCTGACGGAAGCAGGACTTCTCACCACAGATGGGAAAAGGCACATCATTACCCCGCCACTTCTGGACATATCTCTTGAACGATATCTTGAAGTTAAAGGCGAAACTGCGATGATCAAAGCACTTACGGGGGTCAACTGAAATGGCTGCATTAGATGAAAGGCTTGATAAAGCCGAAGAAATGATTGCTAAGCCTTCATTCCGGGAGAATAAGGGGCTTGGCAACGAGGTCGGGTATTATATTTTCGACTATATGCCAAAGGACGAACTTATTGTACGCAAGCGTGTGGAGTATATCCGCCAAAAACACGAGGATTCACCGGACGGTTTTAAGGTCGTTGTATTTGACCTCTACGACATAACTATCGAGATACTGAAAGAAAAGGGCTATCTTGAAAAGTGTTTCGACCTTGAAAAAAACAAAGGTCTTGACCGTGTTATAAGAGCTGTGGGGAATACGCTCCGGCTGACCGGAGATGACAACCTTATCGTAAAGTATATTCAGGAGCGGACGCCTGAAAAATCTGTCGTATTCATAATCGGGATAGGAAAGTGCTATCCCCTCATTCGTTCGCATACTGTTCTGAACAATCTTCATCAGGTATTGGACAACGTTCCTGTGGTTATGTTCTATCCCGGAAAATATGACGGGCAGGAGCTGGTCCTTTTTGGCGAGGTCAAGGACGATAACTACTATCGTGCTTTCAAATTGGTTGAGTAAGGAGAATATCAATGATCATCAGGGATATGTTCGCAAAGCCCATTGACCGTGACATCAAGGGAGTTATCAAGGTTGGACAGGGCGATGACTCCAACATCAGGCAGGAACTTGAAGAGTACGTTGTCACAAGAGAGCTCCAGAAGCATTTCAGAGGCTTTTTCGAAAGCTATAAGAACGGCATAACCGGAAATACGGACAAGATGGGTGTGTGGATCTCCGGCTTCTTTGGAAGCGGTAAATCTCACTTTCTGAAGATACTGTCCTATGTCCTTGAAAACAAGGTTGTTGACGGCAAATCCGCCATTGACTATTTCGTTGATGACGACAAGATTGCAGACCCGATGGTTCTTGCGGATATGAAGCTTGCAGCCTCTGTTCCGACTGACGCTATCCTGTTCAATATCGACTCCAAAAGCGAATCTAACGGCAAGGAAAACAATGACGCTATCGTTTCTGTGTTCCTTAAAGTGTTCAATAAGATGCAGGGCTTTTGCAGCTCCAATTTTGCGCTTGCAGACCTGGAGCGCAGACTTTTCGGCGAAGGCAAATATGATGAGTTCCGCAGCACATTTGAAAATTCCTATGGTCAGCCCTGGGAAGAAGCCCGTGATGAGTTCGACTTTATCCAGGACGATGTAATTGACGCTCTGGTAGACATCGGCTATATGAGCGCCGAGTCAGCCCGCAGCTGGAGCGATAAGGCTCTGGAGCCGTATTCAATATCCATCGAGGACTTTGCAAAGCTTGTAAAGAAGTACATTGACTCAAAGGGAAAGAACCATCACGTTGTTTTTCTGGTCGATGAAGTCGGTCAGTACATAGGCGATAACTCAAAGCTGATGCTCAATCTCCAGACCGTAACCGAGGAACTTGGTATAGCCTGCCGCGGCAAGGCATGGGTAGTTGTGACCAGCCAGCAGGATATCGACTCAATAACCAAGATAAAGGGCAATGACTTTTCAAAAATCCAGGGGCGTTTTGATACAAGGCTGTCGCTTTCCTCATCCAATGTGGACGAGGTCATCAAGAAGAGGATCCTTGCCAAGAACGATTCCGGCAATGCCACTCTTTCAGCGCTGTTTGATACCAAGGACACTATCATCAAGAATCTTATCGTGTTCAACGACGGCGTTGAAAAGAAACTCTATCAGAACGGTGACGACTTCGCCCTTGTATATCCGTTTATCCCGTATCAGTTCGACCTGCTAGGCAGCGTTCTGACTTCCATAAGAACGCATGGTGCGTCCGGAAAGCATCTTGCAGAGGGTGAGCGTTCCATGCTTGCGCTGTTCAAGGAATCCGCCGTCAGGCTGATGAACAAGGAACCAGGGGCGCTTGTTCCGTTCAATATGTTCTATGACGCACTGGAACAGTTCCTTGACCATTCTCACAAGGGCGTTATCACCAAGGCGCTTGACAATTCCTCTCTCAATTCCGCCCATGCGGAAGAGTGCTTTACCGTAAACGTGCTGAAAACTCTGTTTATGATCAAGTACGTCAAGGAGATCAGGGCAAACCTCAATAATATCACGAGCCTCATGGTTTCCGATATTGACGAGGACCGCAGAACACTCTCCGAGAGGGTGGAGGAAGCGCTTAACCGCCTTATCCGCCAGACGCTCGTGCAGAAAAACGGCGATATTTATGTGTTCCTGACGAACGAGGAGCAGGAAATAAACAGAGCCATTGAAACGCAGCCGATAGAATCCTCTGATGTGACAAACAGGGTTTCCGGTATGATTTTCGACGATATCTACCCTGAGAACAAGTTCAGGCTGAACAGGTTCAATAACAGGTATCAGTTCAGCTTCTGCCAGTTCGTAGACGACCACCCGTTCAAGGCAAATCAGAATTACGACATCAAGCTCCGCATACTCACACCGAACAGCGATGAGGTCGGTGATGAGAACACGCTGCGCCTGTCGTCCGGTCAGGATAATGTTGTTCTTGTGGTACTTCCCGGCGACAGGTCGTATCTTGACGAAGTGACCTCCATGCTGAAAATCGAGAAGTTCCTGCGCATGGACGCCGCAAACACTGCTGTCAACACCGAATCGCTGAAATCACAGAAGCGCGCGGAAATACAGGAACGCAGCCGGAATGCGAAAACGTATCTCTGCCAGGCTCTTGAAGAAGCCGATATCTACACCTGCGGCGACAAGGTCGAGTCTAAATCCAGGGATATCAGGACCCGCATAAACGAAGCGCTCGGAAAACTTATCAACTCTGTGTACCACAAGCTGTCCTACATTGACAGACCGGTCGGCGACGATGATATCCGCGCCCTGCTGCGTGACAATTCACAGCAGATCACCATTGATGGCACAATGCAGGAGTACAACGTGGAAGCTCTGAACGAGATGTCCAGATTCATCGCCGACAAGACGGCGCAGCATTTCAAGGTGTCTATGAAGTCGCTGATGGAGCGGTTTACAAAGGCTCCGTATGGCTATGTTGAAGCCGATGTTCAGTGGCTTGTTGCAAAGCTGTTCCGCAAGGGCGAGATTTCCCTGACAGTGAACAATGAACAGGTAACGCTCCAGTCCAGGACTTCCGAGGAGATTTTCCGTTTCATCACACGCAAGGAATACATCGAAAAGCTGATGGCTGAAAAGCGTGCAAAGGCAAGCGACAATCAGAAGAAAGTCGTCCGTGAGGTAATGAAGGAACTCTTCAATACTACGCCGAACAGCGACGATGACGACGCTGTAATGGCGGAGTTCGTCAGGTACGCAAACAACCTCAAGACCGAGATTGAACGAACCGAGGGCAACTACAATAATGGCGCAAGGTACCCGGGAAGACGTGTTCTTTCAAAAGCCAAGCAGCTTCTGACTGACATCTGCGATGTGAAATATCCAAATGAATTCTTCGGAATGATTTCTGCCAAGAAAGAAGATTTGCTTAACATGGCTGAGGATTACGAGCCTGTTAAAAAGTTCTTCGGCGGTCAGCAGAAGAGTATCTTTGACAATGCCGTAAGACAGATGGATATTTTTGAGAGCAGTAAGACCTTTATCGTGAACGACGAGGTCGAGGGATATGTAAGCCAGATAAATACTATCCTGAACAAGTCGGAACCTTATAATGAAATGCACAAGCTCCCCGATCTGATTGAAAAGTACCTGACCGCTTATAATGCGGAGCTTGACAAGCATATGGAACCGGCTCTTGAAGCAGTTGACGAAGCCCGCAGACGTGTGTTTGACGAGCTCGATGGCAAGGAGTGCAGGCCGCAGCTTTCTGATAAATTTGTAAAGAGCTTTTCAGACCTTTCAGACAAGGCGCAGGCTTGCGACAATATAGCTAACCTGAAAAATATAAGCGTTGAAGCAGACGCTCTTATGACCCGTTCTCTTAATGAAATTTTTGCCGCCGAGAAGAAAATTGCAGACTCAAAGGCAGCTAAGATTACTCCGCCGATTCAGCCCGAAGACGACGCGGGCGCAGCGCCTGTACAGCCTGTCGCTCCGGTAGTGCCGAAAATGAAGAAGCGCAAGGCGGTCAGCATAAAGTCGCTCAATTCATCCAGCTCGTGGCAGCTTGAAAGCGCAGCGGACGTGGACAAGTACCTCGCCGACTTAAAAAACAAGCTGATGAACACCCTTGAAGAGGACACCATCATCACAATAGAATTTTAAGGAGAGATCAGGATGAATAAGACAGCACTCAAAAATTTTGCAATATGGGCAAGAAAAAAGCTCATATCCGATATTACATACAGCGCAGGACTGCTCGCCGTAAATGAGAACGGCATCGGCGAGCCGCTCCCGCAGTCCAGGAGCGATTTGCAGCTGTTCGATATCGGAACAAAGGATTACGCCGAGGTAAAGGGAGAGCGTATCTCGCAGCGTAACTCCCTTGTTTCTGCGATAAGGGCAAAGGCGGAGGAGCTGGACAACTACAAGGTTGCTTTCGAGTACATCGTCGAGGAAGTCGCCTATACCTGGTTCAACCGTATGATAGCTATTCGTTTCATGGAAGTGAACGGCTATCTGCCTATACGAGTGCTGTCCTCTGAATCCGGCAAGCATGAGCCGGATATAGTTACCACGCCATTTGACGCAGGACTTGAATTTACAGGCGAGGAAAGCGGCCGTATATATGAGCTCCGTGACAATAACAGGCTGGAAGAACTGTTCCGTATGCTGTTCATCAGGGAGTGCAACCACCTGCATGATATTCTGCCGGAGCTGTTTGAGGCTACGAATGACTACTCGGAACTCCTGCTCTCCCTGTCGTATACAGACAAGGACGGCGTTGTGTTCCATCTGGTGAACGATATTTCCGAGGACGATTTCAATATTGAGAAAGAGGGTCAGGTCGAGATAATCGGCTGGATGTACCAGTATTACAACACTGAACCGAAGGACAAGGTGTTTGCAGCTCTCAAAAAGAACGTCAAAATCACAAAGGAAAATATACCGGCTGCGACCCAGCTGTTTACGCCGCATTGGATAGTCCGCTACATGGTCGAGAACTCCCTCGGCAGACTGTGGATAGAGGGACACCCTGACGATGATCTGCGTCAGTGCTGGGAGTACTACCTTGACGAAGCGGAACAGGAGCCGCAGGTTCAGGCGCAGCTTGAAGAAATTCGTGCAGGGTGCAGGGAGATATCTCCGGAGGATATCCGCATAATAGACCCGTGCATGGGCTCGGGTCATATACTAGTGTACGCTTTTGACGTGCTCATGCAGATATACTCTGCACAGGGTTACTCCGAGCGTGACGCTGCGAAACTTATCGTGGAGAAGAATCTCTGGGGTCTGGATATTGACAGGCGTGCGTATCAGCTGGCATATTTCGCTGTAATGATGAAAGCCAGGCAGTACAACCGACGTATTCTGACTTCCGGAATAAAGCCGAATCTGTTCGTTATTGACGATAACCGCGCGCTGACTCCCGAAATCATAGCCTATATAGCGGACGGCGACAGCAAGATAGCATCCGACCTGCGCTCTATTTCAAATGACCTTACAAACGCCCGTGAGTACGGCAGTATTATAAATGTTCAGCCCGTTGATTTCAGCGGGCTAATTGAGCGTATAGGGATAATTGCCGAGAGCGACGAGCTGAACCTCATTGCGATGGAAAACAAGCGCATTGCGTGCGAGAAAATTCTGCCGCTGGTGAATCAGGCGCAGGCGCTTTCGCAGAAGTATGACGTGGTTTGCACTAATCCGCCGTATATGGGTGGGTCTGGTATGAATAGTGTGCTGTCAGAATATGTGAAGAGATGCTATTCCGAGGCAAAGTCGGATTTGTTTGCAGCTCTTATTATAAAATGTCTTGAATTTACAAAGCAAAATGGATATTCCAGTTTGGTAACAATGCAGTCATGGATGTTCTTGTCCAGTTTTGAGGAAATGAGAACGAAATTACTTACACTAAACACATTGACAACACTCATGCACATGGAAAACATGGTTATGGGTATTGCTTTCGGCACTGCTGTGTCTGTTTTCAGAAAAGGTGCGGTTAAGGGTTATAAGGGGACGTACAATCAGATAAAACTTGCCGATATCGAAAATGCAAAACCAAAATCTTTTCCTGTCGCAGGAAATAGATTTGCACAAGTAAGCAGTGACAATTTCTCAAAAATACCCGGTATGCCTGTGGCTTATTGGGTGAGTGAGAATTTTATAAAGTCTTTTCAATATACTACTATTGAAGATTTTGGATTTGCTGGTATAGGAATGCGAACTGGTGACAATGAACGGTTTTTAAGGTTTTGGCATGAGGTAGATAAAAATAATATAATTATAGGTTGTAAATCTGCTGAGGAACAAATTGCTTCAAATAAAAAATGGGTTCCTTATAATAAAGGTGGAGAATTTAGAAGATGGTATGGGAATAATGACTATGTAGTCAATTGGTATAATAATGGCGAAGAAATAAAAGAAAACACTAGAAAAGTATATCCTCAACTTGGAGAGAATTTGGGGTGGAAAATTAGCAACGAACAATATTACTTTAAGAGAGGAATTACTTGGTCTGGAGTAACAAGCTCAAAATGTAGTTATCGAGCATATCCAACTGGGTTTATTTTTGATTCGGGGGCAAACGGTTTATTTGTATATGATGAGCGAAACTATTGTTATGTATTAGGTTGCTTAAATAATTCAATTTCTCTCTATATACTTAGTGTGATAAATCCTACAATCAATACTGGGGCTGGTACGGTAAGAAAGATACCTTTATTATTTAATGAATATTATAAGAATGAAATAGATTCTTTGGTTCAACAAAATATAGACCTTTCCAAATCCGACTGGGACAGCTTTGAAACCAGCTGGGACTTCACAACCCACCCCCTGATAAAACCCGTCCCCCTTATCTCCGAATCATTTGCGCAGTGGTCTGACGAATGCGAAAAGCGTTTCACTCAGCTAAAATCCAACGAAGAGGAACTCAACCGCATATTCATAGACATCTACGGATTACAGGACGAACTGACCCCCGAAGTCGAGGACAAGGACGTTACCGTGCGCCGTGCCGACCTCACACGTGATATAAAGTCGCTGGTAAGCTATGCTGTCGGCTGTATGTTCGGGCGGTATTCCCTTGACGTTGAGGGGCTGGCGTATGCGGGCGGCGAGTGGGACGGCAGTAAATACAAGACCTTTATTCCCGACCCGGATAACTGCATACCAGTCACCGATGAAGAATATTTCCGGGACGATATCGTAGTCCGTTTTGTGGATTTCATCAGAACGGTTTACGGCGCAGATACCCTTGAAGAAAACCTGACTTTCATAGCTGACGCGCTCGGCACAAGGGGCAACACCAGCCGTGAGAGGATTCGGAACTACTTCCTGAACGACTTCATCAAAGACCACATCAAGATGTACCAGAAACGTCCTATCTACTGGATGTTCGACAGCGGCAAACAGAACGGCTTCAGGGCGCTTGTATATATGCACCGCTGGAACGCTGACACCACCGGTAATGTGCGTGTGGAATACCTGCACAAGCTCCAGCGTATTTACGAGAATGAGATACGCCAGTCGCAGGACGTTGCAGAAACAGGCAGCGGACGTGAGGTTTCAGCTGCACAGAAGCGCATAGAAAAGCTGACAAAGCAGCTCAAGGAAACTCATGACTTCGATGAAAAAATAGCGCACCTGGCACTTTCCCGCATAGACATCGACCTTGACGACGGCGTTAAGGTGAACTATGAAAAGGTTCAGACCGGCGATGACGGGAAGAAGATCGAAGTGCTTACTAAAATCTGAGGAGATATCTCATGGCAGTACTTAACCTGAAACAAATTTCCGACAAACTGAACGAAGAGTTCGCCGGAGATGAACGCAGGCTCATTTTCTGGTTTGACGCAAAAGCGGAGTTTGTCGATGACATAGACGCTCTGGAGCTGAATAATGCGAAGATACTCCACCTGGAGCTGCATGAGCAGCTTCGCATGAAATACTTTCTGGAGTGCGAAGATACGCAGACGAATTACCTCATTTATGCACCGTACGCAAAACCGCCGGTGCAGGAGAACCACCTTGCGGATATGATCTTTTACTCGAAGGAGTTCCACACTGATAAGGCGTCGGTCGTGGCTTCCGACCTCGGCATAGATGAACGGTTCAAGCCCGTTATCGAGCATTACATAAAGTTCTTCGGAGAGAAAACCAGAACGCAGAAGTTCTATGAGCTTGAAATCGACCATTTCAACAAGGCAACGATAGAGGTTGCCCTTATGAGCATTCTATGCAAGAATAAATCGGTTTCTTTTGAAGAAGTTGTCCGCTGTGTGCTGACAGATGACAAACCGGAGGATAATAAGTACCTTGTCGAGTTTGCAAGGTACGGCCTGCTGCGGTCGTTCTGGCAGATGGTTGAGGAACAGTTCGGATATGTTGACGCAGATCCGACATTACATCGTTTCATTATGACCCTCTTTGCGACCTACGCTTCCAAGACTATTTCCGCTGAAATGCCGAAAGCATGGGAGCCGTTCATTTCATTCAAGGCGGGCAATATTATCACGTTCCTGGATAATCTGATGAACAATATTCTCTATTCCGATAATTATGACGACCTCTCAGCGCAGGCGTTTGATTCTCTCGGAGCGGCAGACCAGCTCCAGAAAATGCCTGTCGATTCTCTTGTCAGTTGCTGCGTTTTCCGTGGAATTGATGATGTTATAATAAGCTGGATCCGTGAGCGGCTGGAGGCTGAGGACACCGACACCAGACTCGGAGGAAAATCCATACCGGAAGTCTGCGTTCTGAGAAGAAAAATGCACTTCGGCAGCGAGTTCAGAAACAGATATTTTGTTCTGGAGAACGCATACTGGCTGGTTCAGCCGGAGAAATATCAGCCACTTACCGGCATAAAGGCTGTTGTAAAGCAGTATACAGACAAAAACTACACCATAGACCGCAGGTACAGGTATTTCTATTATTACTTTGATAAACTGGACAACAACAGCGAGTTCGACGATCTGCGCCAGCTCGTTGAAAATATCTACACCAACGATTACCTGAATGCACAGTGCGTAAACTGGAATCAGAATTTCGTGGCTGCGGACGGTGATACCGGATTGCCGCACCAGCTCAATTTCTATAACGATTTTGTCCGCAGCAACAAGGAGCGTACAGTCGTTATCATTTCAGACGCTATGCGCTACGAGGTGGGACGCTCGCTTTTCGAGAAACTGCAGGCGGACGCAAAGTGCACTGCTTCCATCTCCGCGATGCAGAGCGTACTTCCGTCCTATACCAAGTTCGGAATGGCTGCGCTCCTTCCTCATAACACTATTGAGGTCCTGCCGGATTCCCGCACGCTTGCAGACGGAAAGCCGACAGACGACATAAAACAGCGTGAGGCAGTATTGCAGGCGGCAAACCCGGACAGCCGCTGTGTAAAGTATGACGATATAAAATCAATGAATGTTTCTGCGCTTCGTGACGTGTTCACCGGACAGAATGTCGTGTACGTTTATCACGACCAGATCGACGCCAGAGGCGACCATGCCTCTACTGAGAATGAGGTATTCAATGCCTGTGAGGAAGCGGTCGAGGAGATTTATTTCCTCGTAAGAAAGCTTACGTCCAGCGCAAATACTATCCACTACATCATTACCGCAGACCATGGATTTATCTACAAGAGAGATAAGCTCTCCGAGAGCGATAAGATAAGCGGGATACCGGACGCAGACCGCAGATATGCGCTCACCGACCGTGATGTGCAGGGCGAAGGAGTTGCAAGCCTGCCGTTCAGTTCGATCATAGGCGCTGACGATTCCCGCAGAGTGTATTTTCCGATGGGAAGCGACCTGTTCAAGAAACAGGGTTCCGGATTAAATTATACCCACGGCGGCAGCTCTCCGCAGGAGATGATCATTCCGCTGATAGACGTCAGAACCGAGAAAGGCCGCTGCGAAACCACTAATGCCGAGATACGCTTCATCAGCCTGACCAGGAAGATAACGAATCTGGTTACAGTGCTGGATTTCATGCAGACGGAACCTGTCAGCGACGTGGTAAAGGAAACCAGATATCATGTTTACTTTGTTGATGAAAAGGGAAACAGAATATCGAACGAATGCATATATATTGCCGACAAAAAGGACGCGGACACATCCAAGCGTATTTTTAAGCTGCGTTTTTCTTTCAGAAATATGAAATATGATATCAATAAAAAGTACTATCTTGTAGCATTTGAGGAGAAAACCAGCCTTGAAGTACTGCGCCATGAGATGATGATCGATATTGCATTTGCAGACGATTTCGGCTTCTGATAAAGGGGGAATTAATCAATGTGCGAATTTGAAAATACTGAGACCAGCCTTAGCAGACATGATATCATAAAGCAGAAGCTGAGGGAGCATTTTGACGGAAAAATAGTGCGCAAGGATCTGACCAAGAAGATGAAAGAGGGAACGAACGTCCCGGTATATGTACTGGAATTCCTCCTGGGGCAGTATTGCAGCTCTGACGATGAAGAAGTTGTCGAGGAGGGTGTAAATAATGTGAAGCGTATCCTTGCAGATAACTTTGTACGTCCTGATGAATCTCAGAAAATACTTTCGCAGCTGCGGAAAAAAGGCAGTCATACTATCATTGATATGGTAACGGTGCACCTTGATATGAACAAGAACTGTTTCTTTGCAGATTTTTCAAATCTGGGAGTTGGCGGAGTGCCAATTGATGACGCATATCCCGAAAAGTACGACAGGCTGCTGTGCGGTGGGATATGGTGCATTGTTCAGCTTGATTATGAATCCGATGACGAGGATCAGCCGGAAATAACTGATGAATACGGTAATCCGCTTCGCTCAAAAAAGAAAAAGAACAAGGATTATTCCCCGATAAGTATTCGGAAACTGACCCCGATACAGATGCCGCATATCGACATTGACGAGCTGAAATCAGGACGTGCTGCGTTTACCAAAGAGGAATGGCTGGATATAATGCTGCGCTCCACCGGTATGGAGCCTGACGGATTTACATACCGTGAGAAGTGGCTGCTGCTGACCAGAATGATACCACTTGTGGAGAACAACTTTAATCTTTGCGAACTCGGTCCCAGAAGCACCGGAAAATCGCATCTCTACAAGGAGATATCGCCTAACAGTATTCTTGTATCCGGCGGACAGACTACCGTTGCGAATTTATTTTATAATATGAGCAAAAGGACAGTCGGATTAGTAGGGCTGTGGGATTGCGTTGCCTTTGACGAGGTTGCGGGAATACGTTTCAAGGACAAGGACGGCATTCAGATAATGAAAGATTATATGGCGTCCGGTTCATTTGCTCGCGGCAAGGAGGAAAAAGCAGCTTCCGCCTCAATGGTATTCGTAGGTAATATAAATCAGAGTGTTGACGTCCTGCTGAAAACCTCCAGCCTTTTTGACCCGTTTCCTCCTGAAATGGGGACTGATACTGCATTCCTGGACAGGATACACTGTTATCTTCCGGGTTGGGAGATACCAAAATTCAGACCGGAGCATTTCACTGACGATTACGGTTTCATCAGCGACTATCTTGCAGAATTTATCCGTGAGCTTCGTAAAGAGCAGTATGGTGATGCGCTCGATCATTATTTCCGTCTTGGAAAAAATCTGAATCAGCGTGATACCATTGACGTTCGCAGAATGATAGACGGCTATCTGAAGCTGATGTATCCTGACGATAAATTCACAAAAGAAGAGCTGGAAGAGGTAGTTCAGATATCCCTGGAAATGCGCCGCCGCGTTAAGGAACAGCTTAAAAAGCTTGGCGGTATGGAATTTTACGATGTGAATTTTTCGTACATAGACAATGAAACACTGGAGGAACATTATGTGTCGGTGCCTGAGCAGGGAGGCGGAAAGCTGATTCCGGAAGGCATATGCAATCCCGGGCAGGTGTATACCGTTTCCCGTGGCAAGAGCGGAATGCTGGGAGTATTTCGGCTGGAAAGTCAGACGCTTAATGGAACAGGAAAATTTGAGCGTACGGGCATAGGCTCCGACCGTGAAGCAAGGGAATCCTCCAATGCGGCTTTCAGTTTCCTGAAAGCGAACGGTAACAGAATAAGTGGCAGTATCAGCACAGATGCCAAGGATTATATTGTAAATTATCAGGACCTCCAGGGAATAGGAATGACCGATAAGCTGGCTATACCGACTCTTATTGCCTTGTGTTCAATTGCACTTGGACGTCCCGTGCAAAGTTCTATGGCAGTCCTGGGTGAGATGAGTATAAGCGGTACTCTGATCCGGGTCGATGAGCTGGCAAATACGTTGCAGGTATGTCTTGACAGTGGTGCAAAGAAGATTTTAATGCCTGCGATCAGTATGTCGGACTTTGCTTCAGTCCCGGACGATCTTTCAACTGCATTTGATATTATTCTGTATAAAAATGCGGAAGAGGCCGTAATTAAGGCGCTTAGTGTAGGATAAATATAGCAACCCCCACCTGCCAACCAGCAGGTGGGGGTTGCTTTGCCCGTTTTCCGGGCTGTTGTGGTGGAGCCGAAGCGGATTTACGTTTGCACACGTAAATCCGGATTTCTATATTTCGCATTGTAGTGCGGGCTCGGAAGTGTTTCACCAGAGTTTCGATTTTGTGATCCGGTGAGTATCGTTGCTTTGTTGATTTAATTATAGCATATTTCACTTTGAAAATCAAGCTATAATTTTATTTATACAGTATAATATTTCTGCGAGCGGCTCCCCGGATTTTTAGGTTCGGAAAGTGCCAGAAGTCCATTTTCCACCAGCGGCTCAACGTATCGTTTTATACCGTAAGTCACTGATTTTATTTCCAGGAATTCTGCAAGCTCCTTTTTAGACCTCGGAGTACGGCAGAATTCCAGAATTTCAGTCGTTTTTTCGTCATCGGCAGCGGATATCACAGCGTTACGCAGGCAAACTCTGAACTCGCCGTGAATCGCGGTAAATTCAGGCTCCGGGTGGTTAGCAGACTTCATCTCACGGCGAATAGTAGGTATGCCTGAGTAGCGATTCTCAGTTACCTGCATGACCTCCAGGGCATTTGCGAGAACAGGATTTCTTGTGTCCGGCTGCGCATTCCCGAGCATATCTATGCTTAACCGACCGTATAGCCCTCCGGGATTTCTCACTTCCAGGCGATCAGAAAACACGATGAGCTGTACGGGCATTCCTTCAGTATGAATGCTGTAATCACGATGAACCAGTGCGTTCAGTATGACCTCTCTGACGGCGTTCATGGGATAATCGGGAATATCGGTGCGCTTTCCGTCTTTGTCAATGACAGTGCGAATACGTGTATTTGCGCGGACAAAATTCATAGCTCCTTCAAGCATTTCCGGAATTGTTCCCTCGATTCTCTTATTATCAGAAAAGCGTGAGCCGTCCGGCTGAGGTTCGCAGTATTCAGTACCCTGTACGGCTGTTGCAATTATCCCCAGCTGCGGGAAGAACGCCTGGGGATACAGTCCCCAGAGTAATTCAGCAGTAAGAGTGGGCTTTCCATCTCGTTCAACGCTCATAAGCTCCATTATCTGCTGGTCAGAAAGCTGTGCAAGGTTAGGCTTATTTTCTTTAAGACGGAACAGGTAGTTTTCAAGTTTTGGCGTGTTTAGTGATGACATATCCGCTCGTTCAACTATGCGGATATCATCCTGATATTTTTTGCGATAGGCTTCGTAGCTGTATATCTCATATTCCGTCATAGGAATATCCGCGTCGCCTACACGAATATACGAACCTTTGATGCGCCCCTTTGCCTTATTGAAACACGGGCGTTCCGAAATATCTATCGGCGGAATTTCAGCAGAAACCACATACTTACCGTCAATCTCTATACTTGTGAATACCGCACGTACGGGAGGCTCCATCTGATTGCACTGTTCCATTACTTTTTTCTGAAGCGCCTGCACATCAGATACTCCGGTTACTTTGAACCCCTCGTTTTCATATAGTCCGAACACGATAGTGCCTCCGCTGTTCTGGTTTGAAAATGAGGACAGAGTATCATACAATTTGTCTGGAGCACTTTTTTCTGCTCTTTTGACCTCGACAGTTTGAAATTCAGCTTTCGAGGTTTGTATTACATCTATTAAACTTAAAAGTTCGGTATCTGTCATTTCAAATTTCACTCCTTTCTTAAATTATATCATGTTATTTTAAAATGTCAAGGGAAAATATTGTAAAAATTTAAAATATCTTGTCAAAATTAAAAATATGATTTTTTAAATTTGAATTTTAAGCATTTATTATTTTGCTGCTCCTGGTTCTTGAGTAATCTATCTTTAGTTTCCTTTGTTTTTACAACCGTAGGTTTTTCCCATATTTCTGAAAGAAAATGCTTGAAGTGACAGTTGGAATGTTTCAAACAATTGCTTTCATTAAGAGCGATAAAAGTATATTTTGTATCAGAAAAAAGCTATTAGCACTGTATATTGACATTTTATACAAAGGTTTTATCCATTTTTCGTAAAAATTTTCCTGGAATAAATGATTGACATTTTACGCCCATAAATTTATAATAGAATAGCAGTCACGCCAAAAGTGTGCTAAGCAGATTGCAGATCTAATTATAAGAACAGGGGTGATTGCCTGATTAATTAAATAGCTAATTTTACGGAAGACAAAAAACCACTTGAAGACTCTCTTGCGGTACATGTAGTACTAAACTTTCCATCACAAATAACCTTAAGTCAGCAAGACACTTAAGGTACAAATGAAAGGACTAATATTTGAAGAACAAGTTATCTATTTATTTAGTAAAGGAAGAGTTCACAAAGGAAAATGAATATATCAAAGGGAATTATCCATGCGATAGGCTTTCTGACACCAAGCATTTATATTCAAAAATGGGCCAATTAAGATGCCCTAGTTGGGTAGGAGCGTTCTTCGGAAATGATGAATCATATCAGGAGATGTTCAAAACTCAGACAACAAGCGCTGTTTTAAGTGTTAAGGTGACTAATCGCATTTTCTTGTTGGCCTTTGGTTTTGGAAGAGCAATGATCAATCCTGATGCAATTGTTGATGATTTTGGATTAAAAGTCACCCTTGGGGCAATTGGTCCCGATGATATCAGAAAAGTATCATTAAAAGCTATAGGTGGTAACCAGAAAATGAGCCAAGAGCAGATGCCGTCTAAGGCAACACCGCACAAAGTCCACAAATTAGAAATTAAGCACGATTAGTAAA
>ERZ1673702.2398-NODE-2398-length-16620-cov-3.677090_pt1 | contig 16620 bp, 14 predicted proteins | sample MGYA00580232_ERZ1673702 | MGnify/ENA primary metagenome ERZ1673702 (study PRJEB41218, sample SAMN15661792) | gut metagenome | host: Homo sapiens | place: Canada: London | collected 2015-08-20/2019-03-30 | study: EMG produced TPA metagenomics assembly of... | reverse complement strand
ATTGATAATAAAGTTTTACAAATTGAACGCGATAATTATCCCATTTTGAGCGATGAAGAAAATGTATATGCTATTTTGTCGTTGAAAAGATCAAATTTGTACATGAAAAATTCTAACAGCAAAGAAGTTTTAGTTATAGAGGTGACTTATGAAAAGTAATTTATGTGATGCAGTCGAAAAGGTGCTAATACCAAAATCAGAAATCGACAAAAGAATTGAAGAATTAGGAAAAGAAATCACTGAAGAATACAGAGGTAAGGGAGAACTTATCGTAGTTGGTATTCTAAGAGGCGCAGCGATGTTTATGAGTAATTTAACATTGAATATCGACTTAGAAGTTGGAATAGATTTCATGGCAGTATCAAGTTATGGACATTCTTCAGAATCGAGTGGAACTGTAAGAATCATCAAAGATTTGGAAGAAGACATCGCCGGCAAAAATATCCTTATAGTTGAAGATATTGTGGACAGTGGTCGCACATTAAATTACTTGGTTCGAAACTTAATGGATAGAAAAGCAAAATCAGTTAAGATAGCGAGTCTTTTGGATAAACCTGAAAGAAGAACTAACGAAGTTGATGTTCAATTCAAAGGTTTTACAGTACCAAACGAGTTTATAGTTGGTTATGGATTGGATTTTGCACAACAATTTAGAAATATTGAAGATATTTGCGTATTGAAGAAATCTTTTTATGAAAAGGAGATTTAATGAAAAAAGTAACTAAAAGTTTAGCGATTTATCTTGTTCCAATTATTTTAATAGCTTTTTTCGTGACTATGACTCAAAACAATACATTGAGCACAAAATATTTTACTGTCAACGAAATGATTGTAAATGTAAAGAAAGATAATGTTAAAGAAATTGTTGCAAGAGGAAATGATATAAAAGGCGTTCTAAAAGATAGCAAGGGTACTCCTTTTAGAATGTATATGCCCCCAGAAATGTGGGAAGTTTTTTACAATAATTATCTGAAGGAATCTGTTGAAAACAACAAGATAGTTTTGAAAACTGAAAAAGATCCTGGCAAACCATGGTATGTTGATATAATGCCAACTATATTAATTATAGTTGGGCTTGGAATAATTTGGTTTATGTTTATGAATCAAACACAAAACTCTGGAAATTCTAAGGCTATGAATTTTGGAAAATCAAAAGCAAAACTCAACCAAGATTCAAAAGAAAAGGTTGTGTTTGCTGATGTAGCGGGTTTAAAAGAAGAAAAAGAAGAATTGATGGAAATCGTAGATTTTCTGAAAAATCCTTCTAAGTATATAGACATTGGTGCAAGAATTCCTAAAGGAGTTTTGTTAGTGGGACCTCCAGGAACTGGTAAAACATATTTATCGAGAGCAGTCGCAGGTGAAGCAAAGGTTCCATTTTTCAGTATTTCTGGTTCTGATTTTGTCGAAATGTTTGTTGGTGTCGGTGCATCGAGAGTTCGTGATTTGTTTGAACAAGCTAAGAAAAATGCTCCTTGTATCATTTTCATCGATGAAATAGATGCAGTAGGTAGAAAAAGAGGAGCAGGACTTGGTGGAGGCCATGACGAAAGAGAACAAACGTTGAATCAATTACTTGTTGAAATGGATGGTTTTGGAAAAAATGAAGGCGTAATTGTAATGAGCGCTACTAATAGACCTGATATTTTGGATAAAGCATTGTTGAGACCTGGAAGATTTGACAGAACTATTTATGTGGGACTTCCAGACGTGAGAGAGAGATTGGAAATATTAAAAGTTCACACAAAAAACAAAAAACTTAAATCAGATGTGGATTTGGAGAATATTGCAAAAACAACTACTGGTTTTTCTCCAGCTGATTTGGAAAATTTGTGCAATGAAGCAGCACTTCTTGCAGCAAGAAATAATGAAGCAGAAATTTCAAATGAAGTGTTCAAGGAAGCATCTATAAAAGTTGTTGCTGGTCCAGAAAAGAAATCACAAGTTGTAATAGAAAAAGAACGTGTGCTTACAGCTTATCACGAATCTGGTCATGCGATTGTATCCGGATTCTTGGAAGATAATGACAAAGTTCACATGATTACAATTATTCCTAGAGGAAGAGCCGGAGGATTTACGGCATATCTTCCACAAGAAGATGCGAAATTTATGACTAAAAGACAAATGCAACACAAATTGATTTCGCTTTTAGGTGGACGTGCAGCAGAAGAAGTTGTGCTTGACGATATTTCCACTGGAGCAAGTAACGATATTGAAAGAGCAACAAAAATCGCACATGCAATGGTAACAAAATACGGTATGAGTAAAAGATTGGGACCTATGATGTACGGTGGAGATGACTCTGAAGTATTTTTAGGTGAAGAGCTTGGTAAGAACAAGCAATATTCTGACAAAATAGCTTATGAAATTGATTCTGAAATGAGAGAACTAATCGATGAAGCGTACAACAAAGCTTTAAATATTTTAAATGAAAACATCGATTTGTTACATGCATTGGCAAACAGACTTTTAGAAAAAGAAACTATTGGACAAGAAGAATTCGAAGCTATATTCGACAAATACACTAAGACTAAAATTCACGAAAATGAACCAAAAGAATTAGTTGATGTAAGAAAAAAAGACGAAGAAATAGAAAACAATATAGAAAATCAGGAGAAATAATGAGCGCACAAAATATTATTAATGTGATGTATATATTGATTTTGCTTTTTGGATTGAAGCAAATGTACAATGTATACAAAGTCAAAAAAAATATTGGTAGAGTCATCAAAAACTTTAACCAAAGAAAAAGAGTTTTAATGATGGTTGCATCATATTCAATTGTAATATTGGGATTATTGTATCTTTACCAACAAAAAACATGGTTCCCATTAATTTATATATTACTTGGAGTAATATTCATTTATTTAACATTCGAAAAAATCTCATTCACAGATAAAGGGATTTATTTCAATGGATTTTTGGCTGAATATGAAGACATCAAACAATGGAAATACTCCAAAGATAAGAGATTTTTGGAACTAACTTTGAAAAATTCCAAAGCTACTAACAAACTTATTCCGATCAATCCAAGTGATGCTTCTGAAATGCAAGTAATCATAAAAAAGAATAAGAAAAAACAATAAAATACTTGACAACAAAACTGTGATTAAATATAATAAAAAAAACACTATTTTTGTTTTTCATAAATTGGCTTTCTTTGATTGCCAATTTTTTTTATTTTAATACATGGAGGTATTATGGATACAAATAAAATTTTTGGGATTGACACTTTTGATAAAAAACAAATGAAAGATTCATTACCATTTCCGATTTATCAAAAATGGAAAAACGCAGTTAGAAAAGAAGATTTACTTGATATTGAAACAGCAGAGATAATTGCGCATGCGATGAAAAAATGGGCGATTGAAAGAGGAGCCACTCATTTTTGTCATTGGTTTCAACCGTTAAATGGATTAACAGCAAAAAAACACGATTCATTTTTGGATAGAGGAGACGATAATACTCCAATAAATAGATTTTCGGCAAAAGAATTAATTAAAGGAGAACCAGATGCTTCATCATTTCCTACAGGATCAATTAGATCTACGTTTGAAGCAAGAGGCTATACTTATTGGGACTGCACATCTAACACCTTTATTGTAGATAATATTATGTATATACCATCGGTATTTGTATCTTATGATGGGACTACACTGGATAAAAAACTGCCACTACTTAAAAGCTTGGATTATTTGTCAGATTATGCAACAAAACTTTACAACGAAATTTCTGATGAGCACTGTTACAGAATGAAAGTCAAAATCGGATTGGAGCAAGAATTTTTCCTTATAGATGAAAATGTATATAAACAACGTATTGATTTAATTAATACAGGAAGAACTCTTTTAGGAGCACAAGCTCCCAAATCGCAAGAACTTACTGACCATTATTTCGGTTCAATTCCACAAAGAGTTGAAGCGTTCTACAAAGATTTTGACGAGAAATTATTCAGACTTGGAATATACGCTAAGACTGAACACAATGAAGTTGCTCCAAATCAATTCGAAGTAGCAATTCTTTTTGAAAACGCCAATATTTCTGTAGATGATAACCACTTAGTTATGGAAATACTTAAAACTACTGCAAGAAAACATCATTTAGTATGCTTGTTGCACGAAAAACCATTCAAAGGTGTAAATGGTTCCGGTAAACACAACAACTACTCTTTAGTTACAAATCACGGTAGAAATGTATTTTCACCAAAAGCTGATATGGAAAATGACCTTGTATTTTTGATATTCACAGCATGTTTGATAGAAGCTGTAGACAAATCACAAGCACTTTTAAGATCCGCATCTTCAACTACGTCCAACGACTATAGATTAGGAGGAGATGAAGCACCTCCATCAATAATATCTATGGATTTGGGGCAAGATATTGAAGAAACATTTAACTCTCTTATGAATGAAGAAGAAATTGTCAGAAATTATCCTGAATTTTCGATAAATAGATTTGATTACATTCCACCAAATATGACAGACAGAAATAGAACAAGTCCATTTGCCTTCAGTGGAAACAAATTTGAATTTAGAATGTTAGGCTCTTCAAATAGTGCAAGCGATGTGAACATAGTTTTAAATACAATGTATGCAAATGCAATTAAAAGAGTATATGAAAAATTCAAATCTCAAAATGAGAATATAGAACAATTTATTAAATCAGAAGTTGTCAATATTTTGAAAAATCACAAACATATTTTGTACAGACAAGACAACTACACAGAACTTTGGAGAGAAGAAGCGAAGAAGAGAGGTTTATTGGATTTAGTTCATTATTTTGATTCTTTGTATTCCTTAATTTCAGAAGAATCTATCAAGGATTTTTGTGGTATACTAAGTGAGGAAGAATTACATGCAATCTACGATGTTGGATTGGAAGATGTAATAACAACTCATGAAATTGAAGCTAAGACTTTGATTTATATGTTAGATAAATTTGTTATTAATGCTTTCTCAAAGCAACTTATTCAAAACAGCAATTTAATCGAAAAATGTGGAATTAATAGTTTGGATTCTACACAAGAAAAATTAAAAAATGGTTTGAATGAAATTATTGACAAAAGAAATAATTTGGAAGAAATGATACAAAAATCTGATTTTGAATCTAAATACGAAAAGGCTAAATATTTTCAATATGAAATTAGTCCATTAATTGAAGAAATCAGAGAAATACACGACGGTCTTGAAAAATTTGTCTACAAAGAAAATTATAGTTTGTGTGATATTCAAGACATATATTCATCATTAATATAATTATAGGAGGAGTAATGAGTAAATTTATTTTTATTACTGGAGGAGTTGTCTCTGGTATAGGTAAGGGAATTAGCGGAGCAAGTATTGGAAGAATGCTAAAAGATAGAGGAATTTCTGTATTCATGCAAAAATTTGACCCGTACTTGAACATAGACCCAGGTACTATGAGTCCTTATCAACATGGAGAAGTTTTTGTAACAAAAGACGGAGCAGAAACTGACCTAGACTTAGGCCATTATGAAAGATTTATTAACGAAGAATTAACTCAAAGATCTAATATTACGACTGGAAAAGTCTACAACGACGTTATCAAAAAAGAAAGACGTGGAGATTATAACGGCAAAACCGTACAAGTTATTCCACATATTACTGATGAAATAAAAAAAGCAGTGTACAAAGCAGCTGAAGAATCTCAAGCAGACATTGTTATAACTGAAATCGGCGGAACTGTTGGAGATATTGAATCATTGCCATTCTTGGAAGCAATCAGACAAATCCACGCTGAAAACGAAAAAGAAGATGTATTATTCATTCATACAACTTTAGTTCCAACAATTCCTGGAAGCAATGAACTAAAAACAAAACCAACACAACATTCTTATAAAGAATTGATGAGTTTAGGTATCAAAACAAATGTAATAATCCTTAGAAGTGAGGGAATAGTTACAGATGAATTAAAAGAAAAAATCTCATTATTCTGTGATGTTCCAGTTGAAGCTATTATTCAATCATTTAATGTTGACTTTATCTACGAAGTTCCATTGAAATTCCAAGAACAAAATTTGGATAAATATATCATGAGAAAAATGAAACTAAAATCAAAAGGCGAAGAAGATGGAAAATGGAGAAAAATGATTGAAAACTACAGAAAAGCAACTGAAACTGTAAACATAGGTTTAGTTGGAAAATACACAGAACTTCACGATGCTTATCTTTCTGTAGAACAAGCATTGATAGATGCTGGATATGCAAACAATCACAAAGTAAACATTCGTTGGATTAATTCCGAAGAATTAAACAAAGACAATATCAAAGAATCATTTGAAGGATTGAATGGTATTATCGTTCCAGGCGGATTTGGTGGCAGAGGCATGGAAGGAATGGTTGAAACTTCAAAATACTGTCGTGAAAACAATATGCCATATTTCGGAATTTGTTTAGGAATGCAAATCGCAGCAATAGATATCGCTAGAAATATACTTGGTTTAGCTGATGCTAATACGGCAGAGGTTGTTGCTGATTGCAAAAATCCGGTAATAAGTTTAATGAAAGAACAAAGAGATATTGAAGATATAGGTGGAACATTAAGACTTGGTAACTACGAGTGTCACTTGAAAGATAAATCTTTGGCAAAAGAATTGTACGGTGAAGAATTTATTCAAGAAAGACACAGACACAGATATGAATTCAACAACGATTACAGAGAACAATTTGAACAAAATAATGTTGTATTCTCAGGAATTAATGACCAATACAACTTGGTAGAAATGCTTGAAATACCACAAAATAAATTCTTCTTAGGTTGCCAATTCCATCCGGAATTCAAATCAAGACCTAACAAAATTCATCCTTTATTCGATGGATTCATAAAAGCATCCATTGAAAACAAATAAAGAAGGTGGAAGATATTTTACTTGTAATAGATATTGGAAATACTAATATTGTATTGGGTATTTTCAAAAATGATGAGTTGATTTTTGAATGGAGAATATCCACAGATTTGCACAAAACTAGTGATGAATACGCTCTAACATTAAGACAAGCTTTGGAATATTCAAATATTAAAAAATCTGATATAAAAGAAGCTATTATTGGTTCTGTAGTACCAAATCTGATGCCAACTATACCAAAAGCAGTAAAAAAATATTTGGGAATTGAACCATTGATAGTAGATGAAAATATAAAGACGGGAATAGTTAATAAATACGCAAGTCCAAGAGAAGTCGGTGTAGACAGAATTATCAACGCAGTAAGCGCTTGTAAAAAATATTCTACTCCAGTGATTATTGTAGATATTGGAACAGCGATTACTTTCGATTATATTTCGGAGAATAAAGAATATTTGGGAGGAGCAATAGCTCCAGGGATTGCAATTTCATCAGAAGCATTATTTATGAAGACTGCAAAACTACCAAAGATTGAAATAGAAATGCCGGATAAAGTTATTGGAGATAGCACCGTAAAAAGTATGCAATCAGGAGTTGTATTTGGATTTATAGGATTAATAGATTATATAATTGAAAAAATCCTAGAAGAAAAACACAAAACAAAAGATGAAGTTACAATTATTGCAACTGGTGGTTTTTCTTATTTGATTGCCAAACAATCAAAGTACATTACAATTATTGACAAACTAATCACGTTGGACGGCTTAAAAATTATTAACGATTTAAACAGAAATGATTAAAGAAAAATTGAACTTAAATAGTAATTTGTTTTTGGCACCATTAGCTGGAGTTACAGATATTCCATTTCGAATAATCTGTGGAGAATTGGGAGCGGGGTTGTGCTTTACAGAAATGATAAGTGCCAAAGCACTTTACTATGATGACAAGAAAACTAAAAAACTTTTAGATACAGATTCAAGAGAGAACATTACATCTGTTCAAATATTTGGACACGAACCAGAAATCATTGCCTATGCAACAAGATTTCTGACTGAAAATTACAATTTCAAATCAATTGATATAAATATGGGGTGCCCTGCACCGAAAATTTTCAAAAACGGTGACGGCTCAGCTTTAATGGGAGATTTGGTCTTAGCTGAAGATGTTATAAGAGCTTGTAAGAACAATACTGATTTGCCAGTTTCTGTAAAATTTAGACTTGGAATCGATGAAAACTCCATGAATTATATGCAGCTTGGACAAATTTGTGAGAGATTGAAAGTAGATTATATTACACTACATGCTCGAACTAGAAAAATGTTTTATTCAGGAGAAGCTGATTGGTCTCATATAAAAAGATTAGTGGAAAATGTAGACATACCTGTATTTGGCAATGGCGATTGTTTTACAAAAGAAGACATTAGAAAAAATATGGAATACTCAAATTGCGATGGAGTTTTGTTGGCAAGAGGTGCGATGCAAAATCCATTTATTTTTAGTGATGATGAAATCAAAACGAAAGAAGAAGTTATCGACACAATCAAAAAACACATGCAATTGAAATTGGAATTTTATGAAGAAAAACGTGCGATTTTAGAAATGAGAAAGCATATTCAATGGTATCTGAAAGGATTTAGAAATTCTAATAAAGTTAAAAATGAAATCAATCAATTGACAGATCTTAATGAAATATACAAAATACTAGATGAATTTAAAAATGAATAGTTTAATCATATACTGAAAACTTGACAATTATGCCTTTTGTTATATAATTTTAAAATATATGGTTAAAATAAGGAGAATAGATTATGGCAGATAAAGAATTTTTATTAACTCAAGAAGGATTAGATCAACACAAAGAAGAACTTGAGTTTTTAAAGACTACTCGCAGAACAGAAATAGCTGAGAAAATCAAAGTTGCCAGAGGATTTGGCGACCTTTCTGAAAATGCAGAATATGATGAAGCTAAGAATGAACAAGCGCAAGTAGAAGAAAGAATTAACTATCTTGAAAACTTGCTATTATATGCAAAAGTTATTAAAGATGACGAAAATCAAAAAGACGTTGTGACTGTGGGCTCAACAGTAACTTACAAAAATTTAAAGTCAAACAAAGAAATGACATATAAAATAGTAGGAACAGCAGAAGCTGATCCTTTTGAAGGTAGAATTTCAAATGAATCACCAACAGGAAAAGCTCTGTTAAATCTAAAAGTTGGTGACACTACTACAGTTGAAACACCGGGTGGAATCGTAGAATTAAAGGTATTAACTGTAAAGAAAGGATAAAAATGGAAAATTTAAACGAAATGCTACAAATTCGTAGACAAAAGTTACAAGAATTATTAGATGCAAATGAAAATCCATACGTTCATGAAAAATTTGACAATGCTAATAATACAAAAGAAATCCTAAATAACTTTGACGAATTTGACGGAAAAGAAGTTAAAATCGCCGGAAGAATTATGAGTAAAAGAGGACATGGAAAAGTTAACTTCATGGACTTACAAGATTCTGTTGGTAGAATTCAATTATTTAATAAAGTAAATGAATTAGGCGAAGAAAATTATGCAAAAGTAAAAAATATGGATATCGGAGATATCGTTGGTGTAGAAGGATGTATCTTCAAAACACAAAGCGGAGAAGTATCCATTAGAACAAAAACTGTAGATTTATTATCTAAATCATTACAAATATTACCTGAAAAATGGCACGGACTAAAAGATCCGGATTTGAGATATAGACAAAGATATGTGGATTTAATTATGAATCCTGAAATCAAAGATACATTCATAAAAAGATCTAAAATTATTTCAGCAATCAGAGAATTTTTGGATACAAGAGGATTCTTAGAAGTTGATACTCCAATTTTGAACACAATAGCTGGTGGAGCAAATGCTAGACCTTTTATAACTCACCATAACACATTGGATATCGATATGTATTTGCGTATAGCAAACGAATTATACCTAAAGAGATTAATTGTAGGTGGATTCGACAAAGTTTATGAAATGGGCAGAATGTTCAGAAATGAAGGAATGGATCACACTCACAACCCAGAATATACGGCAATAGAATTGTATCAAGCTTACGCTGACTACAATGATATGATGGATATCACAGAACAATTAGTTGCTTTTGTTTGTGAAAAAGTTAATGGATCTATGAAGGCTCAATTTGGAGAAACAGAAATAGACTTTACACCACCATGGAAAAGAATAACAATGGTTGATGCAATAAAAGAATACGCAGACATAAATTTTGATGAAATTGAAACAGATGAACAAGCTCGTGAAGTTGCCAAAGCAAACAATGTTGAAATCTCAGACAATATGTCACGTGGCGAAATTATCAACGAATGTTTCGAACATTTCTGCGAAGAAAAATTAGTTCAACCAACATTTGTATTGGGTCATCCAGTTGAAGTAAGTCCATTGGCTAAGAGAAATCCAGATGATGAAAGATATACTCACAGATTTGAAGCATTTGTATGTACAAAAGAAATCGCAAACGCATTTAGCGAATTGAACAACCCAATAGATCAAAAAGAAAGATTCTTAAAGCAAGTTGAAGCTAGAGAGAATGGCGATGACGAAGCTCAAATGATGGATTATGATTTCTTGAATGCATTAGAAGTAGGACTTCCACCAACAGGCGGTTTGGGAATTGGTGTTGATAGACTTATAATGATGTTAACTAACAACGAATCTATAAGAGATATAATGTTGTTCCCAACAATGAAGCCAGTTGGAAATAATTCTTCTAGCAATTCAAAAGATGGCGAAGATAACACAAAAGCTAAGAAATTGGACTTATCAAAAGTGAAAGTTGAACCATTATTTGAAGATTTTGTAGATTTTGACAAATTCTCGGAATCTGATTTCAGAGTAGTAAAAGTAAAATCTTGTGAAGAAGTACCAAAATCCAAGAAATTATTAAAATTTACATTGAATGACGGATCTGGAAAAGACAGAATCATATTATCAGGAATTAAAAACTACTACAGCGCAGAAGACTTAGTAGGTAAGACATTACTTGCAATCACTAACTTACCACCAAGAAAAATGATGGGTGAAGAATCTTGTGGAATGCTTTTATCTGCAATCTGCGAATATGATGGAGAAGAAGTATTGAATCTTATAATGTTAGATTCAAATATTCCAGCAGGATCAAAAATTTATTAATTAAATAAAATCCTTAGACGATAGAAATATATTCTGTCGTCTTTTTTTATTGCCATGAATTTCATATACATTTCATAAAACTTTTGTAACATATACATGTAACAAAGTTAAGGAGATATTTATGATAAAAAATGCGATTGCTTATATAACAAGAAAAAGAAATAGGACTTTGATAATACTGATAATTCTAACACTTGTCTTATCATGTTTGTATGCTTGTTTGAGTATAACAAAATCACAGAAAACACTGGAAAAATCATTGTACGAAACATCAAATTCATCTATTTCAATAACGAAAAACGATAATAACGGATATTTTGATATAAAAGAATTTGACAAATTGAAACAGATCAAAGATATAAAAGAGGTTTCATATCATTATGAGGGATTAGCCAACGTAACAAATACCAATGTCGTTGAAAGTGATCAGAAAGTTAGGCGTGAAGATTTGTCTACAAATATGAAAAATTTAGTATCTATAGATGCTATGACAGATCAAAAACGTAACACATTGTTCACAAGTAACGTGTTTACTATAAAACAAGGCAAGAATTTGGATAAAAATGATGACAATAAGATTCTAGTTCATGAAGAATTTGCAAAGAAAAACAAGCTCAAACTTCACGACAAAATAGGTCTAAAGTTCATGAATATGAATGGAAATGGAGATACAAATAAAGAGACACAATATGAGATAGTTGGAATATTTTCAGGAAAAAAACAAGAAAAATATACAGGATTGTCTTCTGATTTCAGCGAAAACTCTATGTTTGTTAATTACAACTCAGCGCAAAATTCGTTGAATATAAAAGACGGTAACAAAATTGCGAATAAAATCTCAGTTTATACACAAAATTCAGACTTAATGGATAATGCAATAAATCAGCTGAAAAATCAAATTGCTAATTCTTCACAATACATTATCGAAAAAGATGACAATGCATTCAAAGAAGCTATTGATTCTATAAATGGCGTAAAGCACATCATACAAATGATGACATATTCCATAATGATTGCAGGACTTGTAGTTTTGTCGTTGATTTTAATATTATGGCTAAGAGAAAGAATTTACGAAATAGGAATACTTTTATCAATTGGCTTTAGTAAATCTAAAATCATAGGACAATTCATCATGGAGCTTGTATTTGTATCCGTTCCTGCGGCAGTTTTATCGTTTATTAGTGGAGATTTTATTATCAAACTAATTGCATCAGGAATAACAGAATCGGAAAATGCATCATTTACAGGTAGCCTATTAATTACTAAAATATCCGATAAATTAGAAGTATTTATCAAAAGCTACGGATTGCTTTTATTAATAATCATAGTTTCTGTGATTATCGCATCGACAATAATATTAATCAAAAAACCAAAACAAATATTATCACAAATAAGTTAGGAGATATAAAATGAATATTTTAGAAATCAAAAACGTATCATACAGTTATTCAAGTTCAAATGAAGAAGTTTTGTCATTAGTTAACAGAGGATTTGAACAAGGAAAATTCTACGCAATCATTGGGAAATCTGGCACAGGTAAATCAACACTTTTATCTTTATTAGCTGGATTAGATTCACCAGATACAGGTCAAATTTTATTCAAAAACAACAACATCGAAGAAAAAGGACACAGTTATCATAGAAAAAACAATATATCGTTAGTTTTTCAAAACTATAACTTAATAGATTATCTGACTCCTCTTGAAAACATAAGATTAGTAAATAAAAATGCATCAGAAGATATTTTATTGGAATTAGGATTGGATAAAAGTCAAACAAGAAGAAATGTTATGAAACTTTCTGGTGGACAACAACAAAGAGTCGCGATTGCGAGAGCTTTAGTTTCAGAAGCTCCAATCATATTGGCAGATGAGCCTACTGGAAACTTGGATGATGTGACTGCTGGTGAAATTATAGATATATTGAAGAAACTTGCAATGGAAAGAAACAAATGCGTAATAGTTGTTACTCATAGTAAAGAAGTAGCAAAAGCAGCAGATATTGTTCTTGAATTAAAAGATAGAAAACTACAAGAAGTAGTTGACAATATTTAGGGAGGAAATTATGATAAAAAACGCATTTGCTTATGTAACTAGAAAAAGTCTCAAATCGATAATTATATTAATCGTAATAATGTTGATGTCAGCTTTAAGTTTGATTAGTTTATCCATCAAAGATGCCACTGACAAAGCTTCAGAAAAAACATTTGGAAATATTACCAACAGTTTTTCAATGGAAATTAACAGACAAGTAAATCCAGGAACGCCAAGAGGCGGTGGAAATGTCAAAGGACAAGACATCAAAAAAATCACAGATTCACCTGATATTGAAAGCTATGTAAAAAGAATAAATAGCGTGGCTGATTTGGATGGATTGGAAATAATTGAAACACAAGAAACTTTGGCTAATCAATCCCCAGAACGTGCTAAAAATTTTAAAAGCACTGTAATGTTGACTGGAGTTAATGAATCATCTAAGGAAACAAAATTTGTATCTGGCGCATATAAATTGGTAGAAGGTGAACATTTGAAAAATGACGATAAGAATAAAATTCTTATGCATAAAGATTTGGCAGCCAAAAACAACTTGAAAATAGGTGACAAATTAAAATTAAAGTCAAATTTATTTGATGCAGATAATGAAAAACAAGCCAATGAAACAGTAGAAGTTACAATTAAAGGTTTGTTTGATGGTCACAATAACAGTGGTGTGAGCGCTGCTCAAGAATTGTACGAAAACACATTGATTACTGATTTGAATACAGCAGCCAAAGTATATGGTAACACCGAAGATAGCGCTGTTTATCAAGATGCGACGTTCTTTGTAAAGGGAAACAAAAAACTAGAAGATGTCATGAAAAATCTTTCCAAACTAGATATCAATTGGCAAGAATATAATTTAATAAAAAGTTCATCAAACTATCCAGCATTACAAGAATCCATAAGTGGAATATATGCAATAGCAGATAAATTATTTGTAGGATCACTTGCATTTTCAGGATTAGTAGTAGCTTTATTATTGTTCTTATGGATGAACGCAAGGAAGAAAGAGATTGCAGTATTGTTGTCGTTAGGCATGTCCAAAGCGAAAATATTCGGACAATTTGTCACAGAATTATTGTTAGTTGCTGTACCAGCTTACATTGGTTCATTCTTCTTGGCTAGATTTGCAGGAGATAAAATTGGAAATAATATACTACAAAAAGTTACAGGAAATATCGCAGAAAAAATTGCGAAGCAATCAGCGTCAACTGGACTTGGTAGCGGTGCTGAAGTTGATGGATTCAATAAAACATTGACAAGTCTAGATATTAACATTTCATCAAAAGCCTTAGTTTATGTAGTAGTATTCATGACAATTGTGTTGCTCATATCATTGATTATTTCATCAACAAATATTCTTAGGAAAAATCCAAAAGATTTATTAATAGATACTAAGTAAAATTATCGGGGCATATGCTCCGATAATTTTGTAATTAAAATAAATATTGTATAATAAATAAAAGAGAGGAATAAATTATGAACTTACTTGTAGTAGAAGATGACAAAATGATACGTGAAGGAATTTGTGAATTTTTGTCTGAATTTGGATACAAAACATATCAAGCAGAAGACGGGAAACAAGCCATATCCATATTTGAAAATAACGAAATCAACTTAGCAATATTAGACATTCAACTTCCATACATAAATGGACTTGAAGTTCTCAAAAAAATCAGAGAAACAAGTGATATTCCAGCTATAATGTTGACTGCATTCAGTGATGAAGAATATAAAATCAACGCATTCACAAGTTTAGCAGATGGCTACATTGAAAAGCCATTCTCACTTCCTGTTCTCAAAGTTAGAATAGAATCTTTAATTAAAAAACATTATGGAAATAATGAAACATTTAATTACAAAAACACCGAAGTTAACTTCACAAGCTACACTGCAAAAATAAATGGTGAAAAAGTTGATATAAATGCCAAAGAACTAGAAATACTCAAATATATGATAGAAAATGAAGGTCAAGCACTCACTAGAATGCAAATAATCGATAGTGTATGGAAAGAAACCGATGAAATACCATTTGACAGAGTAATTGATGTTTACATAAAAGAATTGCGTAAAAAATTGCAACTAGATTGCATAGTAACCATCCGAAACGTCGGTTATAAATTGGAGAGAAAATGAAAAATTTAAAAATATTTCCGAAAATGTTCCTGCAAATATTTACAGCGTTAGCATTTACAGTTTTGTTCATACATTTTATGGTGTTTTTAATATTTCCTAAAACATATTTGGAAGATAGAAAACAAGAGATAAATAAAAAAGCAAATGAAATATCCAAGACATTAACAAATAAAGATATAGGATATGTTACACAGTCTTTGGATTTTTATTCTAATAACAACGATATTAAAGCTTACGTTAAAAATCAAAACAACGACAACGAATTACAAATCAAAGAAATCATCGATTTTGACAAAAAAAGTGAAAACAATTCACTTATAATTGAAGAACGAGATATTACAATCAACACTGGAGAAAAAATCTCACTTCAATTCGTATCAACAGCTGATATGAAAAAAGATGCCAAGAATTTGAGTCTAAGATTTCTTCCGTTTTCGCTTTTAATTTCTATGTTTTTCTCAGCAATCATTTCATTAATTTATGCTAAGTTAATCAACAATAATATACAAGAGATAAAACATATTACTGACAAAATGATGAATAGGGACAAAAACGCACTACTTGAAGTAGATTCTACCAATGAGATTGGACAGTTAAAATTGCAAATCAATGATTTGTACACTACATTGTTACATTCCATTGACGATTTGGAATCAAAAAACGAAGAAATTATCAAACTTGAAGAACTAAAATATGACTTTTTTAGAGGAGCATCACACGAACTAAAAACCCCTGTAGCTAGTCTCAAAATAATTTTGGAAAATATGTAGTACAACAGAGGAAAATACAAAAACAGAGATTTGTATATTGACGAATCTCTTAAAATAATTGATGGATTGTCACATAGTATTTCACAAATACTTACATTGTCCTCCATTGAAAAATTGAAAAATGACGAAGAAAATGTAGCGATTTTACCAATATTAAATGATATAATTAATAAGCAGGAAGTAATTGCAAATCAAAAACACATCACAATCGACAATCAGATCACAGATGAAACGATTTTTATTGGTAAATCAGCACTTAAAATAATACTATCTAATGTGATTGGAAACGCTGTAAAATACACTGATGAATATGGGATAATTACCATAAAATCAGATGGAGAATGGTTTGAAGTAATTAATACTTGCGCAAAGGCAAGCGAATTAGATACCACTAAAGTGTTTGATGTGAATTGTGATTTGAATAAAGAAAACAGCAATGGACTTGGATTGTATATCGTTGGTAACTTACTTAACAATTACAAAATTGATGCAATTATTGAAACACAAGAAGAAAAAGTATCAGAATCAACAGATGATGAAAATGACGTAAAAGATCTTTATAAAGAGGATTATGCAACAGATTTTAATCCGGAAGCACAGATCACTCAAAACGAAGTTTCCGATATCCTG
>ERZ1673702.2397-NODE-2397-length-16627-cov-5.429097_pt1 | contig 16627 bp, 12 predicted proteins | sample MGYA00580232_ERZ1673702 | MGnify/ENA primary metagenome ERZ1673702 (study PRJEB41218, sample SAMN15661792) | gut metagenome | host: Homo sapiens | place: Canada: London | collected 2015-08-20/2019-03-30 | study: EMG produced TPA metagenomics assembly of... | reverse complement strand
GCTGTCCCAGAGCGTGCAGGATTCGTTCTACGGGAAGGCGAAGCCCCCCAACAAGGATACCGCGAACGCTATAGGCGATTCGCTGGTGCCGGAGATGAGCACCCTTGCGAAGCATGAGGGCGAGATAGTCGCCGGAATGATGGACGCGGTTCGCGCATCGTACAAGATGAACGAGCTGCCTCAGACGTTCGACTATGTGAATGAATCGCTGGACAATCTCGTTCCCGGCGTTAATTCCCTTATTGCTGCCTTAAGCAAGGTCGGCGCCGCTGGTGGCAAGTATCTGCCGCAGTTCGCCAATTGGGCTAGCCGTAATGCGACCTTGTTCGCGGAATGGGGAGATTCGGTCCTGAAGGATTCGGACCGTGTGGACAAGGCCATGTCTGAAGTCAAGGAGCAGGCTGGCTATCTTGGCTCGTCCATAAAAAGCCTCAAAGATATTTTCGAGGGGACTTTCGGCACTCCCGCATACTACGAGAACGGCATTGAGGGCATGGCGACTACGCTCGCCAACATGGACCGAGCCGTCAATTCGGTGAAGTTCCAGCAGACGATGAAGTATTGGATTGATGGCGCTCAGGTCGCTCAGTCCGAGGTTCGTTCGGCGTTCTCGCAAGTCGGTGATTCGGCGTATTCGCTGCGTAACACCGTCAAGGTCGCTTTCGCTGACGCTGGTGTGGTCGTAGGTTCCACTCTTTCCAATGTGAGCCGTCTTCTTGGCGATTCTCGTACCGGTTTGACGGAGTTTGCCAATGGTTTGGCGAATGGATGGAAGAAGGCGTTTGATGAGATTGGCAACAGCGGTCCGGTGTTCAGTGAGCTTCTGTCGATGGTTGGCAGTCTGTCCAATGCTTTCGGTGGAACGTTCGCTGCGTCGTTGAAGGCCGCGGCTCCTCTTATCGAGTCGATTGCCGAAGCTGCCGGAAGTCTTGCTGATGTGTTCGATAAGCTCCCTGCCCCGATCAAGGGTGCGATGGGCTTGTGGATGACGTTCGGTCGTGCTGGCAAGTCCGCGTGGACGGCGTTGAAGACTGGAGCTTTGGGGAACATCCAGAGCACGATGCAGTATCAGAACACGTTGCGCCAGTTGGGCGTAACTATCGATGGCACGAAGACCAAGGTCGGCCAGCTTGTCGCCGCCATGGCGCAGCTTTCCCGCAATGCTAAAGCCGCTGAGATAAGCGGCGATGCAGCCATGTATGGGAACATAGCCGGATTGTTCTCCGGTTCCGCCAGAGGTGTCGAACAGCTGGGCGAGAAGGCTGAGAAAACTGCTTCTCAAGTTGCGAAAACCGATACCGAAGCGCGTCTTGCCGCCGAAGGTGCCGTGCTGTTCGGTGCGAACGCCAGTCAGGCCAGCAGTGGTTTGAAGGAGGTTTCCGATAAGGCCGAACATACTAACGGAAAGCTTGCTAAGTTAAAAGGCGTCGCCAAGGATACGGGAACCGTCATGTGGGATATGGCCGGTGGATTCACCGGCGTGGCTGGCATGGCTGGTGTCGGCGCTTTGACGGTCGCGTTCGCGGATTATTCGCAGCACGCGCAGAACGTCGAACAGGTATCGCAGGGAGTCGCCGATGCCATCAGCAATATAGCGACGGCTTCTACGAGTGCGGCAAGCAATCTTGGTGTTGTTGGAAGTGCCATTCAGAAGAGCCTCAAGACAAATCCAGATGCCGGACGCACCGCTTGGGATTCTAGTTTTATCGGAAAGGCTTCCACTGGCTCGCTGGTTGGTGATTTCAAGGATGCTTCCGATGCGGTCAACAGGCTCAACAAGGGACTTAAGACCAATAAGGTCAGTATGTCTGACATGTCGAAGGCTGTGGCTGGTTCCGATAGTGAATATCGAAAATTCCTGAAGCAACTTGATGCCGCCAACGCCGAGTTGAATGGTCCTAACGTTGGTGTTTTGGAGTCCATGCGTAACGGTGATTCCGTAAGGGCATATTCCGACCTCGTAAAGCGTACCAAGGAATTACGCAAGCAGACCGAAGACCAAATGCGTGCGACCGCTCAGGAGAACGGTTATGACAAGTCTTATGTGGATACCCTACTGAAGAAGGGCAACACGATGGAGCAAGTCGCCGTTATGACGCAGAGCGCCACGCAATTGGATGAGAACCACACGAAGGCTGAGAAAATGCTTTCCGAGGCTGTTTCCAGCTCGAAGAGTTCTCTCATCTCGATGAACGCTGCCGGCAGCTCCTATAATTCGACGCTCGCTTCGATGGGTGACGTTTGTAAAAACGTGCAATCGTTGATGTCTCAGGGTCAGAACGCTTGGGATGCTCAGAAGCAGAACTTTGATCTGACCACCGAGGCTGGCCGTGAGGCGTCCAACGCGTTCAGCGCGTTGTCCTCCAATGCGCAGAGCTACATCAACGCCATGATCGACCATGGCGACTCGCTGGACGAGGTAACGAAGAAGAACGATGAGATGCGCCAGTCGATTTACGACACGGCCATGCAGATGTTCAACAACAAGGACATCGCCAAGGCGTTGCAGGACCAGTACGCGCTTACTCCTGAAGAGGTCAAGACTGAGTTCAAAGCGCATACGGAACAGGCGAAGATTGACTGTCTTACCTATTTGAACTTGCTGGAAGATGAGTTCAAAGGCAAGGAAGGTAAGAAACAGTACGACATTCTAATCAATGCCGTCACTCATGGTGCCATCACCGATGTCACCGGCGTGCAGACCGCCGTCGATGCTTTGATGGGCGGTAAATCCAATGACAGGGATTTGCAGCTAGTGCTTGATGCCAAGGATGGCGCTTCTGGAAAGATCGAGGATGCGATAGGTGTCGCCAAGGCGTTCGGTATGAGCGACGAGGATGTTCTTCTTGCCGCCACCGACAAGGCGAGTCCGAAGATCAATGAGGTGAAGACGGCTTTGCAGGACAAGGGATTGTCCGACAAGCAGATTCAGATCATCCTTGATGCTTTGGATAACACCAAAGACGTGCTCGCTGCCGTTCAGGTCAATGTTTCCAAGTGCGATGGTAAGACGATTACCATCGATGGCGACAACAAACAGTTCATGGACGCGCTCGCTCAGGCCACCGGCGTCAAGCCCGACCCTGTGACGGGTACGCTGACATTGAATACCGACCAGTACCAGTTCGCTTTAGCGTATGCCGAATCGTTGCAGATTGACCCGAAAACAGGGCAGCTGAAAGGCGATAACAACGATTATTGGAAACATGTATGCGAGGCCAACGGTTGGAAGATTGACCCGAAAACTGGTTATATCACTGGCAATGATGACCAGCTTGTTGGAGTCGTCGCCGATGCGAACAATCAATTGTCCACCATCAAGGACAAGCATGTGACCATCACGGTTGACCAGATGTGGAACGATTACCATAACATGATTTCCGGCAGCAAGGGTAAGAAGGGTCCGGGCAGTGCTACCGGTGGTCGCATTACCGGTCCGGGTACTGGCACGTCGGATTCCATTCCGATGTGGCTGTCCAATGGCGAGCATGTCATTCGTGCCGCTGCGGTGGATAAGCTTGATCGTACTGTCGGACCGAATTTCCTGAACGTGTTGAACGCTACCGGTGATTTGGATAAGGCCGTGTCTCAGGCTCGCACGTCGTATGCGCGTAGTGCGGTCGATATGAGTCGTAATGCTTATGCGTCTGGCGGTCGTGTGGAGAAGTTGATGTCCAACGCAATCGAAGTCAACGTTCAGATGCCTGCGAATACGGGTACGACGGTCAATCAGACGTTCAACACGAAGGTTGTCAGGAGTAATGATGACCTGTACACCGCCGCGCCAATCTTGCATCGTAATGCGTTGGCCGAGGCTAGGAGGTATCAGCGTTGAGTGATCTGCCTGAACTGGTCGAACTGTCGAACGGGACGGAAACGTTGACGTTCGATGGTGGCGATGGCGTGAGTCCTGATGATGATGTTCTCCTGATAGGGGAGGATGGCGTCGAGGGTTGGTTCGAGACGCCGGATGATAAGACGGTGATGAGCGAGCGGGGCCAGGGCGATGGCGCGCACGACGTGTGGGCTTCGGATATCCTGTATTCCGCTCGCGTGTTGACGTTGCATTTCATTGTGTCGGCGCATGACCGTCAGGGTGTTGTCCGGCTTCTTAACCGTATTCGCCGCGTGTGTGCGCATAGCAAGGTGCGGTTCCGGTTGAGGGATGCGGGCTACGACTGTTACACGACGGGACGCGCCATTGTGAAAGCGTCCGCGAAGTATGCGCGTGACGGATGGTTGGATGACTGCACGATCACCGTGACCTGCGAACGGCCCGAGATATTGAGCATGGACGAGTACACATGCCAATTGTCGGCCATGCATGTTTCCGGCGGGAACGTCGGATTGCGGTATGGTCCGGGCTATTGGACCGAATGGCAGGGCGCGCGTAACGCTTCACCGAGCCTGATGCATACCGAGTCGAATATTGGTTTGCGTGGGTTGGCTTACCCGTTGAACTACGGGTTGAAATTGGATGGCGTCGGGTCGAACGTCGGATTGTTGTACAACAACGGCACTTCCCGCGCCTATCCGGTGTTCGTCGTGCATGGGCCTATGGATGGCGTGCGTTTGGATTTTCCGGGCACCCAGCAGTCGATTGTGTGCGATCAGACGGTCAGGGATGTGCCGCTGGTGTTGGATTGCCGCAGCCGTACCGCCCAGTTGGGTGGTCAGGATGTGAGCCATCAGTTGGAGCAGCGTGGTTTTCCCACGATTCCGGCTGGCGGTTCGCTTCGTGTGACTTTATCGAATCTAGGCACCGGTTTCGTTGATTGCAGTGTGCGTGACACTTACATGTAAGGAGTTTTGAATGAGTACCGTCGCTTTGGGCGTGTCTCCCGATACCAATGGCGCTGGTGTGACGCCTCTTGTGCATCGTCGCATCATCGGTGCACAGTGGGCTAATACGGGATTGGTTGACGGGTTGAGCGTGACCGGCCGCAGTGACTTGCGGTATAACGTTTCCGCTGGCGTGGCCGTCTGTAGCCGTGGCGATTCGGATGGTAAGACGCTCGCCTATTTCGAGGGCGGTCAGACGAACGCCGTCGCGGCTGGCGACCCGTCGAATCCGCGTATCGACATCGTGTGGATTCAGGCACATAATCTGATGGAGTACAAGGATTCTGACAATTACGTGACCGTTGGCGTCACGCAGGGTTCCCCGTCCGCGAGTCTCGCGGAGCCCACCATTCCGGCTGGCGCTACCATGCTGAGGAAGATGAAGATGCCCGCAGGGGCTTCGTCCACGGCCAGCGCGGTGCAGATGTGGAGCGCGGATTACGCGATACCGTATGGCGCTTCGTTGGGCAAGATAGGCGAGAATTGGGATAGGCGCGACATGACCGGCGATTCGACGGTCAAGAAATACTATTTCGAGCAGCAGATAGATTTCGATTTGCCTTCCGACCGCATGTTGGAATTGTCGTTCAAATGCAATCTGAGTTCCGCTGGCGCTACCTCGTGGGCCGATACGTCGCATCGTACCGAGTGGGCCATCGGCTTCCAGATCGACAACAAGGATTTGGACCATTCGTGCGCGAACTTCGTTTCGTATGGCGCGTGGGAGACGCATGAGACGTCGTATGTGACTGCCGTGAACAAGGGGCATCATACCGCCCGCTTGCGTACTTGGTTGCAGAACGGCAACGCCCCCGTGTTCCATTACAATGCGTCGCAGGACAACAAGGACGCCTTGTGGTGCGGACGCCGGTTCATCATCTGGGATAGGGGACAGGTGGTCTGATGTCTTGGGTGGCGTACCTGTATGACACGGTTTCCGGCCAGTTGGCCCAGGAGATCGACATACCGTCGTTCACTTGGTCGATGACCGTTTCGGATTCGAGTTTTTCCACGACGAAGGACAAGGGCGTTGGCGATGACGAGGTGTCCGGCTTGGAACTGCCTTGGTCCCAGATACCGGGCGATGACCCGGCTGCCCGTGCAGCCGCGTTGCAGCCGTACAAGCGTGGCCTTGTGTTGTGTTGGAAGAGCGTGTTGGATGACACCGCGTCGATGGGCACGCCGATATTGGCTGGCGCGTTGGGCGTGCGCACGTCCAGTTGGCATGATGTGAGCGTGCCTTACGTGAGCATGATGGGCTTGCTGAACGACCGGTATCTGGTGCATGAGGATGCTTTCGGCAAGGATGCGGGCCACACGTCCAAACGGTCGTTCCGTTGGGAGAACCTGTCGTGGCGTGCCCTCGCGTGCGAGGTGATACGTCAATGCACGAGCGTCAAGCCGGGCGGTGGACTGCCCATCGATTTGCCTTACCTGAACGAGACGGGCACGCATTCGCTGCCTTCCGATGGGTCGAGCGAGGATAAGAACGCTCCGAAACAGAAGAGCAAGAAGCGTGTGAACACGGCTGACGGGTATGTGGAGACTTCCGTTGACGGTGACACGACCACGATCACGGAACAGCATGTGACGAAGAAGACGAAGCAGGTCACGGAGACTAAACCGTACACGTACAATACGCGCAAGGGCAAGGTCACGAAACAGCATACGACCGTGAAGACGTTGACCACGGCGCAGACCACGGTCGTGAAGAAGACGGTCACGAAGAACTACAAGGATTATTCCGAACGTACCGTGACCGTGACCACCACCGTGTACTCGTTCGACGGTAACGGCAACCAGACCGGCAGCACGACTTCGACCGATGGGCCGCATAAGACGATGCTTCCACGGCAGACCGTCGTGGAATACAAAGATTTCAACGTGTCGAACCATCGCGCGGCTGACATTCTGAAGAATATAGCGAACGCGGATGGCGGGCCTGACATGCAGTTCCGGCCCTACTTGTCGGATTCGCAGCATGTCCGGTTCAGGTTCCTCGCCGGTTCGGACGGCGACATCTATCTGAATCAGGACAAGCGATTGAGTCTGTCGTGCTCACCGTATGGTGGCACGTTGGAGAACATCAAGATCGACCGTGCCGCACCGTACATGCGCGTGTATGCGACCGGTGCCGGTTCGGATGCCGGAACGATGTGCTTCCAGAGCGAGGATTTGACTCTGGTGAAACGTCAGGACCCGTATCCGCTGCGGGAGACCACCACGAGCGACACGGACGCGAAAACGTATGAACTGTTGGCCGCTGCGGCTGACGGCATGTTGAACGCGAACCGTCAGCCGTTGATGCAGTTGAGCGGCGAGATAGACGTGAACGACTGCGATGCGATGGGATTGCCTTTGCATCCGTTGGGTTCGTTCTGGCCGGGGGAGATGTTCGACATCGCCATAGACGGCTTCCCTGATCTGCCGGACGGCGTGTATCCGATGCGGTTGATGCAGATGAGCGGCGACCAGACCGGCAAGGTGACAGTGAAGTTCGACCCTGTGGCAGACCCGACCGCATGATATCAGACCCCACGTTTTCGTGGGGTTTTCTTGTACCCACCCCACGTTTTCGTGGGGTTTTCTGTTTTTGGAGTGTGCGTTTTGGCAGACCATGTTGAAATCAGACCCGATGACGCTTCTCTTCCGTTGACTTTGGCGGATATCGCCCTGCGTAACAGCAATATGCGGTTGACGTACCTGTCCGGCACCATCGCCGTCGATAACGGCGACGGCACGGAGACGTGGATTGGCGGCGGTGATACGGGTGCGGCGATGCCGGGCAGTAATGGCATCATCCCGTGGGTTGGCGATACGACGCCTCCGGGCAGGCCGACCGGTGTGACCGCAGTGTGTAGGACGGAATGCGTGTTCGTCCAATGGGACGGCACTCTTGAGGGTGGTGTTCCCGCCGATTTCGACCATGTGGAATTGTACGCGAAGCCTGATAGCACTGGTGAATCGTTGGATTTGGGCCAGTTGCGTGGCAGGGGCGAGCTTGCCACCGGCGTGCTGCCGGTCGGTGATGTGGTCGAGGTTTGGGCCATCGCCTATGACAATGCGCATGACGTGAATGGCGTGTCCAAGCCGAACGCCTCCGACGAGTCGGAGCACGCGACCGTCATCATCGCACCTATCGTGTCGCAGCAGGATTTGAATGATACGGCGTCGGAGATTCTGGATGCCGCGAAGTCCGATGCCGCCGCTCAGGTGAAGAAGGTCAGCGACGGGTTGGATTCCGCCCGCAAGGATATCGACGCGAACACTGACGCTGCGAACGCTTTGAAGAGCCAGCAGACCCAACTGCGTTCCGATTTGGATGCCGCGGCGAAGAAGATCGACGTGAACGCTCAGGGCGTCGATGCAGTCAGGAAACAGCAGGATACGGCTGACGCGGCGTTGAAGTCTCTTGGCAAGACCGTCGAGGATAACAAGTCGGCTCAGGATGCTATCAACGCTCAACAGTCTGAGACGAACAAGACGATTGCCGCGAACAAGGCGGCTTTGGCTGATGCGTCGAAACAGTTGGAACAGGCGAAGGCTGATATCAAGACGGGTCAGGCTGACTTGGCGGACGCTCGGGAGACTCTGGCCGACAATACGGCAAAGCTGACGCAGGCCCAGAAGGACATCCAAGCCAACAAGTCTAATCTTGACGCGGCGTCCAAGTCGCTCGCTCAGGCGCAGACCGACCTGACACAGGCCCGGAAGGATATCGCGCAGACCAAGAGCGACCTGACCACCGCGAATGGCGAGATCAGCAAGGCGAAGGAGTCGGCGGCTCAGGCGTATGCCGAAGCCCATAGCAAGAACCATACGTTTCGTGGGCCGGACGAGCCGAAGGGCAATCTGATTGTCGGTGACTTGTGGCTCAAGACCCAAAAGTATTGGACTCGCTGGAAGGGTGAGAAGAATAATTCTCCGTCCTTGCTGGCCGACTTTTACACCTACTGGCAGGGAACACCCAACAACAGCCCCTCCGTGCTCGTGCCGCTCTCCGACCGCGTGATTGACACGCTGGTGTGGGATGGCTCCGCGTGGAACCATCTCGGCTATGCCGACGTGGAGCGCAATGCCGACGAAATCGCTCAGGCGAAGTCGGATATCGCGGATAATGCGGCGAGGACCACCGACGCCAAGAAGGCCGCCGAGAATGCCGCTGCCGCCGCAAAGAACGCTCAAGGTACGGCTGACACGGCGAATGGTGCGGCCAAGACCGCGCAGGACACCGCCAATGCGGCCAACGCTGCCGCGAAGAGCGCGACCACCGCCGCCGGTCAGGCAAAGGACGCGGCCAATGCCGCCCAGACCGCCGCCGAGAGCGCGAAGAAGACCGCAGGCAACGCGGAAACGCTGGCGAACACCGCCAACGCTTCAGCCAATGCTGCCAAGACGGACGCGGCCTCAGCCAAATCGGACGCTTCCACCGCTAAGACCGACGCGGCCAATGCCAAGACCACCGCCGCAAATGCGTCCAGTGTGGCGACTCAGGCCAAGGCCACCGCCGATAGTGCGGCCCAGTCCGCCACCGATGCGGCCAATGCAGCGCAGAAGGCCAATACCGCTGCTGCCGCCGCCGCTGGCGTGGCTAACGGCAAGGCCGACGTGCTTATCCAGGGCACGGCACCGGCCACGTCGATGCGCAAGGCTTCGACCTTGTGGATTGACACGACTGGAGGCGCGAACACGCCGAAGCGTTGGAGTGGCAGTGCTTGGGTGGCTGTGACCGATAAGGCCGCCACTGATGCGGCCAATGCGGCTGTCAAGGCCAATACGGCTGCGAAGACCGCTCAGGATACCGCCGACAAGGCTGCGACTGCCGCAGCTAACGCAGCGTCTCAGGCCAATCAAGCCAATGCGGCCGCCAAGAAGGCGCAGACCACTGCTGATGGTAAGAATCTGATTTACCGTGGCCCCGACGAGCCGAATCATGATGGCTTGAAGCCGGGGGACATGTGGTGGAGGACCCAGAAGTATTGGACTCGCTGGAAGGGTGAGAAGAACAATTCGCCGTCCATGCTGGCCGATTTTTATACGTACTGGACGGGCGCGCCGAACAACAGTCCGAGCGTCTTGGTGCCCTTGTCCGATCGTGTGGTGGAAGTCCTGACGTGGGACGGTACGAGATTCGAGCCATTCGACCTCGTGGCGAACAACATCCTCGCATCGGGGAGCGTGGCTGCGAAGCATCTCGCCGCCGATAGCGTGACCGCCGAGAAGGTCAAGGCCAATGCCATCACGGTGAACAAGCTCGCAGCCAATTCGGTCACGACTGAAAAGCTGGTGGCCGACGCGGTGACCGCCGCGAAACTCGCCGCCAACTCGGTGCAGGCGCGGAATATCGTCGCACTGTCCATCACGTCCGACAAGATTGCAGCCAATTCCGTGACCACGGCCAAACTCCGCGTCACTGAGGATATGATGGTGGCTCTCCTGAAGGCTCATCAGATTCAGGCGGGGGATATAGCGGCTAACGCGGTCACATCAGACAATATCATAGCCAACGCCATCAATTCAGGAAAGATCGCCGCCAATGCGGTGACTTCTGACAAGATTGTGGCGAACGCTGTCACGTCGGATAAGATTCTCGCCAATTCGGTCACCACGGCGAAGCTCAAGGTCACTGAGGATATGACCGTCGCGCTTTTGAAGGCGCATCAGATTCAGGCCGGTGAGCTTGCCGCCAATAGTGTGACCGGTCAGAACATCAAGGCCGACGCATTGTATGGCAAGACGATTCAGGGTGGCGTGTTCCGCACGTCCGATGGGCGGATGGTCATCAATGATGCTGGTATCGTCGCCAAGGCGAAATCCGGTAGGAAACGTCAGGCGTATTACACATATTGGCAGGGCGAACCGAACAATAGTCCGTCCGTGCTGGTGACTGTGGATTTGGCTGATGATGAGTCGTTCGTACTGGATTCTCAGTCGGGCACGGTTGCCTTGTGCGGTGAGATACTGTCCGGCTCCACGATCAGCGGCACGTCGATTGTGGGTAGCGAGTTCCGTACCGCGAACTCGCGCATGTTGCTGAACGATAGCGGCTTGGTGTTGCGGAACACGCAGGGCAAGGCCACTGTCACGTTGAATGCCGCGTCCGGCAGTGCGACGTTCAGTGGCACCGTGACGGGTTCGACGATCACTGGCGGCACGGTGTCCGGCGCTGTGATTACTGGTAGCGCGTTCACGTCTCCTGACGGGAAGACGAAACTGAACTCTTCCGGCTTCTACGTGGGAGACAAACTCTCGTATGATGCTAAATCCGGCGTGCTGTCGTTGAAGGGCAGTATCCAGTCGGGGTCGGATTTGAGTGGCGTGACCGTGACCGGTTCCACCATTCAGACTTCCAGTACTGCCAACCGTGGGTTGAAGCTCACTTCCGGTGGTCTCGTCGCCTACGACGGGAATGGTAACGCGAAGTTCACGTTGAAGTCTGACGGCACCATTCAGATGAATGGCGCTTTACTGACGAACGGTAAGATAACCGCCGCCACGTTGGAGGGTGGCACGATCACCGGTGGAACGATTACTGGTGGCACGATTCAGTCGAGCACCGCCGCCAATACCGGTTTCAAACTGTCCGGTGGAGCTTTGGACTTCTACGACAAGTCGAACAATCGCACCATCCATTTGAACGGTAGCGACAATCTGCTTTCCGGCAGGTTCCAGACCGCATTGTCAGGCCCGAGATTGGAATTGAACAATACGACGGACAGTGACGGCAGTGTGTATGGTCTACTGAAATGCTATGACGCGAATGGTGTCGCATGGTATACGCAGGGACAGTCGCGTGGTTTCAACCCGTCGGGTCAGAACGACCCTGGCGCTTACCGGCGTTTGAACATTGGTATTGACCCGTCGAATAGTGAATTGTCGGTCGTCCGTTTCAATTCCGGCGCTTCACGTATTCAGATGAATGCTGGCCGTGTGGACATCAACGGTGAGGAAGGTTGGTCGAAACATATCGGCGGCTTGGGTATTTACGTGAATGGTTCGCGTATCGACCCTGTCGTGTACACGGATTTGAACGACTGGTTCGTCCCCGCGTCCGGTTGGACGGGTTATGCCGGTGACAGCGGCAAGGATTGCCGCAGTCACATGACCGTGATCGGCAACACTTGTTACATGCAGTTGGAATTGCAGCGTTCCGACAAAAAGAGCGTCACGTTCAACGCAGGCAACTACCTCGACATCGGCTGGTTCAAGGGAGGATTCATCCCGAAAATCGGCCTGAACGTGCCCTGCATCTTCAACAACGGCCAGTATGGCGGCGCGTTCGTTCCCGGAAACACGGTCCCCAGCACCGGGGACCCGGACATCAACGGCGACGGCGTGTACCTGCGCGGTCACCTCCACGTCGGCGCCCGACAGCAATTCACCGCCTGGTGGGTTTCCGTGTTCATGATGTTCACTATTTGATTTTGATGATTGGAGATTGATTATGGCTGATAATGCCGAAACTACCGAAACTACTACTGCGTCTGCGTCTGGCGTTTTGGATTTGCGCCCGCCGAAGGAGAGTTTGAAGGCTGAACTGTATCGTTTGGGCTTGCGGTTCACGTTTGCTCAGGATACTGGTGAGGTTTGGCAGGATGATTCGCGTGGCGTGCGTGCAACGTTTGATGATACTGGCCAGAGTGTCTTGTTGGAGGATATTGTCACTCACGTTACCCGCACCCTCACCTTGGACGAATTGAAGGCGGTTACTCGTATCGACACGATGACCGCCGCAGACTAATCCAGCATTCCAATTTTTTCAACCCCTGCAATCCAATCGGATTGCGGGGGTTTCGCATTAAAAGGAGACTTATTTTGACTCAGATTCCAGCCGACGCGAACGAGGTCATCGACCAGCTTTCCGCGCAAATCGGCACTCTCACCAAGCAAATCGCAATCCTGACCAGTCAGCTCAACGCGGCCATGAAATTGATCCCCAAGGATGTGCTCGACAGTCTCGATAACAGCCTTGATAAGGAGGCTGCGAATGCAGAGGATTAACTGGTTTCCCGACCCGCTCATCACCGGCACCATGAAAATCGAGACGGGCAACAACGCGAAGATCGACTACCTGGTCGCGAACAACCGCAATTGGGTGCGGGCCACCAGCGTCGCGGCCGGTGACAACTACGAACAATACACCCTGTTGGAATCGCGACTGCCGCCTGCCGGAACCTACCACGTGCACGCACTAACCTACGCGCAGAAAGCCACCGCCGATTTTCGAATCTACGCCAGAGTGGACGGCACGTACCGCATGTTATTGAACGTGCCGGTAGGTGACGACATGACCATCACGATCGACCAGAACATCACCATCACATCCAACACTGACCAGCTGCTCGTCCGAATCTCACTCGACCAGAAAACGGTCGGCGCGAAAGGCATGATGAGCGATATTCTCATCGAACGTGCCGACACATATGGCACTGCCGTTGGGGGGGGCTTCCGGGCTTCTTCACGGGCGACACGATGCCACGCGATTAAGGCGATTCGTCGGGCGGGTGATGTCCGATGATGGTCACGAACCTGTGCACGAGCCCATCCTCGACCATCACCCTGAAAGCCGACAAGTGGGTGAATATCACGACCCTTCCGAGCGTGAATGGGGCGACATATCAGATCAGCGTCGAGGTGAACGTCACAGGCGGCACTATCTCGATAATCGGAGCGGATGGCGACATCAACGCAAGACAACGTGTCAGCTACAAGATGATCATCAACAATTCCAATCCGCTATCAATGAGTTATCACGTCAAGTCAGGCAGTCCGACCGTCACAGTGACGAACATGCTCATCTGCACGTGGGACGAATACCAGGCGAACAAGACCCTGCTCGACAGCATCGAATATTTCGACGGGGATACGATGCCCCGAGCCTGACCCTCGCACTGGGGGTGGTGGCATGAGTGTCATCACGAATTATGCGTCCAGCCCGCTTGCCGTTTGCACCGTCAATGGTGCTGGCCGTAACGATTTCCCAGGCTGGAATGTCACTAATGATGCGCCGGCCGAGCACGTCGTGAGCGCCAGAGTCGAGCTTGTGTCCGGCACTGGCACGATCAGATTCGGATGGGACAGTGATCACGTGCTTGATAAGACGGGACGTCTGACAGCTTATCCGGGACAAAATATTTTCCCTCAAATCACGGTCATCACCACCGGTGATGCCGTCTGGAAAGTCAGCCACGTTATTGTCACCTCACAAGCGGAATACAGTCAGCTGACATCAAAATACGGGCTTGTTTATTTCGATGGCGGCACTATGCCAAAAGACTAACCAATTTTAAGGAGATGTGATGTGTTTCAAACGTTTCTAGCAGGGTTTGGTGGTGTGGGCGGCGCGTGCGCGCTCATCACGCTCGGCCTGAAAGTCTGGCCGGGCGCTTTGGACGCGTTGGCGACCGGCCTGTACTCGCACGTCAGGCCGGAACGCCTGCCATACGATTCGCCGCTCTCGCAGCATTTCGCCAAAACACGAATGCTCGGGGAGCGCACCGAAAAATTCGACGGCCGTATGGACGAGTTGTGCCGCGACACGATCAAGAACACGCTCATCAGCCTGATTTACGGCGACCAGTCACACGACCATTCCGAAGCAGTCCGATACGAACTCGCCAAATTGGAGAAATTGGACGCGCACTGCTGGATAGTCGCGGCAGCGGAAAAATACCTGGAAGACCGGGAATAAGAACTTCATTCATTCAAGCCACTCCACAACGGGGTGGCTTTTTTCATACCCAAGGGAGGATTGTTGAAGATTTTCAATAAGATTCATCCGAAGCATAAGAAGATACCGCGTCCGATGCGGTTGCCTTTGGCTGCCGCCGCGACGATTCTGTGTGTGGCCATCGCGCCTATCGCGTCCGCGAACATGAACGTGATCGACGTGTCCGGCTGGCAGTCGGCTGATGTGACCCGCGTGGTTGATGCCGATGCCGCCGTGGTGAAGGTCACTGAGGGTGGCAGTTATGTGAATCCGTCGTGGCGTAGCCAGATTGATTGGGCGCGTCAGACCGGCAAGGCTTGTGGCGGCTACCATTACGCTGATGGTGGTAACGTCACCGCAGAGGTCAACCATTATCTGAACCAGTTCAACGGTTATGTGGGCCAGTGCGTGCTCGCGTTGGATTGGGAGTCTTACGGCAATCATGCTTGGGGTAACGGTGACTGGGTGCGCCAGTGGGTGAACCAAGTGTATTCGCGTACCAAGGTGTGGCCTATTGTCTACGTGCAGGATTCGGCTGTGTATCAGATTCCGTCCGACGTGCGCTCCCACTGCATGTTGTGGAAGGCTCAATACGCCTCCATGAACGCTACCGGCTGGCAGTCCACTCCATGGAATGCCGGCAGCAAGGGCGAGGGCATGGTGCAATATGCGTCCACCGGCTATCTGAACGGTGTCGGCCCGCTTGACCTTAACCTGTTCTTCGGTGAGCGTGACGCTTGGCAGAAGATCGCTAATGGTGATCGTGGCAAGACCAAGACCGAGGTTCGCCACGACCCGGTTAAACCGCAGGTGACTACCACGCCGGACTACAATGATATGGCTACGAAGGTGATTCGTGGCGTGTATGGCAATGGCAACGAGCGCCGTCAGGCTCTTGGCGGTGCCTACGACCGTGTGATGGCGATTGTGAACCAGCGTTTGGGTGGAGGCTCGACAGTGAGCGCTCCGGCCAACACGAACTGCGGTAGCGTCTGCGTGACCGTCAAGAGTGGTGACACTCTTAGCACCATCGCGGCACGTAATGGCGGTAGCTGGAACCAGTACACGGGTTATCGTTCGGGCAACCCGAACATCATCTACGCTGGTGAGACGGTCTGCCGTCGTGGCACCGGCGTCGCTCGACAGCCGGTCAGCAACACGTACAGCACGCATCGTTACACCGTCCGTTCCGGTGACACGTTAAGTCGTATCGCCGGATACTACAGAGTGAACATGTACAGCATCCACGGTTATCGTTCCGGCAATCCGGCGTTGATCTATCCGGGCGAAACCCTCTACTGGTAAGGAGACCGATTATGGTCGATGAAGTCAAGGAGACTCAGAATGACGGCGAAAAGCCGCAGGAAGAAACAGGCGAAGAAAACAACTACATCCTGCCGGACGAAGCGTACAAGGTGCTGAAGTGGTTGGCGCTTATCGCGTTGCCCGCTTTGGCTGTGTTCGTGCATGTGGTCGGCCCAGCATGGAACCTTCCATGCGTTGACCAGATCGTGACCACGTTGAACGCTCTGGCCGTGCTGGTTGGCGCGTTGATCGGCGTCAGCGAGTTGAAGGCACGGTATTCCGAGTAGAAACCTTTCATTTCTCTAACATGATGTTGGAGAAGTGTAAGAATACTATGCTCAACTAGTACGTCCTGTACAAGTTTGCCCCCTCTCTCAGCGATTACGCTGGGGGAGGGGCTTTTTGTGTTTCGCACGGTAGAATCATCATCATGACCAAGAAAGAGCATGATGATTTTTGGACGAAGTGGAAGCGCGAGCTCACGAAGGATGTGAAGGCCGACAGGATACACGGCGGTGAGGCTGATTTCAGCCGAATGCATGGCGTGACATTGAACACTCAAAAACTGTATGACATGCTACCGCGAGTCTGAATTGCCCCTCTCTCAGCATCATGCTGGGGGAGGGGCTTTTCTGCGTTTTAGGGCTTCTATTCTGCGGTTCGATTGGCTCTATCGCCATCACCAAAGTCTATTTGTTGGCCCATTTGGTCGTAATAGCGGTTTTGATACATGTTGCAAAACTTTTCCCTGATGTGATCCACCACAGTTTG
>ERZ1673702.2391-NODE-2391-length-16638-cov-5.312308_pt1 | contig 16638 bp, 9 predicted proteins | sample MGYA00580232_ERZ1673702 | MGnify/ENA primary metagenome ERZ1673702 (study PRJEB41218, sample SAMN15661792) | gut metagenome | host: Homo sapiens | place: Canada: London | collected 2015-08-20/2019-03-30 | study: EMG produced TPA metagenomics assembly of... | reverse complement strand
TCCCCCTCCGGCATTTCCACAACCCACCAACCTTGTCCGTCCCGGCAATTCAGCTTGCCCCTCCCGGAGACCGCATCGGAGGTATAGCTGGCGCTCATAATTCTCGCGCCCGCGCTTTCGGCATCTCTGCCGACCAGTTTCATCTCGTAGCCAATCCTACCGGACAGCTGGTTGTTTTTGATTTTATCCGTAACACTGCCATTGGGCATACAAAGCAGCGTGCCTTTGTGATTCCCGGTTCCTCGCCATGTAAAAGAAAGCTGCACATCCGGGAGCTTCTGATATGTGATCTTATACCGGAAAAACACGTCCCGTTCCGCAGTCCTGACCGTAAATGAAAAATTGTAAACTTCTTTGTCCGTTCCCGCTGCCGGATTCATGATCAATGAGTCGCTGGGCCACTTCAGTTCTCTTGCCGTCTGGGTGGATTCCGTAATGGAGATGCCATTCACGATCTTTGCATCCTGCGCCTGTGTTCCGGTCAGGCTTACGCGAAAGCGGAACAAGTCCTCGTTCAGCTCATAGCTGCTTACGGAAAACGCCTGCGTGTTGCCCGCGGCACAGGCAATGCCCTTTGCGTTCCAGGTCAAGACCAGCGAAAGCTCCGAGGGAGACACTTCCCCGCCGTCCGCCCCCTGGTTTCCGTTCTCCTGATCGTCGCTGCCGTCGTCCGTGGAGGAATCGGGTTGGGTTTCTTCCGGATGGGTCTCGCTGGCCTTGTCATTCGGCTCTGTGGATTTTGTCTGACCGCCGCTGGGAACCGAAATGGTGTTCAGCTGCTCCAAATTTTCCCCCAGCTTCAGCACCGTGATCTCCCGGACGCCCTCCCCTTGCAGGGGGTCATCCGGCTGGGCCTCCTTCAGCCCCGTTCCCGGAAGCCACAGTCCCAGCAGGATCGCGGCAATCAGCACTGCGCACAGGCCGCCCCGCAGATATTTGCTGTGAAATAATGAATTCCAATCCATACTGCCATTCCTTTTGTCTTCGGAATTTGCCCCAATTCACGTGCCGCCGCAGAATGCACGTGTGCCCCACCCGGGAAAATCCGGGTGGGGACGCATGAACTTATAGCCACTTTGCGTAGAGTGTCATATTATCTTCAACCTTGTCGTTATCAAAATCCCAGCGCTTGGTGCAGCTCTCATCTGCGTACCATCCGGCGAAGGCTCTGCCCGGGCGAACCGGCTGCTCGGGACGTGTCACCAGACTGCCCTTCTTCACCTTCTGATCCTTGACTTTGCTGTCGCAGCCGGTCTCGAAGCGAACCGTCTTTCTGCCCAGCAGCAGGAGGAGCAGGAGCAGAAGCAGCAGACCAAGCAGGCCCAGCCCCAGCAGCCACCACAGGCCGCTGCCGGTGCCGTCAGCATCCGTCTCAGGCGCGTCGCCCTTCTCCCATCTTGCGTACAGGGTCACATTGCCCTGAACGGTGTCGGTGTCAAAATCCCAGGGATTCCGGAGGTCGATATCCGAATACCAGCCCACCAGATGGTAGCCCTCCCGGGTAGGATTGTCCGGCCGCTCCACGGTCTCGCCGTACCGGACGGTCTGGCTGGGAACCGCCGTGCCGCCGTTTGGCTCAAACGTGACCGTGCAGTCGGTGGAAATGATGATGGTCACATCCTGACAGGACGCCTTATATTCATCGGTTCCGTCCTTGGTGGACACCAGATAGTCCTGATTCGTGATCTTGGACACGCCGGACGTGGCGATCACCTTCAGCTTGAAGGAACCGACCAGACGCTGGGCGTTCCATTCCTCGCCGCCGGACAGGGACACAAAGTTCATGTAAAATTCCCGGTAATTGTCCCGCAGGCCGATGTCCGTCGTGGAAATGCCGTTGCTCAGCAGGGCGCTGCCCTCCACCAGTTCGAAGAAATTGCTGTCGTAGCGAATTTCGTTCTGCATACCGTACATGGTGTAGGCGTCGCCGCTGTCCGACCGTTTCAGGTTGAAATCCACCTGAATGATGTCGCCGGGCTGTACCTCTTTCTTATCGCTGCCGTCCACGGACAGCTCAAAGAAGAAGTCACGGGCGTTATCCACTGCCATCGCCGTGGGAATGCAGGTCAGGAAAAGCATGACCGCGAGTAAGCAGGACAGAACTTTTTTCATCATATTTCGCTCCTTTTCTGTGGGTCGGGTCATTCCTGACCGCCCGATACGATCCCATAAATTGCCATTATGTCAAGCGCGTTGATCATACCGTCCCGGTTGACATCCAGACGGTCAAGATCCTCTACCGAGAAATCCGTGCCGCTTATCACAGCTCTGTACAGGCCCATGACGTCAAGCGCGTTTACCGTTCCGTTCTGGTCATAGTCTCCCACCAGAACCGTCGATACGGTTCCGCTCACGGTCGTGACGGGAATGGCGTCAAATACAGACAGCAGCCGTTTGTTGCTGCGCATATACTGCACCACCGGCTGCACCGCCGCAGCGCCGGAAAAATCCACACTGACCCGGAACGTGGCCGTGAACAGAATTCCGTCTGCCGTCGCGGCTTCTTCCAGAGCAGCCGTGACGTAGCCAAAGGTCTTCTCGTCCGTACCTGTCCATTGGGTATTCACGGCAACCGTCGTGCCGCAGAGATAGGGCGTTTCCCCTTCCGCCGTCTGGATGCTCAGCAGCTCCAGCTGCTCCCGGTCATAGTCCAGAGCAATGCCGAAATTGGTAAAGCCCCGGTTCCCGGAAATGCGGATGGGTACAGTCACAGTCCCCCCCGCCGTCGCCGACACGGAATCGGCGGACACGGTGCAGTCCGCGATCTCCGCCGCCATGGCCGTCACGGCCAGCGCGAATATCAGTGCGACGGCCAGAATGACACTGGTGATTTTCTTCATATGTCACGCTCCTTGCTGTCCGCTGAGAATGCGGTTGACGATCCACACCGCATCCTTTACGTCCACCTTCCGGTCTCTGTTGACATCTGCGTTCAGGAATTTGTGCATCACCATGCTTACCAGCGTGTATCTCGCGTTGTACACGTCGTGGTCGAGATGTACGTCGTCCACATCGATGCGCCCGCTGAGATCAACGTTGCCGGAGTAGTCGATGGAGGCGGCGGCCTCCCCTTCTCCGATGATGATACTGTTCCGGGCAGTCCGCACGACCTCTTTTTCATCAGCGGAGGAAATCACCAGCCATGCGTAGGCGTTGTAGGCTTCCGACCAGTACATATTCTGTCCGTCGTACATGGGGACATGCCCATCTTCAACGCTGCCGCTGTAAGTCACAAGGTACATGCTCTGCTTATCCAGCGTGACGTATACGTTGACCTCCACCGGGGCGCCCTTCGTAATCGTGATGGTGATATCTCCTGTAACCTCGCTGCCCGAAATACGGTAAATATTCTTTTTACTGTCGTAGGTACACTTGACGGTGACGCCGTTGACCCTTGCGGAAACGTCATAATCGGTATCGTCCTTACGATCAATGCGGAATGTATAATCCGAACCGCGCCGTGTGGTTTTCCTGCCCACCGCGTCGTCCGCGCCGGAGCCGATGAAGCTGACCGACACATACTTGGCAGAGCTTCCGCCGCCTGAGCCGCCGCTGGAGCTTCCGCCGCCGGAATTGATCTTGGTTTTCTGCGCTGTGACGACAATGTCGCCTGTGACGGCCGCACCCGGAATCACGTAGCCGCCGTTCTCCGCCTTGTAGCCGGTGTAAGATTTTCCGCCGATGGTCACACGCAGGACGTAGCTGTATCCGGCCTTCCGGTTCAGCTTGAAATGGTAGGGCGTGTTATAGGTTGCGGAATTCTCGCCCGACAGATCCTCGCCCTTGAATGTTACCTTGTAGGTCTTGGGGGTTCTGTTGGCCTTGACCGTGATGTTTCCGGTGATCTCGCCGCCGGGGATGGTATAGGTGCCGTCGCCGTTATCCTTGACCGTGACGTCCTTGCCGCCGATCTTCGCTGAGGGCTTGTAATCATAGTGAAGCGGGTCCGTCGCCCGGAAGGTATAGTCTTCCCCCGCCGCCGCGCTCAGGCTGTCGGAGGCCAGCCCCTCGTCCAGCGTCACGGTGTATCCCGGCTGGATGGTAAACTTTGTGGTATTTCTGCTGATCGCAGCCGGAGGCGCGTTTTTTGTCGGGGCGTTTGCGCCGGTGTCGATCTTCGCCGAGGAAATCACAACCTTTGCAGTCCCCGCCGCCTTTGTCTTGAATATCAGGGTTACGACCTTCGTGGAAGCGGACTTATCCGCGCCGTAGCCGATAACGCGGATGCTTCCGCTCTTTTCGGTTACCGAAGCCCCTTTATCCGCCGCCTGACCGGACACATAGGTCAGCCGCGCGGTGTCATAGGTCAGCGCCAGATCATAGGCGTTGTACTTTCCCCCGGAGACGGACACGCTCATGCTGACGGTCTTCCCAGCATCCGTAGTCTGATCCGGCGAAGCGGCGACCGAATAGCGCGTTTCCGCGGCATAAACTCCCATGGGCAGGGCGGATAAAAGCAGTACAAAAGCAAGCAGGCTGGACAAAATTCTCTTTTTCATAAAATTCACATCCTACGGCAAAGGTGTCGGAAATTCACAGCTGTCCCCACTTTCCATAGGGACACCTGTGACCCTCCGAATTCTGCGGTCTGGCCTCCCCCGCCTTTCACGGCGGGGGAGGCACTTTGGTTTCGGGTCAGAAGACCCGGTCATTCAGGAAATCACTTGATGAGGTTCACGATAGCGGTAGCGTCAGCGGTATTGACCTTCTTGTCGCCGCTCACATCGGCATTCAGGAACTTCAGCATGGAGACAACATCGAAGCTGCTGTACTTGGTGTTGTACATATCGTAGGTCAGCTGAGCGTCGTTGACGTCGGTCAGGCCGGTGCCGTTCACATCGCCGCTGTAATCCACGGTTCCGGCAGAGGTGCCTTCCGCGACCTTGACCTTCGCAGCGGCTTCCGCCTTCACAGCCTCCAGATTATCCGCAGAGATAACCAGATAAGCGTATGCGTTGTACTTCTCGGACCAGAACATGCTCATGCCGTCGTACTTGGCAACCTGACCCTCGGGGAGAGTGCCGGAAGCGGTCACAAGGTACATGACCTTGCCGTCCAGAGTGAGGTACTGGGCGACGTCCACAGCAACAGCCGCGGTCTTGGTCACTTCGATGGTGATGTTGCCGGTGATGGTGGAGCCGGGGATGGTGTAGCTGCCATCGCCGTTCTTGACCACCTTGTCGGTCACATCCACATCGCCGACCTTGACGGTAGGCTCGGAGTAATCGTAGCCTTCTTCCTTATCGACGGTGAAGGTGTAATCCTGCCCCTTGGTGGCGGTGTCGTTGCCCTTTACGTAATCGGGCTTGGTGACGGAAACCACGGAGGAGGGCTTCACGGTCTTGGTGACGCTGATCACAATGTCACCCTTGATGTCGGTGCCGGGGATGGTGTACTTGCCATTCTCGGGAGTGCCCAGAGTGTAGGCCTTGCCGCCCACGGTCACGGTGGTGGTGTAGGTGTAGTTATCGTCCTCGGTCACGGTGAAGGTGTAGTCGGTGTTGTAAGTGGCCTTATCGGCAGCGGTCACATCGCCTGCGCCGGTGCCTTCCACGGTGACATTGTAGCTCTTGGGCGTCATGGTAGCGTTGATCACCAGATTGCCGGTGACACCCGGGATGGTGTAGGTGCCGTTGCCGTTGTCGTTGGCAGTGGTGGTCTCGCCGCCCATGGTGGCGGAGATAACGTAGTCGTAGTTGTCCGCGTCGGTAGCGGTGAAGGTGTAGTCCGCGCCGGGAGCGACGGTGGATTCACCGGACAGGCCCTCGCCCAAAGTGACGGTGTAGCCGGTCACCTTGATCACGGTGGTGTCGTCCAGGAGGAAAGCCGCAGGGGCGTCGCTGCCGACGGCCTGAGAACCGATGTCAACCTTGGCAGAGGTGATCTTCACTTCCGCTTCGCCCGTGCCCTTGGCGGTGAAGCTCAGGGTAGCGGCGGGGGTGTCCAGATTCTTGTCATCGCCGAAGCCGATCACACGGATGGTGCCGGGAACGTCTTCCTTCACGACTGCCAGAGCGTCGGCGGCGGTGCAGGAATTGTAGGTCAGCTTGTCGGTGTCATAGGTCAGGGTCAGATCATAGGCGTTGTAGGTGGTGATGATGCTGTCGCTGTTGGAAACATTGATCTTGACCTCGGCGCTCTCGCCGACGGTGACAGTCTTGTCCTCGGAAGCGGAAACTGCGTAGCCGACGAAGGCGGGGGCTTCCGTTGCAGCCACGTCCACGGAGCCGGGAGCAGTGGCAACATTCATGATGGCGTCGCCCTTATAATCCGAAATGACGATGTTGGTCAGCTGGAAGTGATATTCGCCAGCCTTCAGGACCTTGAACTTCAGCTCGCAGAACTGCCCCTTGGGGATCACGGTCTGGCTGGTCAGGTCAAGCCACGTCAGGCGGATATACCGCGCGCCGGTGGTCTTATTGGTGTTGTGGTTGGGTGTGAAAGCGGTGTTTGCGCCCACGTACTCGAACAGATCCTGATCGTAGTACAGGTCCATCTGGAAGCATCCGCATTCGGCGATATTGCCGCTGGCGTTCAGATAAATACTGAATTCCTCGCCAACCGCCGGGTTGGCCTTGCTGGCCGTCACGCTCATGGTTTCCGTGGTCTCCACGGCGGAGGCGGTGATCGCCATGCCGAGAACCATGACTACCGCGAGGAGCAGGCACATGGATTTCTTAAAAATTTTCATAACATCCTCCTGTCAGAAGTTGTCTTTTTGCTTTGGATTCAGTGCCGGTAAGATTGGGTTTGCCGGTCAAAACAGGATATTCCGGCCGGCAAACCATCTGCTGGATCAGTTGTCGCTCTTGATGATGTTGTACAGCGCCATCACGTCGCGGGCATCGATCACGCTGTCGCCGTTGACGTCTGCAACAGTGGCGTCGAGGTCATCGCCGGAGTTGATCGCGTTGAACAGAGCCATTACGTCGGTGGAGTCGATCACACCGTCGCCGTTGATATCGCCCTTTACGACGGGCTTCTCGTGGATGGTCAGGCGGATGCCGCCGGGGGTGGAGCAGATGGCGCCTGGGTTTTCCTTACCGGGCTGACCGGCCAGAGCAAAGATATACTCGCCGGGAGCCAGCTTGCTGGTGTCCACGACCAGGCTGCCGTCGGCTTCCGCATTTCCCACATACTGCCATGTGGTCACGTCGCCGGAAACGATATCGTTGACAGGCGTGCAGTAAACACTGGGGCTGTAGTCGATGAGGGTGTGGGCAGTGTTGTAAGTACCATACATGTCAGCGCCCGCATGGTACAGCTCCAGCTTGATCTTGTCGCCCTGAACGGGATCCGTCTTGTCGGCTACGATGTAATTAAAGATGCTGGTGGTATCATTGAAGAAGCTCCAGTCGGAGAAGTGGCCGAGGGTGACGATGTCGCCCTCGCGGAGCAGGATTTGATCGCATGTGCTGCCCCAGCCCGCAGAGGCCAGAGGATACTCGTAGTTCAGATAGTAGTTCAGGTTCAGGTCGTAATTCCAGATATTCTGCAGGAAGATGGAGCCCGTAGAACCGCTGTAACTGAAGATATCGGTGCCCATAATACCATTATTCGCCAGATAGCCCTTGCCCGCATCCGCAGGGTCAATGCCCAGATAGTAAACCTCGGTGGCATAGAGGAACAAGTGAAGCATGGTGATCTTGCCGTAAGCGAATTCCTTGGTGCCGGGGTCCAGAGCACTGCCGGGGCCGCCGGTGGGATCGCCGCTGGCGGGGCCGTAGTCCTCAGAGGCAAAGTAGAAGTCCTCAAGGCCGTACAGTGCCAGATCGAAGTAAGGAACGGTGACCTTCTTCAGAGCCACGGTCTGGCCGGACTGCTCGCAGGACTCGAACTTATCGTCGTGAGAGAAGGAGAAGTAGACCGTTACGGGCTTCAGAACCTTCTTCGTCGCGCCCTCGACGGTGATGACCAGATCTGTGGTGACGTTCTTGACGGTGTAAACGCCCTTCTCGCCGGTCACGGTTTCGCCGTTGACCTTCACGGCAAAGTCTTCGCCCGCCTCGTAGCGGTAATCGACTTCCACCTTGAAGGTGTAGTCCGCGCCGTCCATAACGGCTTCCTTACCGGTGACGAGGTAGCTCTCGTCGGTGGGGATGGTGACGGAGTGGTCAGCCTTGGTGACGGTGAGGGTGTAGGAACTGGTGTAGCCGTCCTTATTGGTGACGACGATCTCGATCTTGTTCTCGCCTGCGGACAGCGGAATGACATTGCTGGTCTCGCCGTTGTAGGTCACGGTGTAGTCCTCGCCGCGAGGTGTCGCCAGAACGGTAACGCTGTCCTTCGTGGTCATCGCGGTGTAGGTCTTCTTGGTGGCAGAGAAGGTCTCGTTGATCTTGACGCCATCCAGAGCCAGCTTCGTCAGAGACGGGTCAATGCGGACAGTCTTGACGGTGTAAACGTCCGTGGAACCGTCATCGGTCACGGTGATGGTGAGGGTGTTGGATTCGGCGCCGGCAATGTTGAAGCCGGACAGATTCTTACCGCTGGAGCTGCCGGAGATAAGCGTCGTGTTGGAAGCCTTGCCGGTGCTCATGCTCGTCCACGTGGCCTTAATGCTCGCCTTAGTGGACAGGTCTGCGCCGCGGGTTGCCCATGCGTAAACAGCATTGGTGCTGTCCGGTACGAGCAGGGTGTATTCCTTGACGGCCGGATCGAAGGACGGGGTCATATCGAAATACTTCGCGCTTCTGATGCTGTCGGTGCTGCCGAATCTCAGGGCGGACAGGCCAATAATGATTTTCTTCACGCCGCTGACGGTGATGGTCAGGTCGGAGGAAACCTTCTCGACAGTGTACTTGCCGTCAACCGCAGTAACCTCGGCGTCGTTGACCTTGACGACCATGTTGGCCGCGTCGTAGCCTTCGGTCACGGTCACGGTGAAGGTGTAGTCTTCGCCATTCTTAACGGTCTTCTCACCGGTGATGGTGTAGCCCTCGCCCGTGGGGATGGTGACGGTGTAGTCGGCAATCTCAGCGGTCACGGTCTTCAGGCCGTAGTTAGCGTTGTCGAAGCCGTAGGTGTAGGACACGGTGTAGCCGCCGGTCTCCTCGTTCTTGACGACGGAAACATAGTTGGATACATCCCGCTCCTCGCCGTTCTTCAGCTTGGTGACAGCCTTCAGACCGTCAACGGTGATGGAGCCGTCCTCGTTCTCGGTGATGGTGGGATACTGGGTGATCTCCAGAGATTCGATCTTGGAGGTGATCGCCATCATGTAGCAGGAGTCGTTCTTATAGTAGATGGTGCCGTACTGGTCGGCGATGGTGGAGCAGATGCAGTACTGCGCCAGGGGGCCGACCGGGGTGAAGACCTCGCTGTAGCCGGAGCCGGTAGTGGTCACAGGCGCAGTCTGGCCGGGCTTATCCTTCAGTACGGAAACGCCGCCGGGGGTATAGTTGTAGGGCAGGTAGATGTACACGGAGCCATCCTCGGCAGAGTATGCCGTGGAGACCATGGCAGAGGTCTGGGGATAGCCGACGATGGCGTAAACATACGCCTGGGTCATGGAGCCGTCGCCGTTCAGGTTATAAACCGCGATGCCATGGCCGCTGTTGGCGCCGAACTGGCTGGTGCCGGCGACGCCGATGTAGATTCTGCCGTTGTACACGGAAGGCGTACAGGTGGACATGGCGTTGGCATTGCCCTGCGCATCCTTGATAACGACTTCCTTGTAGTCCAGGATCTTACCGGTATCCCAGTCGATCTGGGCGTTGCCCAGAATGCCGCCCTTGGTGGTGAAGAACACGCGGTCGGACTGGGGATCATGGGAAACATTGGAGCGAATGTCGCCGCGGATACCCTCGTGGGTGTCGAGCTTCTCGCCGGTGAAGCGGTCGAAGACCAGCAGAGCGGCGCCGTTGGTGTCGTAACCGCCTGCGCCGTCATCGGTGCCGACGATGGCAAGCTTGTCGGTGACGTAAGCACCGGCCCAGTAGAAGCCGCCCTGTCTGGTGTAGGTCCAGCTGGCGTACTTGGCTTCGGTGGTGGAGGCATGGTCTTCGTCAACGGTATTGATGCAGGCAAAGTTGGCGTTTCTGTCCTCGCTGTTCCAGAAGCCTGCGTAGATGTAGCCGTCCTTGTAGGTGATGGGGCAGTTGGGCTGTCCGCCCAGCTCGTCGGTGTAGACCCACAGGGATTCCAGGGTCTTGGCATTGAATGCCTGAATTTTGCCGCCGGACAGGCCAACGAAGACCATGCCGTCGCCATAAGTCATGGGGACGATGGAGTAGCTGGACTTATCAACCATGGTGCCTTCGGTCACGACCTCGCCGGTCATGCTGTTGAGACGGCGGATGGTGCTTCCGGAGTAGGTGTAGATGTCGCCATCGACCATGATGGGAGAACCGGGGGCAGCCGCCCAGCCGGTGCCGTGCTTCACAGCCCACAGAAGCTCCGTGTCCTCAGGAGCGTAGGGGGTCTTGGCGTTGGTGATGCCAAGGTTGTTGTCGCCGTTGCGGAAGTTGCCCCACTCGGCAGTGATGCTTCTGTCGAGGTTCGGGTTCTCCGTGGCCACAGCCAGAGTAATGTCGATGGTGCTGCTCTCGCTGAACTTGAAGCTGCTCTTCTGGCTGACATAGCCGTCACTCTGCACGAGGTAGGTGTACTCGGCGTCAGCCATGACGGAATACTTGCCGTCCGTGGGAGCAATTCTGTCCTTGTTGGAATCCCAGACAGTTACCTTGGCGTCGGCGGGGTCAACGGTGAAGCCGACCTCGATGGATGCCAGTCTGGTAACGGTGATGGTGTAGGTGTTGGTATAGCCGCCGGGGTTGGTGACGACCACGTTGATCTTGTTCTCACCAAGATTCAGCGGAACGGTGGTGTCGCTGCCGCCGTTGACGGTGACGGTGTAGCTTTCATCACGGGGAGTCGCCGCAACGGTAACGCTCTCGGCGGCAGTGGTCGCGGTGTAAGCCGTCTTGGTAGCGGAGAATCTCTCCGCGAACCGGATGCCGTCCAGAGACAGGGCGGTCAGGCTCGGCGCAACACGGACGGAGGTGAGCTTGTACTCATCCTTGAAGTCGCCGTCCACAACGGTGACGGTCATGGTGTTGACCTTCGTGCCGGTGGGTGCGAAGCCTGCCAGATTCTGGCCGCTGGCTTTGCCGGAGGTCAGAGCCTGTGTCTTCTCGGTATCGACGTTGAGGTTTACCCACTTGGCCGTGATGGTCGTGCTGCTGCTTCTGTCGATAGCCTGCGTCGCCCATGCGTAGAACATGTTGGAGTTGTCCGGCACGAGCACGGTGTATTCCTTGACCGCCGGGTCGAAAGCCGGAATCAGCTGGAACATCTGCGCCTTGGCCTCGGTGCTTGTGTCGCCGAACTTCAGAACGGACAGGCCGGCCGTCTCCTGAACGGCCTCGGTCACGCCCTCAACAGTGATGGTCAGGTCGGAGGAAACCTTCTCGACGGTGTAAATGCCGTCAACCGCGGTAACTTCCTCGCCGTTGACCTTGACGACCATGTTGGCCGCGTCGTAGCCTTCGCTCACGGTCACGGTGAAGGTGTAGTCCTTGCCATCCTCTGCCGTGGCTTCTCCGGTCAGGGTATAGCCCTCGCCGGGAGTCAAAGTCACAGCGTGACTGGCAGCCTGCTTTTTCACGACGCCCTCGACGGTAATGGTCAGATCGGCAGTGACGTTCTCAACCGTGTAGCTGCCGCTTTCACCGGCCGTCAGCGTTTCGCCGTTGGCCTTGACTACGAAGTTGTCTTCCATCTCGTAGTCGTCGGCGATGGTGACGGTGAAGCTGTAGTCCTTGCCGTCCTCTACCGTGGCTTCTCCGGTCAGGGTATAGCCATCGCCGGGGGTCAGGGTAACCGCATGGGTCGGGGCTGCGTAAGTAAAGTCAAAGAATTCGGCAGCAGACTGGTTCTCCTCGTCAACGTAGTATGCCATGCCCACAGCAACTGAACCATCCGTACTCAGCATGAAATTTTCAACAGGAATGGTCACCGTCTTGCTTCCGTCATTGTTGGTCGCAACCGTGAGAGCCCCGCCGAGATCAATCGTGCTTTGTCCCGGGTACGTATTTCTGTAGAAGAAAACTGCCCCGTCATCCCCGGAAAGCACAAGATTGACACTTTCCGGATAGGTGAGAAGCACCTTTTCGGTTCCTTCAGGAATCGTCACATGGTAATACGGTGTGTTGATCGATTGACCCCACGCCGCTTCACCAACAACCGTTTCCACATACTCGACGGTCACATTTTCGCCGGATTCCGTGGTAATGTTGGTGTAAAGAGCGGCTGCATCTGCCTCTGCGGCAAACGCGTTTACCGGCACAAGGCTGAACGTCATCACAAACGCCAGCAGGAATGCCAGTAGTCTTCTCTTCATAAATAAACCTCCTCATTATATGGTATTGCAACGCCCGCAGGCGTAAAGCGGAATTCATTCCGGCCAGCTCCGGCACGTCGGGTTTACCGCTGCCGGGGCGTTCTGCTTATGCTGCACGTTTTTCAAACGCACAGTTTGTAGGTCTTCTGACTAACACGTTCGGACGAAATCGTCCACGCCGCTTCCCGCCTTCTCAGGTTTCCCCAATGACCCGCTTTCGCGGAAAGGGAGTCGGCTCCGTGCTTACAGCACGACGGGTCTGCCCGCCGTGTTCCGGTTTTGCACCGGATTCCCTTGTTCAGCTGAACAAGAATGCGTGTCTCCCGTTTCGGTCGGTCGCGCATTTGCCACAAAATAAGCCGGATATCTATTTGCACCGCCGGATACCCGGCGGAGGTTTTTGTTTCCTTGATACCGCCGCCTCTGCTCCGACGGCGGTATTAAGGGAGGAAAAGCTGTTCCTTGGGCAATCAAAACAGCTTAATGGAAGCTCTGATTCCATCGGCAAGAGCTGACAGCGAGGGATTTTGTTCCCAGGCAAAGACTGGAAAACGGAGAAATACTGCATGTATTTCCCGTTTTTCAGTCTGCGGCATGGGGGCAAAAGACCCGCTGCTCAGCCGCAGACGATTGATTCAGAGTTTCCCAATATATTACAGATTCGCGCAAGGGGGTCGCGCGGATCAGGTAATACCGGATTGACGATTTTTTCTTCTTTTTTCTTCCTGCGCCTTCATTCGTTCCTTCGCCCGCTCCCGTTTTTCGGCTTTCTTCTGGCGGTAGATGGCTCGCTGGCGCTGGGTCTCTTCCCGGACGCGCCGGAACTTGCCCGGCTGGTTCGGATGCCCGGGGAAAGGCAGCCCCGCCTCCGCCACAGCCGCCTCCCAGCTTCCGAATCGTGTCTGAATGGTCACGCCGCCCGGAATCTCCCGTGGCCATGGCGTGTGCCCCAGTTCGTCCGCATATTTGCGGAGATAATCGGCAAGCTGCTGCTCCGTGTCCTGCGCGTGTTCCACGGCGAAACGGTTCTCCGCTTCTTCCAGAGCGCACGCGGTCATTCTGCGGATGGTCGCGTCATAAATCGCATTTCTGCTTGGCGTCGGCATAATGCACCTTTTTCTACATTTCTATATATAATGAAGAACGGCTGCGGCAGTCCAAAACAATAGACCGCCGCAGCCGTTTTTCTGCGCCGAAAACCGACCGTCTCCGCCCAATTCCCGGGGCAAAGCGGCCGCTGTCTGTTTCCGTAGGTCTCCTGACTTGTGTCTCGAGCGGCGGCCTGTCTGCCTTCTCGGAATTCTCCAATGACTGGCTTTCACCAACGGCAGGCCGTCTCGACACTTACAGTGCCGGCAGCGTGGGGACTCGCACCCCGTTCTCTTGTTCAGCCGGGCAGTCTGAACGCCCCGCCCGGCCACGGAAACATGAATTAGGTTGTAATTTTAGAGAAACCACGCAAAAAATGGTCATCGCGTGTTCCACCGACGGGTAGAACATCGCCATGACCATTCCGAAGCAACATTCTGACGAAACAGTAGGTCTCCCGACTCGCGCCTCAAGCAAAACCTGCCCTGCCTTCTCAGGTCGCCCCAATGACTGGCTTTCGCCAACGGACAGGCTTCTAAACGCACACGGTATTGGTCAATGCGGGGCTTCAAGGAACATCTGACTACATCGGCAAGAGCTGTGAGCGAGAGATTTTTCGACCAATCGAGGTATCGGAAACGGAGTAATACTTTGTGTATTTCCCGTTTTCGATACCGAAGAGTGGGCGGAAAAGATCCGCTCACAGTCGCAGACGATGTAGTCAGATGTTCCTTATTACCCCATTTCCTTGTTAAGCCCTGCCCCCTGACGAAACCGCCGTTACGGACGCAGCGCCTCTGCTCGTGTTTCTCTATTCAGTATTATAAGACCGATTTAAGAAATTGTCAATACAATTTTTAAAATCCCCACAACATCTTGTGTCGAAAAAGCCGTCAGAATCCACATATTGTTACACATTTGTAATCATTTCCCGTCAGAAGCCGCCACCCGGAACCACGCGCCGCCGGTTTCGACCAGCCCGTCCTTCCGCAGCTTCCCGATCTCCGCCGACATGGCGCTCCGCTCCACGCCCAGATAATCCGCCAGCGCCTGACGGTCATAGGGGATCGTAAACTCCGCGCTGCCGTGGCGCTTCGCCTGATCGAGAAGAAATTCCATCAGCTTTTCCCGGGTTGTTTTCCGGGACATGAACCGTATCTTCTCCGTCAGCGCCAGATTTTTCTGAGCGATGCCCTGCAAAAGATTGTATACCAGCCGGCTGTGGAACAGGCAGTCATGGCCGCAGCCGGTCATCACCCGCCGGCAATCCAGCAGGAGCACGGTACTGTTCTGCACGGCAAATGCGCTGACCGGCAATGTCTCCAGCCCCGCGCAGACGAAAGCTTCCGCGAACAGCCCGCCGGGCGCGGCCACCGTCAGCACGCTTCGGTTTCCGTAGTAATCGTCCCGGACGATCTGCACCCCGCCGGACAGCACGACCCCCACGAACCGGGCAGGCTCCCCTTCCAGAAACACCGGGTCGCCTTTTGGTATCTCGACCACCTTTTTGTCCAGACAGTTCAGTATTTCCGGCATTTCCTGCCGCGTTATCCCCGTGAACAGCGGACATTGGGACAATATTTCATAATATGCTTCCATAATCGCTCCTTTGTTGGAATTCCAACATACGTTTTTGCAATAGTATAGTAAACTGTGGCCATAAAGTCAAGGGAAGCTCTGGACAAATCGGCGAGAGCTGGCGGCGAGAGATTTTTTCCTAGACGAAGGCTTCACAAGTGGAGGAATACTTTGTGTATTTCCCGCTTGTGAAGCCGCACGGCTAGGGAAAAAGGTCCGCTGTCCAGCCGAAGGTGATTTGTTCAGAGTTTCCCCCAAAAAACAGGAGGAACAGATTATGATTCGCAGAATTATTGAAATCAACCGGGAAAAATGCAACGGCTGCGGCGCCTGCGCGGCGGCGTGCCACGAGGGCGCCATCGCCATGGTAGACGGCAAGGCGCAGCTGATGCGGGACGATTATTGCGACGGTCTGGGGGACTGTCTCCCCGCCTGCCCCACCGGCGCGATCACCTTCGTAGAACGGGAAACGGCTGCTTATGACGAAGCCGCCGTTCTGGCCGCGAAAGCAAAAAAGGAAGAAAAACTGCCCTGCGGCTGCCCCGGCTCCGCGGCGCGGGCCATTCACCGGGAGGAATCCCCCTGCGACGTCAGGACGCCCCAGCAGTCCCAGCTGCGTCAGTGGCCGGTGCAGATCAAGCTTGCGCCCGTGAACGCGCCATGGTTCGACGGGGCGAAGCTTCTGGTCGCCGCCGACTGCACGGCCTACGCCTATGCCAATTTCCATCAGGATTTCATCAAGGGCCGCATCACGCTGGTAGGCTGTCCCAAGCTGGACGCCGTGGACTATTCCGACAAGCTCACGGAGATTCTGAAGCACAACGACATCCGCAGCATCACGGTCGTTCGGATGGAAGTCCCCTGCTGCGGCGGTATTGAGCAGGCGGTGAAAAAGGCGCTGCTGAACAGCGGAAAGCTGATCCCGTGGGACGTGGTGATCGTTTCTACGGACGGAAGAATTCTGGACAGGGTGTAATCGATCGTCAGGCAGTATTTGCTAACAAACGGAGCCTCCGCCAAATGGAGGCTCCGTTTGTTACGTCTGGTCTGCAAGTATGATGCCAAGATCGTGTTCAAGCATATGCGTGTACTTTGCGGTAAAAACTGTATCAGCGGCATACCCGGGAACGACTTTGGGGAAGAATTCGTTGCCCCACAGGAAGCCCCAATAGTGTACAAGCTTGAAGCCCATGGTTTCCAGATAGGAATAGTAGTCCGCAATTTGTATTGCCATTGCTTGCTGCTCCGGGGTAAACTGCCGGGCAGAAGAACATATGGCGTCTTCGGTGGCTTGTACCTGCGGAAGCGCAGAAAAAAAGATATTCTCCATGAAGTTCTTCATAATCGGTTTGGAGCCGGAGCTTGTTTATTGGATTTCGATAACAATCCAAGTTCCAGCGAACACCCTGCCATGCAACATACAATAGTTTGGCAGCAAACTGTCTTTCCAGCGTATCCACAAAAGCATCATCGGATAACTTCGCATTGGCCTGCGCAAAAGGAAGATATTCTTTTGTATAGCAGGAATCAGCCTGTTCCAGCGTACTCCTTAATTGCAGCGCAAGCTGCGTCTCATTCAGCTCGAATTTTACAATCGACATACCATTGCCTCATTTCCAATATAAATA
>ERZ1673702.2375-NODE-2375-length-16743-cov-16.113255_pt1 | contig 16743 bp, 12 predicted proteins | sample MGYA00580232_ERZ1673702 | MGnify/ENA primary metagenome ERZ1673702 (study PRJEB41218, sample SAMN15661792) | gut metagenome | host: Homo sapiens | place: Canada: London | collected 2015-08-20/2019-03-30 | study: EMG produced TPA metagenomics assembly of... | reverse complement strand
GGCACTTAGAATTGTGCGGTGTTGCCTTTATAATGCACTACCACCATTTAACCTGCCTCTTACCCGTTGGAACGCCCATTGTGCGCCCGCTAACCTGACGGGATAACGATTTTTAGAAAATGATAAACCGGGTAAAAAAACCAAAAACTCGCCCTGAATTTTTACAATTCGAAAATGGGGAAAATGTTGTGGAATTTTTTGGCGTGTGGTATAATAAATGAAATTGCGGTTTATGGTTGATTTTTCGGCCCGGCCGCATTTGATTAAAAAAGCAACGCGCGGCCGAACAGGCTGCCGGGTGCAGCCGGAAAATCCCCGGGTACGCCCATTTATAAGGAGGAACGAACGGAACATGCAGAAGAAAAAAATCACCGCATTCCTGCTGGCGCTGGCAATGGTGTCCGCTATGGCACTGCCCGTTTTTGCACAGGAGCCGAACCCGCAGGCTGAAACCGCTGCAAGCATTGCAGTGGTGGAAACTGCTACCCCGGAAACCGCAGCCACCGAGGAACCGAAAGTTGACGCTGAACCGGCAGAGGACAACGTGAAAGAGGACGCCGCTACCTATGATGCACCGCCGGAGAACGGCTGGTATCAGGAATACCCCGGCGGCCCCTGGTATTGGTACGAAAACGGCGTGCGCCAGGGCACCACTGGCCGCGGCAAGGAAATCTATGATCCCAAGAGCGATGCCTGGTACTGGCTGGATGCTGTTCAGGGCGGCGCTATGACCACCAATAAGGACGTCTATCAGGACTCCAACGGCGGCAAGTGGGTGCGTTACGATGCCAACGGCCATATGGTCAAAGGCTGGGATACCAACGAGAAGGGTACTTACTACTTCGATCTCGTGACCGGTGCTATGGTAAAGGGGATGTGTACGATAGACGGCATTCCCTGCGCATTTGATACCACCACAGGCATTGGCCTGGATAAGCAGTGGGTCAACATCAACGGCGACAAGTTCTGGTACGAAGGCGGCAAGCGCCAGGGCACCACTGGCCGCGGCAAGGAAATCTATGACCCCGCTTCCGATGCCTGGTACTGGCTGGATTCCGTCAATAACGGCGCAATGGCTGTCAGCAAGGATGTCTATCAGGACTCCAACGGCGGCAAGTGGGTCCGCTATGATGCCAACGGCCATATGATCAAGGGCTGGAATACCAACTCTCAGGGTACTTATTACTTTGACCTCATCACCGGCGCTATGGCAAAGGGCACCGTTGTGATCGACGGCATTACCTGCGTGTTTGATTACAACACCGGCATTCTGCAGTCCACCAACGTGGATGTGACCAAGTACCGCGAGATCAAGCGCACCAACTACTATGCTGACGGCAGCGTGATGAATACCCTGACCACCGATTACGATGCACAGGGCCGCCTGCTGAAAGAGCAGCGCCGCGATAAGTCCGGCAACCTGCAGGTTCAGGACGACTTCTATTATGAATACAACGGCATGCTGACCAAGCATACCCACCGCGAGTACGGCAACGACAACTACTCTTACGAGTATCGCTATGAGTATGATAAAAGCAACCGCTTTGCCAAGATCTCCGTTTACCGCTACAATGGCGGCTGGTACCTGTACAGCTACTGGACTGCCAAAGAGTGGGACAGCCTGGGCAGCGTTTCCAAGTTCTGGGAATACAACGGCCAGAACAAAGTTACCTGCATCGTCAACCTGACCAGCAGCGGCAGCCGTAACCGTTACACCAAAATGACCATTGTGAACAGCAGCAACAAGACCGTGCGTACTGACACCTGGAGCTATGACAGCAACGGCCACCTGGCCGGCTGGACCAACAGCGGCAACTCCAACGGCTATTCTAACGTGCTCAGACTCTCCAGCGATAACAATATTGGCGCTGGCAACCCGCTGTTCGACCGTCATTGCGGCAAGTTTGTCACCGATGACAAGATCACCAGCGCTTCCATCAAGTTCCAGAACGATGAAGTTGTCGAGATCCGCCAGAACAACCAGCGCATCTCTTACACCAACCAGGAAAGCATGGGTATGAACAGCAGCAACAATCTGACCCGTACCTTTGCTACCTACACTGATGGCGGCAACTTCCGTTACCGCACCCTGGTTGAGTACTTCAAGTACAAGAACTAAGGCAACACCGCACAATTCCCACCTGACGGCTTAAGCACCGCTCCGGCGGCTGCGGCACGGCATCTGCGTTGCCAAAATGCTCGATAATACACAAAGTATTATCTGCGCTTTTGGCTTAGCATCTGCCGCACCTCACTCGCCGTATCGGCACTTAGAATTATGCGGTATTGCCCTAAGCGTAACAGCTTAACTTGATGTTGGCTTAACCCTAAAATTACGGCCCCCGGCAGAGTATTTTACACTCTGCCGGGGGCTTTTTGTGTATTGCCGCCCATTTGCGGGCATACTGAACAAAGAACCCCGATGACGAAAGGAGCACTGTATATGCCTGCAAAAATGAACCCCTTTGAGGTAAAAACCAAACCCGCCGACCGCTACTATATGGACTGGCAGAAACTTTACCCCCGCCCCTATGACAAAAACGAGGTGGACCCCTACACCCGGTTGCGTATTATTTTAATGAACGGCACCGAGTACGAGGCCAACTGGTTCTCCCACCAGTTCCACCGCCACTGCACCAACAACGACCTGCGCCGGGAACTTGCCGTGCTGCGCCGCACCGAGCAGCAACAGCAAAAGCGCATTGCCTGCTTAAAGCCGATCGACGAAAGTATTTTGGAAACCACCATCGGGTACGAGCAGCTGGCCGTGGACCTGACGGCTATTCTGGCCCAGCGGGAGCCGGACGCCTATGTGGTGCAGGTGATGAACCTGGCTCTGCTGGAGGATTTTGACCACCTGTACCGCTATGCGGATCTGCTGGAACTGGAACGCGGCATCCACGCCGAGCGGCTGGTGGGCTGCTATACCGAGATCATGCCCGGCCGCCCCACCATTGCGGAGCACCGCCACCCGCGGGACAGCGTGCGCAAGCCCATCAGCGCGGCCACGGCGGCCCCCATCACCAAGCTGAACGCCGCCATTATCACCGCCGCCGAACAGCAGACGATGAACTATTATATGAACATCGGCACCTTTTATGACAGTGACCTTGGCCGCAGGCTGTACCAGGAGATCGGCATGATCGAAGAACAGCATGTGACCCAGTACGGCGCTCTGCTGGACCCCGGCATGACTTGGCTGGAAAACCTGCTGCTGCATGAATATACCGAGTGCTACCTTTATTGGTCCTGCGTGGAGGATGAAACCGACCTGCATATTAAAAAGATCTGGGAGCAGCATTTTGAGCAGGAGTGCAGCCACCTGCATGCCGCCGAAGCCCTGCTGAAACAGTACGAGGGCAAGGAAGCCTGCCAGATCATCCCGGATGGGACTTTCCCGGAACTGCTGCGCTTTGGCCCCCAGAAAGAATATCTGCGCAAGGTGCTCAAAACCACTATTTTGAACACCGCTGTGCAGGATGACCCCGCCATTCCGGTGGAGACCCTGACCAAAGATGCACCCTACTATGCTTACCAGGCTGCCGTCTGCCCGGACGCTGCCCGCGTGGCCAGCCACCAGGTGATTGAAGAGCACATTGGCACCAGCGGCAAGGACTACCGCTTTGAAGAAAAGCCCCATCCGGTTGAAGCCCTGCGCGACCGCACCCAGGATAATACCACGATTGCCCGAGGCAAAATCTGAACCACCCGAAGGGGCAGAGGATGGCAACCCGCCATCCTGTACATGAAAACAGGCTGTTTTTTGTAAAAAATGCCGGAGTGGATGGGAGGGCCTGCCCTCTTGAACTACTGTGCTGGGAAACGTATAATAGTAACATTGCTGTGTAAGTGCCGGCAGTGGTTACCGGGCGTTGAAAAGTGATGTTGCGCGGGGGTGATGGGAGCATGATGTACGCCCGCTGACCGCGCCCCAACAATGCTTTTTGACATGCGGCAACTACCTGCCGCTGCTTACAATGAGGGAGGATGTTGAGATTGAAACGTGAATCATTTGCTTCACGCATTGGCTTTTTGATGGTCAGCGCAGGCTGCGCCATCGGCATTGGCAATGTGTGGCGCTTCCCAACCGTAACGGGCCAGTATGGCGGCGGCGTATTTGTGCTGTTCTACCTGCTGTTCCTGGTTTTGATGGGAGCACCGGTGCTTACCATGGAGCTGGCTGTTGGCCGTGCGGGCCACGGCAGCGCGGGCACAGCCTACCGTGCGCTGGAACCCAAAGGCAGCAAGTGGCACCTGCACGGCTGGGTCTGCCTGATTGGCTGCTGCGTGCTGATGATGTATTACACCACCGTCAGCGGCTGGATGCTGGCCTATTTCTTCCGGTTTGTCAAGGGTACATTCACCGGCCTGACCGCCGATGCCGTCAGCGGCGTGTACGCCGACCTGCTGGCCGACCCGTTCGAGCAGATCGTCTGGATGGCCATTACCGTGCTGCTGGGCTTTTTTGTCTGCAGCCGCGGTTTGCAGAACGGCATTGAACGCATTGGCAAATGGATGATGGGCGCGCTGTTTGTGCTGATCCTGGTTCTGGCTGTGCACAGCTTTGTGCTGCCCGGCGCGGGCGAGGGCCTGGCGTTCTACCTGCTGCCGGACTGGAACCGTGCCGCCGAAATGGGCATTGGCAATGTCATTGTGGCTGCCATGAACCAGGCGTTCTTTACCCTCAGCCTTGGCGTTGGCGCTATGGAAATCTTTGGCAGCTACATGAGCCGGGATTATACCCTGGCGGGCGAGTCCCTGCGCATCTGCGCGCTGGATACCTGCGTGGCCATCTGTTCCGGCCTGATCATCTTCCCGGCCTGCTTCTCTTACGGGGTCAGCCCGGATGCAGGCCCCAAGCTGATCTTTATCACCCTGCCCAATGTATTTGCCAATATGACGGGCGGCCGCCTGTGGGGTACACTGTTCTTTGTATTTATGACCTTTGCCAGTTTTTCTACCATCATTGCTGTGTTCCAGAACATTCTGGCCTGCCTGCAGGAAAGCTTTGGCTGGAGCCTGAAACGCGCCTGTGCCGTTGGAACGGTGTTCATCCTGCTGGCCAGCGTGCCCTGCATTCTGGGCTTTAACCTGTGGAGCGGTGTGCAGCCCATGGGTCCCGGCAGCACCGTGCTGGATGCTGAGGACTTTTTGGTCAGCAACCTGCTGCTGCCCATTGGCAGCTTGATCTACCTGCTGTTCTGCGTAACCAGGTGGGGCTGGGGCTTTGATAACTACTTAACCGAAGCCAATACCGGCAAGGGCCTGCGCCTGCCGCGGTGGTTCAAGCCGTATTTCAGCGTGGTGCTACCGCTGCTGATCGTGTTTATTCTGGTGCAGGGCCTGTAAAATAAAGCCGTACCGGAACCCGGCAAACCGCAAAAAATACCTGCCTGCTGCAAACTGCCCAAAAGGCATGGCGTGGCGGGTGGTATTTTTTTGAGGGATTTTGTTAATAATGTGTCAAATACCCCTTGCGCAAACCGCAGATTCTGCGTATAATATAGGCAGGGCAAAAGGGGCTGTCTGCCCCCTGTGCCAAACAGTACCAAAGCACAAGGCTAATATAAATTACCGAGAGGAGTTTTTTACCATGGGTTTGGGCAAAAAGACGATTGATGACGAAAACTACGCTGGCAAGCGCGTGCTTGTCCGCTGCGATTTCAATGTCCCGATGAAGGACGGTGTGATCACCAACGACAACCGCATCAATGCGGCTCTGCCGACCATCAAAAAGCTGATCGCTGACGGCGCAAAGGTTATCCTGTGCAGCCATCTGGGCAAGCCGAAGAACGGCCCCGAAGCCAAGTTCAGCCTGGCTCCCGTTGCTGTTCGCCTGAGCGAAAAGCTGGGCCAGCCGGTTACCTTTGCTGATGACGACAACGTTGTTGGCAACCAGGCCAAGGCTGCTGTTGCCACCATGGGCAACGGCGATGTTGTTCTGCTCCAGAACACCCGTTTCCGCAAGGAAGAAACCAAGAATATCGACACCTTCAGCGAAGAGCTGGCCAGCCTGGCTGACGCTTACGTTGACGATGCTTTCGGCTCCTGCCACCGTGCACACTGCTCCACCGCAGGTGTGACCAACTATGTTAAGGATACCGCTGTTGGCTACCTGATGGAAAAGGAAATCAAGTACCTGGGCAACGCCGTCAACAACCCGGAGCGCCCCTTCACCGCTATTCTGGGCGGCGCTAAGGTTGCTGATAAGCTGAACGTTATCTCCAACCTGCTGGAAAAGGTCGATACCCTGATCATCGGCGGCGGCATGGCCTACACCTTCCTGAAGGCACAGGGCTATGAGATCGGCAAGAGCCTGGTTGACGATTCCAAGATCGACTACTGCAAGGAAATGATGGCTAAGGCACAGGAAAAGGGCGTTAAGCTGCTGCTGCCCGTTGACGCTGCCTGCGTTGCTGACTTCCCCGATCCCATCGACGCACCTGTCGAAGTTAAGATCGTTCCCGTTACCGCAATCCCGGCTGACATGGAAGGCTGCGATATCGGCCCCGAGAGCATGAAGCTGTTTGCTGATGCCGTCAAAGCTTCTAAGACCGTTGTCTGGAACGGCCCCATGGGCGTGTTCGAAAACCCGACCCTGGCAGCCGGCACCCTGGCTGTTGCCAAGGCTATGGCTGAAAGCGGCGCTACCACTGTGATCGGCGGCGGCGATTCTGCAGCTGCTGTGCAGCAGATGGGCCTGGGCGACAAGATGACCCACATCTCCACCGGCGGCGGTGCTTCCCTGGAATACCTGGAAGGCAAAGAGCTGCCCGGCATTGCCGTTATCCAGAACGCATAATTAAAAAACCGCAGGAGCGCGGCGGCTTAGCCGCTGCGCTCTTTTTGTTATGTAGCCCGCATGGTAGACAACAAAGAAAATCCACGCAAGCAAATAAGTAGTTAATAAGAAGGAGTTTTTATCATGGATAAACAGAACCGTAAGGCAATTATTGCCGGTAACTGGAAAATGAACAAGACTGCTACCGAGGCTGCTGAGCTGATTGACGCCCTGATCCCCGCTGTTAAGGATGCAGGCTGCGAAGTTGTGATCTGCGTGCCGTTCACCGACCTGGTGACCGCCGTTGCCAAAACCAAGGGCACTAACATCCATGTTGGCGCTGAGAACGTTCACTTTGAAAAATCCGGCGCTTTTACCGGCGAGATCAGCGCTGACATGCTGACCGACCTGGGCGTTGAGTACGTTGTGGTTGGCCACAGCGAGCGCCGCCAGTATTTTGCTGAAACCGATGAAACCGTCAACAAGCGCGCCAAGGCTGCACTGGCCGGCGGCCTGAAGCCCATCATCTGCGTGGGCGAAAGCCTGACCCAGCGCGAACAGGGCGTGACCGAAGAGCTGATCCGCATGCAGGTCAAGATCGCTCTGAACGGCGTGACCGCTGACGAGCTGAAGAACGTTGTTATCGCTTACGAGCCCATCTGGGCCATCGGCACCGGCAAGACCGCTACCGCTGACCAGGCTGAGGCAGTCTGCGCAGCCATCCGCAAGGTGGTTGGCGAGCTGTACGGCGCTGACGCCGCCAAGGCACTGACCGTTCAGTACGGCGGCAGCATGAACCCCAAAAACGCAGAGGAACTGCTCTCCAAGCCCGATGTTGACGGCGGCCTGATCGGCGGCGCATCCCTGAAAGCAGACCAGTTTGCTGTTATCGTGGAAGCTGCTACCAAAGGCTGAGAATGAATGAGCAATTAGGAATGAGAAATTAGGAATTGGCTGAACCGGAAAGGCTTGAGCCGATGGAACCACCTTTCAGTCTGCTGCGCAGACAGCTTCCCTCAAGGGAAGCCAAGTGTGGCACCAAAATGGGATCTATTATTCTGTGCGCCCCTACGGTGGGATGCGTAACGAGCCTTTGTCCACCACAAACTCCTAACTCCTCCCTCCTAACTTCTAACTAAAACTAAGGGAGAACCAATCAATGGCAAAGAAACCTGTAATGCTCTGCATCATGGACGGCTTCGGCTGGACCCCGGACGAAACCTATGGCAACGCCGTTGTTGCTGCCAACAAGCCGCATCTGGATGCACTGATGAAAAATTACCCTATGACCACCATCAACGCATCTGGCATGGCTGTCGGCCTGCCAGATGGCCAGATGGGCAACTCTGAAGTTGGCCATACCAACATGGGTGCTGGCCGCATCGTGTACCAGCAGCTCACCCTGATCACCAAGTCCATCAAGGACGGCGAAATGTTCAAGAACCCCGTGCTGGTCAAGAACATGAAAGCTGCCATTGATGCCGGCAAGGCCATCCACCTGATGGGCCTGGTTGGTACCGGCGGCGTTCACAGCCATGCCGATCACTGGTTCGGCGTGCTGGAAATGGCCAAGCATATGGGCGCAACCAAGGTTTATCTGCACTGCATCATGGACGGCCGTGATACCGACCCCCATTCCGGTAAGGGATTCCTGGCTGACCTGCAGGCCAAGCTGGACGAGCTGGGTATTGGCACCATCGCCAGTGTCAGCGGCCGTTATTATGCTATGGACCGTGACAACAACTGGGACCGTGAAGAAAAGGCTTATGCCGCTTTTGTTTACGGCGAGGGCAACCATGCCGCCAATGCACAGGAGGCCATTGAGGCTTCTTATGCGGACGGCAAGACGGATGAATTCGTGATCCCCGCCGTTACCTGTGAGGGTGGCCGCGTGGAGGATGGCGATACCATCATCTTCATGAACTTCCGCCCCGACCGTGCCCGCCAGATGACCCGCATTTTCTGCGATGATGCCTTTACCGGCTTTGAGCGCCGCGGCGGCCGCAAGCAGGTTCACTATGTCTGCATGGCCGAGTATGATGCTACCATGCCCAACTGCGAAGTTGCCTACCCGCCGGTTGAGCTGAGCAACGTTCTGGGCGAGTATCTTTCCAAGAACGGTAAGACCCAGCTGCGCATTGCCGAGACCGAGAAGTACGCCCATGTGACCTTCTTCTTCAACGGCGGTGTGGAAGCCCCCTATGAGGGCGAGGACCGCAAGGTGATCCCCAGCCCGAAGGATGTGCCCACCTATGACCTGAAACCCCAGATGAGCGCCCCGGAGGTTGCTGACGAGTGCAAGGCCCGCATTGAGAGCGGCAAGTACGATGTGATCATCCTGAACTTTGCCAACTGCGATATGGTCGGCCATACCGGCGTGTTTGATTCCGCTGTCAAGGCTGTGGAAGCTGTTGATGCCGCTGTGAACGAGGTTGTGACCGCTGTGCTGAACGCCGGTGGCTGCGTGTTCCTGACCGCTGACCACGGCAACGCCGAAAAGATGAAGAACCCGGACGGCACCCCGTTTACCGCCCACACCACCAACCCGGTGCCGTTTGTGGCCATCGGCTGCGGCGATGTGAAGCTGCGCGAGGGCGGCTGCCTGGCAGATATTGCCCCCACCATGCTGCCTTATATCGGCCTGCCGGTACCCTCGGAGATGACCGGTAAGAGCTTGATCGTTGACTAAGCACTCAAATAAAGTAAAAGAGGCCCGGAACTGTCGAAAAGACAGTTTTTGGGCCTCTTTTTTGTGCAAAATGGAAATAATGAAGAAAAAAATTCAATATTAACATATGATAATGAAATGCGGAAGTCATATGTGTTATAATACCAAATATGTTGGCTATGAACAAAAACGAAGAAAACAGGAGTACATATTATTTATGGGGGGGGGGTAACACTGCCAGCAAGTTGCGGGCTGGCTGTGTGCCCCGGATGCGAAGAGACAAAAAAAGATATGCCTGAAGGGGAGAAACACACATGGAGAAAGCACGGAATGTTGATATCCGGCAGTTCTACCGGGAAGATCTTGGGGTCCATTCCGAAGAACTGTTGGATAAGCTGGAGGCGGTATCCCAGGCGGTAACGCTGCAAAAAGGGGAGATCCTGAATAAAAAAGGGGAACGCCAGACCATGTTGCCGTTTTTGATCGAAGGCATGATGCGCTGCGTTACCTTGGATAGTGAGGGCAAAGAGAAAACCCTGGGCTTTACCATGAACCGCGGCGATGTGGTGCTTTCCAACATGGACCTGACCGGCTGCCATATCAGCACGGACCAGGCACTGGTTCCATCAACCCTGATTTTGCTGCCCATTGATTATGTGTTGCAGAACATGAAAGATGAGCCGGAGGTGATCCGCGTCTATCAGGAGCAGATCGTCAAGTGGGGCATGATCTATCAGTCCCGCGCCGTGAGCCTGAGCCAGGGGGACGCGACCGAGCGGTTCGAATGGTTCTGCAAGGAGTATCCCGGCATGGTAGATATGGTCAATAACCGCTATATTGCATCGTTTTTGGGCATTACCCCGGTCACTCTCAGCCGCCTGCGCCACGGCGTTGCCACAAAAGTGGGCCGCGAAAAGCGGACAGACGAAGAATAAAGAAATAATAATCCTGATATGCAGCAGCGCCCGCACCGGACTGTAAGAATCCGGTACGGGCGCTGATTTTTCTTTATGTGGTTTTGCCTGTGTATATCACTGGATCAGTACGCCGGTGGTTTCATCAAAGTGGTAGGTTTGACCATCAATGGTGCTCCAGCCCTTGTACATGGCACCGGTGTTCAGGTCGTAATACCAGCGCTTGCCATCCTGGGCGTACCAGCCTTTGATCATAGCGCCGTTGGCGTCATACCGCACCCACTTGCCGCCGTTGGAATCCTGGTATACTTCCTTGCTTACGGCTTTGGCACCCTGCTGCACGCTGTCCAGCCAGTACCAGGCACCGCTGGCGGGGTCATAGATCTCTTTGCCGCGGTAGTTGGCGTTGCTGGGCTGCCAGCCCTGGCGTACCCAGTTTTCGTACCAGTAGCTCTTGCCATCAATCGTGTACCAGAAGTTGCCCGGCGTGCCGCTGGTCATTTTGCCGTAAACGGGGTCGAAGTAGTACAGCTGGTTGTTTACCGCAACGGAACCATACTGCATAATACCGGTCTTGGGGTCATAGTACACCTTGCGGCCATCCGGCAGGGTCCAGGGGCCTTTGATCATGGCACCGGTGACCGGCTCAAAATAGTACCACTTGCCGTTCTGGCAGTCCTCACCTTTTACCATGTGGCCGTTGGCATCATAGCGCACCCATTTGCCGCCGTTGGATTCCTGATAAACGTCTTTATTCACGGCCTTGGCACCGCCCTGGTTGGCATCCAGCCAGTACCAGGCGTTGCTGCCGGAATCGTAAATTTCCTTGCCGCGGCCTGTGGTGCCCTGCTTTACGCCGTTCTCATACCAGTAATCGCGGCCGTTCTCGCTGCGCCAGCCGGTGTAGTTGTTGTTATTGCCGCCGTTATTGGGAAACTCGCCAAACCAGTAGTTCAGGTCAACGTTGGCATTCACACCGGGAACCGTACCTTTGTTGCTGTACTGCCACATGTTGCAGCTGCTGCCGTCATAGCTTACGCCGGAACGGTAGTCGGCCATCCACTTGTACCATCCGGAATTGCTGAACCGAGAGTCCGTCAGGTAATTCTGGAAGAAATAATAGTAAGAGTAAATGCCCACGCGGTAGCCGGCGTTGGAAACCATGTTGCACCAGGTCTGGGCAATATCGCCGTAAGTAGAGTTGCTGGCGATGGGGTTGCCGTCACGGGTGTGTTCAATGTCCAGAAATACCGGCAGGGTGGGGTTGTGCCCGCTCAAAAGGCTCAGGGTATGGCGGGCCTCACTGGCGGCCATATCGGTATTTTCAGCGTAAGAGTAAAGGTACACGCCATAGGGGATGCCAAGCCGTTCACACTCGCTTACGTTGCGGTACCACTGGGCGTCATCCTGTTTGTTTTCGCCCACGCCATCGTATTCGCTGCCAATGCCGCAGCGAATCATGACAAAATCAATGCCGGAATTTTTAACGGCGTCCCAGTCAACGGTGCCCTGATGGTAGCTGACATCAAAGCCGTTATAAGTAACGCTGCAGGTGGCAATGCCGTTGGAACTGTAGGTGGCAGCGTCCTGTTGGACAATATCCTCCCACTCGATGGCGGGCACGGAATCATCATAGATCGGCACGCCATCTTTGTAGCGGAAGCTGTTTTCCAGCCCGTTTGCCACATCATACGGTACGCCGGAATCTTCCTGTGCGGTTTCCGGTGTGCTGGTTTCGGCCGCCGCAGGCAGCGCCGCAAACAGCCCTGCTGCCATAACAGCTGCCGCAGCCAGGCTGGCTGTGCGCAGTTTTAGGGTCCCTTTCAAAATTTATTCCTCCTTCAAAGTGAACATCATTAACTATCATCATACCACAACCGCATAGCCTTGGGAATGGTTACATATGTAAAATTTGAAAGCAATACCACATAATTCTGCGTGTCGATGCCCCCATCGACGCTTGAATTTGCAGGGCAGGGAAGGTTCGGTGCGGCCCAAAAGAAAAACGTGCATTCTGACGTGTCTTGCGCTGCGCGCTACTTGCCAATGCAGGCAAAATCGGGTATGATAACAATAAGTAGAAATATTCTGCCGGACACCCGGCAGATTGGGTAAGAAACAGCAAAGGAGAACCTGTTATGCGTTATTGCAAAAAATGTACCATGCCGGACACCCGCCCCGGTATCACCTTTGACTCTGAGGGCGTTTGCAGCGCCTGCCGCCATTACGAAAACCGCAAAAATGTGGACTGGGACGCCCGCTTTAAGGAGTTTGAAGCCTACTGCAACAAGTACCGCGGCATGAACGGCCCCGGCGGTTATGACTGCGCTGTTGCTGTTTCCGGCGGCAAGGACAGCCACTTCCAGGTTTGGATGCTGAAAGAAGTCATGCACATGAACCCCATCCTGTTCAGCGTGGAGGATAACTTCCCCATGACGCAGGCCGGCATCCATAACCTGAAAAACATCAGCGAGGAATTCGGCTGCACCATCATCAGCTGCAAGCCCAACATCCGCGCCCAGAAAGTGCTGATGCGCAAGTTCTTTGAAAAATACGGCAAGCCCACCTGGTATGTGGACCGCCTGATCTATACCTTCCCGCTGCACATGGCAGCCAAGTTCAACACCCCCATGCTGTGCTATGGCGAGAACGTCAGCTTTGAATACGGCGGCTGCTCCGATAAGGAGACGTATTCCGCCATGGATCAGATCGAAAATGGCGTGGCGGTCGGCTTCCCGATGGAAGAGCTGGTGGGCGACGGCGTGACCGAAAACGACCTGTCCCTGACGCTGGCCCCCTCTGCCGAGGAGCGCGCGAAGCTGGACCCGTTCTATATGAGCTACTTTGTGCCCTGGAACAGCTACAAGAACTACCAGATCGCCAAGGCGCACGGCTTCCATGACCTGACCCATGAATGGGACCGCACCCACCATGCCGAAAACTTTGACCAGATCGATTCCCGCGCCTACCTGGTGCACTCCTGGCTCAAGTACCCCAAGTTCGGCCATGCCGCTGCAACCGACTATACCGCCCGCTATATCCGCTATGGCATGATGACCCGCGAGGAAGCCATTCCCATCATCAAGGCCCGCGATGGCAAGCTGGACCCGCTGTGCGTGCGTGATTTCTGCGATTTCTGCGGCTACACCGAGAGCGAGTTCTGGAAGATCATGGACAAGTTCTATAACCGTGATCTGTTTGAAAAGAACGACTGCGGCGAGTGGGTGCTGAAACACCCCATCTGGGAGGAAAACAAATAATGGTACGTCATGTTATTTTGTGGAAACTGAAAGAGATGCCCGCCGCTGAACAGGAAACCGTCAAGGCGGATATCAAAGCCGGGCTGGAAGGTCTGGCCGGGCAGATCCCCGGTTTGACGGAGATCCATGTTTACACCAAGGCCCTGCCCAGCTCCGCCAATGCGGACCTGATGCTGGATACCACCTTTGTGGATGAAGCCGCCCTGAAAGGCTATGCCGTTCACCCGGCCCATGTGGCTGTGGCTGATGGCAAAGTGCGCCCCTATACCGCCGTGCGCACCTGCCTGGATTTTGAAGTATAACAGGGTAAGCTATTAAGCTGAAAAAAGGATCAATCAATGATGCAGAATACAGAACATACCGCCGCGCCGCTGCTGGTGCGCGGGGGCCGGGTTCATGACGCCGTTCACCCGGAACCACAGCAGATCGACCTGCTGCTGGAAAACGGCCGCATTGTTGCCATGGGGCATGAACTGAACGTGCCCGCCGATATCGCCGTGCTGGATGCTGCCGGGCTGGATATTTTCCCCGGTTTTGTGGATGCGCACACCCATATCGGCCTGGATGGTTATGGCATCGGGTACGAAGGCTGCGACTACAACGAGATGAATGACATCTGGACCCCGCAGCTGCGCGCCATTGACGGCATCAACCCTCGCGATCCCTCCTTTGCCCATGCACGGGAAGCAGGCATTACCTGCGTGTGCACCGGGCCGGGCAGCGCTAATGTGCTGGGCGGTACCTTTACCGCCATCAAGACGGTGGGCGAGCGTGTGGACAACATGATCGTCAAGGAAGCCGTTGCCATGAAATGTGCCTTTGGTGAAAACCCCAAGCGCTGCTATAAAGATAAATGCGATTCTACCCGCATGTCCACCGCTGCGTTCCTGCGCGGGGCGCTGGCTTCCGCCAGGGATTACGGTGCCCGCAAGGCTGCCGCCAACGGCGATGTGACCAAAATGCCCGTTTATAACCAGAAGCTGGAAGCTCTGCTGCCGGTGCTGGACCACACCATTCCCCTGAAAGCCCATGCACACCAGGCCAACGATATCTTTACCGCCATCCGCATTGCCAAAGAGTTCGATGTGGGCCTGACACTGGAACATGTGACCGAAGGCCACCTGATCGTGGACGAACTGGCCAAGGAAAGCAATATCCCCATGGCCGTCGGCCCCAGCCTGACCTTTGCCAGCAAGTTTGAACTGCAGAACAAATCCTGGGAAACGCCGGGCGTTTTGGCAAAAGCGGGCTGCCATGTTTCCATCATCACCGATAACTCGGTCATTCCGCAGCAGTACCTGCCGCTGTGCGCCGGTATGGCGGTCAAAGCCGGCATGGATCCGTTTGCCGCGCTGCAGGCCATCACCATCAACCCGGCCAAGCACATCGGCATTGCTGACCGTGTTGGCTCCATCGAGGTCGGCAAGGATGCAGACCTGGTGCTGACCGATGGCTGCCCGTTTGAGGTTATGACCAACGTGAAAGCTGTTCTGATCAACGGCGCAGTGGTCAGCCAGAAATAAAAAGCACTGCACCGATGTAAAAAATAGGCTGGCATCTTGCAAACAGCAGGGTGCTGTGCTATAATATCCACAGAACAGCAAAGGCGCTGTCCGATAGCATTGCTATACGGACAGCGCCTTTTTTGGTTCAATAGGAATTACCACGGATGGAATGAGAGTGAGAAATATGGAAAAGAATCCTCGTTATGTCGAAATCGATTACGCCAAATACGCGCCCGATATCCCGGAGGATCAGCTGGAAGCTTATTACGGCCTGCCCAAACATGTACAGTTCTGTAATGAATGCGTGATGAGCAACCAGAAGCCGAACTCCTGCTATGAATTTGAACATACGATCAAGTCCATTAAAAAAACGATGGTCATTCAGGATGACGGCACCTGCGATGCCTGCCATGCCTGCCACAATAAGGCTAACGGCCATATCGACTGGGCCCTGCGCGAAAAAGAGCTGCGTGAGCTGTGCGATGAATACCGCAAAAATGACGGCAGCTATGACTGCCTGGTGCCCGGCTCCGGCGGCAAGGACAGCTTTTATGCCGCTCACATCCTGAAATACAAATACGGCATGCACCCCCTGACGGTGACTTGGGCACCGCATATCTACACCCCCTGGGGCTGGGATAACATGCAGGCCTGGATCCACGCCGGGTTTGATAACTACCTGTGTACCCCCAACGGCATGACCCACCGTCTGCTGACCCGTTTGGCGACCGAGAACCTGTTCCACCCGTTCCAGCCGTTCATTTTGGGCCAAAAGCAGCTGGCCCCCAAGATGGCCGCCAAGTTCGGCATTCCCCTGGTGTTCTATGGCGAGAACGAGGCCGAGTTCGGCAACCCCATTGCGGATAACAACTCTGCCCTGCGTGACGAGCACTTTTTTGCCGTCAATGATTACGACCATATCTACCTGGGCGGTGTCAGCCTGCGCCAGCTGGAAGAGGATTATAAGGTGGATAAAGCCGACTTGGCCATCTACCTGCCGTCCGAAACTTCCAACCTGGAGAAAAACCATGTTCAGGTGCGCTACCTTGGCTATTACGAAAAATGGCATCCGCAGGGCGCCTACTATTACAGTGTAGAACACGGCGGCTTCCGCCCCGCACCGGAGCGTACCCAGGGCACCTATTCCAAGTATAATTCCATCGATGATAAGATCGACGACTTCTTCTATTACACCACCTACATCAAGTACGGCATCGGCCGCACCACCTATGACGCTGCACAGGAGATCCGCAACGAGGAAATCACCCTGGAAGAGGGCAAGGCGCTGTGCAAAAAGTTTGACGGCGAGTATCCCGACCGCTTTGAAAAAGAAATCTTCCAGTATCTGTCCCTGGACCGCCAGCACTTCCCGTGGGCCAGCCAGCTGTTTGAACAGCCCAAAATGGACCGCGAATACTTTATGCACCTGGCCGACCGTTTCCGCAGTCCCCACCTTTGGAAATGGGAGGACAACATGTGGAAACTGCGCCACACCCCCTACGAGGGCGACAGCGAAGTGCTTTGGGGCGACCCGAAGGGCACCCACCACGAAATATAAGGCCAAGGGCAATACCGCATAATTCTAAGTGCCGATACGGCGAGCGAGGTGCGGCAG
>ERZ1673702.2373-NODE-2373-length-16754-cov-6.687886_pt1 | contig 16754 bp, 14 predicted proteins | sample MGYA00580232_ERZ1673702 | MGnify/ENA primary metagenome ERZ1673702 (study PRJEB41218, sample SAMN15661792) | gut metagenome | host: Homo sapiens | place: Canada: London | collected 2015-08-20/2019-03-30 | study: EMG produced TPA metagenomics assembly of... | reverse complement strand
GTACGACGTATCGCCCATGCAGTGCAGGACGCTGATCTACCTCCACGAGACGGAGGGGCCGGTAAACCAGAAGCAGCTGGAGCGGCACCTGATGGTGAAGCCCAGTACCGTCAACGGCATTGTGGACCGGCTGGAGGAGAAGGGCATGCTGCGGCGCACCGCCAGCAAATCCGACGGCCGCTGCCGCATCCTGGCTCTGACGGAGCAGGGCATGCAGTTTTATGACAAATTCATCGCCATCGCCAGGGAGGTCAACGACCGTCTGGAGAAGGGGCTGTCGCCGGAGGAGATCCGGCAGCTGGCGTCGCTTCTGACACGGGTGGCGAAAAATCTCTCGGAGGAGGACGGGTCATGCTGAAAAAACTTGCCCCGTATACACGGGGCTATGGGCTGTATATCCTGCTGGGCGTATTGTGCTCGGTGGGTGAGTCTGTGCTGGAGCTGGAGCTGCCCCAGGCCATGAGTGAGATCGTGGACGTGGGCATCGCCAACGGCGACCGCAGCTATATCCTGCTGACGGGCCTGAAAATGTTCCTGATGGCCATGGCGGCGCTGCTGTGCGGCGTGGGTGCGGCGGCGCTGGCCGCCAAGGCGGCCATGGGCTTCGGCGCCAACCTGCGGCAGGCGGAGTATGAGCAGGTGCAGCGCTTCTCCTTCGCCAACATCGAGCGCTTCTCCACTGCCAGCCTCATCACCCGCCTGACCAACGACGTGTCATCGGTGCAGATGACCATGTTCATGGGCATGCGCATGTGTGTGCGTGCGCCGGTGATGCTGGTGACGGCGCTGATAAAGGCCATGCAGATCAGTCTGGACCTGAGCCAGGTGTTCCTGGTGGCAGTGCCGCTGCTGATCCTCGCAGTGGTCATCGTCATCCGCTACGTGGGGCCGTTTTTCACGGCGCTGCAGAACGCCACCGATGATCTGAATCTGGTGGTGCAGGAGAATCTGAACGCCGTCCGCGTGGTGAAATCCTTCGTCCGCGAGGAGCGGGAGGAGCAAAAATTCCAGAGCTGCAGCAATAAGCTCCGCGACACGGCGGAGAGGGCCTTTGGGTTCGTGGTGATGTTCATGCCCATCATAATCATGATCATGGGCGGCACCACGGTGGCGCTGATGTGGCTGGGCGGTCACGACGTGGCGGAGGGCACCCTGCTCTCCGGCGACCTGATGGCGTTCTTCACCTATTCCAGCGAGATCCTGATGTCCCTGATGATGGTGTCCATGGTGCTGATGTTCCTGACCCGTGCCATCGCCTGCGGCAGGCGCATCGTGGAGGTGCTGGACGAACAGCCCCAGATCACCGATGCCCAGGCCGATGCCGCATTGACTGTGGACAACGGCGATATCCGGTTCGATCACGTGTATTTCAAGTATCACCCCACGGCGGAGAGCTGGAACCTGACGGACATCGACCTGCACATCGAAAGCGGTATGACTGTGGGCATTCTGGGCGGCACCGGCAGCGCTAAGACTACGCTGGTCAGCATGATCCCCCGTCTGTACGAGGTGAATGAGGGCGCCGTCTCCGTGGGCGGCCGCAACGTCAGGGAGTACACCATGGAGGCGCTGCGCGACGGCTGCGCCATGGTGCTGCAGAAGAACACCCTGTTCTCCGGTACCATTCGGGAGAACCTGCGCTGGGGCCGTGAGGACGCCACCGATCAGGAGATCGAGGAGGCCTGCCGCATGGCCTGCGCCGACGAATTCATTCAGCGGATGCCCGACGGCTACGACACCTATATCGAGCAGGGCGGCACCAACGTCTCCGGTGGCCAGAAGCAGCGCCTGTGCATCGCCCGGGCCATTCTGCGGCAGCCCAAGGTACTGATCCTGGACGACTCTACCAGCGCGGTGGACACCGCCACCGACGCCAAGATCCGCGGCGCTCTGAAAACGGCGCTGCCCGGCGCTACCAAGCTCATCATCGCTCAGCGCATCACCTCCGTTATGGACGCGGATATGATCCTGGTGCTGGACGACGGCCGCGTGGTGGGACAGGGCACCCATGAGCAGCTGATGGACAGCTGCGAGATCTACCGCGAGGTCTATGAATCCCAGCAGGAAGGGGTGAGCATCGATGGCTGAGACGAAACGCACAGGCGGAGGCCATGGCCGCAATCACGGCTATCAGCGGCCCAAGGACATGAAGGGCACCTTCAAAAAGCTCATGGGCTACGTGGGCAAGTATAAGGGGTCGCTGGTACTGGTGGCGATATGCCTTCTCATCAGCTCCGCCGGCAGCGTGGCCACCAGCTACCTGCTGAAGCCGCTGCTCAACGACTATATCATCCCCGGCGATTTCCCGGGACTTTTCAAAATGCTGCTGGTGATGGGCGGGATGTACCTCCTGAGCTCACTGTGCTCCTTTGCCTACGCCCGCATCATGGTCCACGTGGCACAGCACACGGTGGCCGCCCTGCGGCAGGACCTGTTCAACAGGCTGCAGCAGCTGTCCGTCAGCTACTATGACCGCCACCAGTCCGGCGACCTGATGAGCCGCTTCACCAACGACATCGACACCGTGTCGGAGATGCTGAACAGCAGCTTCGCCAGCATCATCTCCAACGTGCTGACCTTTGTGGGCACCGTGGTGATGATGATCGTGCTGAACCCGTGGCTGACGCTGATCACCTTCCTGTTCCTGGGCCTGATGGGGCTGGTGGTGAAGGTCATCGGCGGCCGCAGCCGTGCCAATTTCCAGCGGCAGCAGGCGGCGCTGGGCGCGCTGAACGGCAATATCGAGGAGCTGATCGAAGGCCAGAAGGTCATCAAGGTATTCAACCACGAGGGCCGGGCCGTGGAGCGTTTCACCGGCCTCAACGGCGACTACCGCGACGCCGCCACCGCTGCCCAGGCCTATGCCGGCATGATGATGCCCGCCATGGGCAACCTCAGCAAGATCAACTACGCCGTCACCTGCTGCGTGGGCGGCCTGCTGGCCATCGGCGGCGTATTTGACATCGGCTCTCTGGGCGCGTACCTGCTGTACGTCAAGCAGGTGAGTCAGCCCGTGGGTCAGATCAGCCAGCAGATCAACACCCTGCTGGCCGCGGCGGCCGGCGCCGAGCGCATCTTCGCCGTCATGGACGAACAGCCCGAGACCGATGAGGGCAAGACCGTCATCGTCCGCGTGGAGAAAAACGGCGATACCCTGACGGAGACGAAGCGGCGCACCGGCCACTGGGCCTGGAAGAAGCCGGACGGCACGCTGGTGGAGCTGCGGGGCGACGTGCGCTTTGACCACGTGACCTTCTCCTACGACGGGGAAAAGACGGTGCTCAACGATGTGTCCCTGTTCGCCGAGCCCGGGCAGAAGATCGCCTTCGTGGGCTCTACCGGTGCGGGCAAGACCACCATCACCAATCTCATCAACCGCTTCTACGACGTGCAGCAGGGTATTATCACCTACGACGGCATCGACGTGAAGGACATCGCCAAGGATTCCCTGCGCCGTTCGCTGGGCATTGTGCTGCAGGATACCCATCTGTTCACCGGCACCGTGGCCGACAACATCCGCTACGGCAAGCTGGACGCCACGGATGAGGAGATCCGCGCCGCAGCGAAGCTGGCCAACGCCGACAGCTTCATCCGCCACCTGCCCCAGGGCTACGACACCGTCATCACCGGCGACGGCGGCAGCCTCAGTCAGGGCGAGCGCCAGCTGCTGAACATCGCACGGGCCGCCGTGTCCGACCCGCCGGTACTCATTCTGGACGAGGCCACCAGCTCCATCGACACCCGTACCGAGACCCTGATCGAGCGGGGCATGGACTCCCTGATGGAGGGACGCACGGTGTTCGTCATCGCCCACCGCCTGTCCACCGTCCGCAACAGCCAGGCCATTCTGGTGCTGGAGCGGGGCCGCATCATCGAGCGCGGCGATCACGAGCAGCTGCTGGCGCAGCACGGCAAATACTACCAGCTCTACACCGGACAGGCAGAACTGAGTTGAATTAAATTATCCAAATACACCATACTAAGGAGGAACCATCCATGACCGAACAGGCGCTTTGCCAGAAGGCCATCGACATGCTGGATATGGCCTATGTCCCCTATTCCCATTTCCCCGTGGGCGCCGCCCTGCTGTGCAGGGACGGCACGGTGTTCACCGGCTGCAACATCGAAAACGCCGCCTACGGCGCCACCATCTGCGCCGAGCGCACCGCCATCTTCAAGGCTGTCAGCGAGGGGCACCGCGACTTCGACACCATCGTCATCGCCGGACGCAGCGACGACTACTGCGTACCCTGCGGCACCTGCCGCCAGGTGATGATGGAGTTCGCCCCCGATCTCACCGTCATCTGCCTGAATAAGAAGGGCGAGAGCAGGAAGTTCGCCCTGAAGGAGCTGCTGCCCTACGGGTTTGACCAAAGTTGGTTGTAACGCTTAACGGGCGAGGGATTTTTCGCTCAGACGAGGCGCGGGAGCGCAGGCAATACTTTGTGTATGGCAAGCGAGCGCAACGACGTATGGACGGAAAAGACCCGCCCGTCGGGAACAAAACAAAGCGCGGCTGCGTCCTATCCACAGCCGCGCTTTCTTTTCCCTGCGCGGAAACACTGAAAATTTGGAGGATATTTCCATGAAAAAGTTCGTATCCATGATGCTTTCTGCCTTGCTGCTGCTAAGTCTGGCCGCCTGCGGCGATAAGAATAACGCCAGCGGCGACAAGCCCGCAGCGCCCACCAGTGCCCTGAACATACTGGAGACGGTATGGAACACCTACGGTGAGGACGAGAAGTTTGCCGTTGCCGGCGGCGATTTCTCCGAGACCAACGCCCGCGAGGACGCTCCCGGCGTCTTCGACCTGAAGGACCGTGCGCTGGTGGACAGCGAGCTGGGCCTGCCGGAGACCGCTGCGGTGGATGAGGCCGCGTCCCTTGTCCACATGATGAACGCCAACACCTTCACCGCCGCCGCCTACCACGCCACCGGCGACACCGCTGAGCTGGCACAGCAGCTGCGTGACAACATCATGCACCGCCAGTGGATGTGCGGCTTCCCCGACAAGCTGGTCGTGGCCGAGGTGGGCGAGTATGTGGTCACCGTCTTCGGTGCGAATGAGCTGGTGGATACCTTCATGACCCACCTGAACGGCATCTACGGCGTCAGCGCCACCTACGACGAGGCCATTCTGTGACACGGAGGATGGTGCAGCGGGGCGCGTTCCTGCTGATGGCGGCGACGCTGGTGCTGGGTGCGGCAAAGCTCCCCGCCCATACGTCGCAGCCCTCCGCGCCCACCGACACGGTGTACGTCTATGAGGGCTACGCCGCCAAGACGGACGCTCCCTTCGATGCGGATTCGCTGGACCGCGCCGCCTATCGCTTCCGGCACCTGTACGACCTGTACTTCACCGGACGCACCGTCTATCTGGCGGTGGTGCCGGACAAGGCGCAGTTCACCGTGCCGCCGGAGGGCTACGTCCCCGCTGGCGCGGCGGAGACGGCGGACTACCTCTGCGGCGCGCTGGACTTTTTGACGCCGGTGGATATCGCCGCCGGTCTGACGCTGACGGACTACTACCGCACCGACCCCCATTGGCGGCAGGAGCAGCTGCGCCCCGCGGCGGACGCACTGCTGACCGCCATGGGTGCGCCGGCGCCCGGCACGCGGGACGAGACGCTGTGCGCGCTGGAGGGGGCGTTTCACGGCAGCTACTGGGGAAAGACCGAGGAGCCTCTGGAGCCGGATACGCTGTCCTATCTGACCTCCCCCACGCTGGAGAGCTGCACCGTCCATAACTACGAGACGGATACCGACGGCGGCGTATACGATTTTGCCGCCGCGCAGGACGCGCCCTACGACCTGTTCCTGTCCGGCAGCCGCTCCCTGCTGCGTATCGACAACCCCGACGCCCTGTGGGACAGGACGCTGGTGGTGTTCCGGGATTCCTTCGGCAGCAGCATCATCCCGCTGCTGGCGGAGAGCTATCGCACGGTGTACGCCGTGGATATTCGTTATCTGGCCTCCGACCGGCTGGGACGCGTTGTGGAGTTTCCCGACGATGCCGATGTGCTGTTTTTATACAGCGCCACCGTTCTCCACAACAGCATCACCCTGAAGTGACCGGCGGCATAGGCTGGGGCGTAAGGGGGATATGACACATGACGTATACGTTGGCGCAGCTGCCTCCTGGCGAAAGCGGCTGCGTAGCCGCGCTGGACTTCCCGCCCCGGAAGGCCCGCCGCATGGAGGATCTGGGCTTTCTCCCCGGGCAGCAGGTCATCGCGCTGCACACCCCGCCCTTTGGCGGGATCACCGCCTATCAGGTGCTGGACACCGTGATCGCACTGCGGGACACCGATGCCAGCCGCATCACGTTATACACGCTGCAAGACGAAAAAGATGACGTTCTGTGAGTACAGAACGTCATCTTTTTCTTTGATAATACGACTTGTTATCAGAAGGACACCATCTCGTTGGCGGGCTTGGTGGTGGCGGCGATGCTGCTGACGTACAGCACAGGGCCGTCGCCCTGATAGGCGTCGCACTTCTCCTTCTTCACGGTGGCGTGGATCTTCACCCACTCCTTGTCCCTGAAGTTCTCCAGCCCCTCGCCGCGGCATACCAGCGCCAGAAACTGCATGTCCTTGTCGCAGCAGACCATGGCGAACCGGCCCGGGCAGTGGACGCCCTTAAATTTCTTGGAGTGGCACATAATGGCCTTGAAGGACACCTCCACGCCCTCGTAGCGGTCGGGGTTGTCCATCATATCCACATACCAGATGCCGTAGTCGTCGTCGGGCACCTCCAGCTTGCCGCCGGACAGGTCGAAGGGGGACATCTCCGGCGTCACATACTCCTCGCTGGTGCCGTCGGTGTTCTCCAGATAGATGTCGGCACGGCGGTTCACCATCCGCAGGTTGCGGCTGCGGAGCTGGGCGCGGAGCTGCTCATTGCAGCGGTTGAAGATCAGCAGGTCCGCGTTGGAGATCTTCTCCATCATCAGCTGGCCCATGTTCCGCACATACGGCTCAAAGGTGTTGGCGTCCACCAGGCACATGATCTGATACAGGACCCAGTTGGCGGGCAGACCCTCCCGATACAGGGGCTCGATGGCCCACATGCCGTTGTACTCGATGATGACCTGCTTGGGACGGTACTGCTTTTCCAGCTTCTTGAAAAGCTCCGGCGTCATCTGCTCCGGCTCGTCGATGGTGTAGGTGAACACGTTGCCCAGCACCTTGGGGTCGTAGGCCGTCTCGCCCTCCTCGCAGCACAGCAGCAGCGTCCGGTCCTCAGCGGCAAAGCCGTCCTGCAGGATGCCGTTGATGAAGCTGGTCTTGCCGGAATCCAGGAAACCGGCGATGAGATAAACAGGAATATCCATACGGTGTACCTCGCGTAAATTACAGGCCGAACAGCTCAGCCAGCTTGTCCTCCTTCAGCTGGGAGCCGATGACGCACAGACGGCCGGTGTAGTCGGCGGCGCCGAAGCGTACCTGGTGCTCCTCCGGCACGAAGTCGAAGTGCAGCCACTTTCCGTCCTCGCTGTGGACGATGCCCTTGGCGCGGAGGATCGCGCCGTAGTCGCCGCTGTCCAGCGCGGTGAGAATGGTCTCCAGCTCGCTCTCGGTGAATACCTTCACCGTCTCCACGCCCCAGCTGGTAAACACCTCGTCGGCGTGATGGTGGTGATGGTGGCAGCCGCAGTGGGGATCGTCGCACTCCTCGCCGTCGTGGTGGTGATGGTGATGCTCGTGCTCGTCGTGATCCTCGTGGTCATGCTCGTGATGGTGGCAATGCTCGTCCTCGTCATGGTCATGATGGCAGTGGTCATGCTCCTCGTGGTCATGGTGGCAGCAGTGGTCGTGGTCATCGTCCGCGTCGTGGTCGTGATGATGGTGGTGCTCCGCCTCGTCCGCCGCGTGCTCGGCCTGCATGCGCGCCAGCAGCTCATCGGCCAGCGACACCTTCTCAATGGCGCTGAGGATGGTCTTGCCGTCCAGCTCGTCCCAGGGGGTGGTGAGGATGGCGGCGTTGGGATTCTTTTCCCGCAGCAGGGCCACGGCGGCTTCCAGCTTCTCCTGGGTCAGCTTCTGGGTGCGGGAGAGGATGATGGTGCCGGCGGACTCGATCTGGTTGTTGTAGAACTCGCCGAAGTTCTTCATATAGACCTTCACCTTGGTGGCGTCGGCCACGGTGACGAAGCTGTTGAGCTTCATGTCCGGCACGTCCTTGACAGTGTTCTCCACCGCCACGATCACGTCGCTGAGCTTGCCCACGCCGGACGGCTCGATAAGAATGCGGTCGGGGGCGAACTGCTGATGTACATCCTTCAGCGCCTTGTTGAAGTCGCCTACCAGAGAGCAGCAGATACAGCCGGAGGACATCTCGCTGATCTGGACGCCGGACTCCTTCAGGAAGCCGCCGTCGATGCTGATCTCGCCGAACTCGTTTTCGATGAGCACCAGCTTCTCACCCTGAAACGCCTCTGCCAGCAGCTTCTTGATGAGCGTGGTCTTGCCGGCGCCCAGAAAGCCGGATACGATGTCAATTTTTGTCATAGTAAACCCTTCTTTTCTCTGCCGCCCGCGGCGGCACATATTCTTTCTCCCATATCATAGCCCATTTTTTCAAAAATGCAAGTGGGCGCAGGGCGAAAAATCTGTTTTCCCTGCGCCCATCTGCATTTTTTGCGGAAACTGCCGCTGTTTTTGCGAAAAATGTTACCAGCTGGTGTTTTCGCCGTCGTTGAGGAAGCCGTCGCTGTCGTGGACATAGCCGTTTTCCAGCATCTGGCGGAAGGTGGCGGTGCGCTCCGCGCCGCGGCGCAGGACGCCGCGGTCCATACGTCCCTCCGCCTGCGTGCCGGGCAGCGTATCCTCCCCATTTCGCCGGTTTTCTCCGGCGCCGGGCTGGGTGGGCGTGTCGGTGCCGTTCTGCCAGCTGCCGCCGCTGCCGTTATCCTGCGGGGCGTTCTGGCTCTGGTTGGTATCGGGGCGGTTGGGACTGCCGCCGTTGTTCCGGTCATCGTCCTTGCCGCAGGCCGTCAGTGCCAGCACCAGGGCCAGCACCAGAAAAATCGCAGAAAGCTGCTTCATGATGAAGAAATTCTCCTTTCCTGGTTGTGCGCGCTGCGCCGCAGTTAGTATCTGCCTGCGGCGGCCATCGTAGCCGTGCGGATCTCTGGCGTATCATGCAATTTCTGGCTTTTGAGGAAACAACGTTGCGTTTTGCGGCGGAATACGTTATAATTATTATTCAAACATATGCCGGTGTGTTCCTGCCCCTGAGACGGCGGGAAATACAAAACGTATTTTACCGCGCAGAATCAACTGCGCGTATACTGGGAGGTCAGACCATGCAAAATCTGGAAAAGCAATATCACATCCACTGTGTGGAGGGCGACGTGGGCCGCTATGTGATCCTGCCCGGCGATCCGGGCCGCTGCGAGAAGATCGCCGCACTGTTCGACGACGCCCGTTTCGTGGCGCAGAACCGGGAGTACACTGTCTATACCGGCACGCTGCTGGGGGAGAAGGTGTCCGTCTGTTCCACTGGCATCGGCGGGCCTTCCGCCTCCATCGCCATGGAGGAGCTGCACAACATCGGCGCGGACACGTTTCTGCGGGTGGGCACCTGCGGCGGCATCGACCTGGACGTGCGCTCCGGCGACGTGGTGGTGGCCACCGGCGCGATCCGCTTTGAACACACCAGCCGGGAGTATGCGCCTATCGAGTATCCGGCGGTGGCCAACTTTGAGGTGACTACCGCGCTGGTGCAGGCTGCCAGAGCGCTGGGCAAGCGGACGCAGGTGGGCGTGGTGCAGTGCAAGGACGCGTTTTACGGCCAGCACAGCCCCTCACGGATGCCGGTGTCCTATGAGCTGCTGAACAAGTGGGAGGCGTGGAAGCGGCTGGGCGTCAAGGCCAGCGAGATGGAGTCCGCCGCACTGTTCGTGGTGGCGGATGCGCTGAAGTGCCGCTGCGGCAGCTGCTTCCACGTGGTGTGGAACCAGGAGCGGGAGGCCGCCGGTCTGGACCAGGAGATGAGCGAGGACACCACTGCCGCCGTGGAGGTGGGTGTGGAGGCCCTGAAGCTGCTGATCCAGGCGGATCGCGCAGGGTAAGCGGCAAAGCATTGCATAATTGCATAAAAACACCGCATCCCATGGGGGTGCGGTGTTTTTATGCACGGTTTATGCGGGAGTTATATGTTTTCCTGCTCTTTGAGCTCCTGGGCCTCCTGCCGGTAGTGCAGAGCGGTCTTGTGCAGGGAGGCGATGGCCTCCGGCGTCAGGGGAGACTTCACACGGGCGGGAGAGCCAAGGGCCATCATGCCGTCGGGGATGACGGTGGACTGCGTTACCAGCGCACCGGCGCCGATCAGACAGTGGCTGCCGATCCTGGCGCCGTTGAGGACGATGGCGCCCATGCCGATCAGCGTCTCGTCGCCGATGGTGCAGCCGTGGAGGATGGCGCCGTGGCCCACGGTGACGTTTTTGCCCACGGTTACCGGCAGGCCGGGGTCCACGTGGACCACACAGTTATCCTGAATATTGCTGCCCTCGCCGATGGTGATGGAGGCGGTGTCGCCCCGCAGCACCGCGCCGTAAAACACGCTGCTGTCCGCGGCAAGGGAGATGTCACCGCGGAGAGTGGCGTTGGGGGCCACGAAGGCGGTGGGGTGGATGACGGGCTTTTTCATAGGCAGATGCCCCTTTCGCTGAGTTTCGATATCGTATTGTACCACATTTTTCCCGTATATCCACCGTCCGGCAAGAAAAATCCCGCAGAATTTTCCAAAAATCGCCCTACCATTTTTCGACAAAGTGTGGTATAATCATACAGAAAAAAGGTGGCCGAGGGGACGAAAGAGAGAGCGGACCGCGGCGCAGAACGGTATGGACAGTGTTTTGTGTAAGGAGAGTGACAAGATGTTTGCAGCAGGTGATCTGGTAGTGTACGGCGGCGAGGGCGTTTGTCGGGTGGAGCGCATCGGACCGTCCGGCCTGGCCTATGACGACGGGACACGGCTTTACTATCACCTGACGCCCCTGTACCGCAGCGGTACGGTGATGACACCGGTGGACACGGGAGTGCTGATGCGCTCGGTTATCACCCGGGAGGAGGCGCTGGCGCTGATCGCGTCCATCCCGTCGCTGCCGCCCTGCAAGCCGGAGCAGCCGGGCATCCGCGCTGCCAAGGATTTCTATCATCAGGTGGTGATGCGCTGCCAGTGCGGCGAGCTGGCCGCCATGATCCACAACGTGTGCCGCAAGCGGGCGTGGGCCCTGCGCCACGGCAAGAAGGTGAGCCAGATGGACGAGCGCTACCTCAAGCGGGCCGAAGATCAGCTATACGGCGAGCTGGCGGCTGTGCTGGGTCTGGAACGGGGCGGCGTGGCAGATCTTATCCGCCAGAGCTGGCCGGGCTGGCCGGAGAAGCTGCCGGAGCCCGCGCCGACGGAGGCGTGAAAACAGGCAAAAAAAGAACGGAAAGCAGAGCTTTCCGTTCTTTTTTGTCAGAAGTGGCGGACAAGGCCGGCGATCAGCAGCGTGGGCAGCAGCCACAGCAGCAGGTACACCACCATGGCCAGCGGCGTCAGCACTGCGAAATTCCCCACAGAGGTGAGGTAGTAGGCCAGCAGCACGCCGCACAGGGCACCGATATAGCTGAGCACCGTGGCGGTGCGGACGGCCCGCACCATGCGGCGGCTGCCTACCACTGACTCGGCCAGAGGCAGCAGGCCCTCACGGCAGACGATGACGTTGGGCGTCTCGCCCTGCTGGGCGGCCAGCTGGGCAAGAGCCAGACGGGTGGACACGTCGGGGTAGACCACCTTGGCGTCCACGCCGAACTTCCGCTTGATGAGGCCCGGGGTGACGTTGCTGCTGCGGACGGCCAGCACCGGCGTGATATGGCAGCGGCGCATGGCCCGCAGAGCCCACTCCGCGTTGCGGGAGGGCTGATACTTCACGGCAAACACCGCCGTCAGCACGCCGTCCACCGACAGAAAGAGGCCGGTCTGGAGCTTCAGGTCGTGGGGGAGGGCCACATGGCGCTTTTTCATAAAGTAGGCGCTGCCCATCAGCACGGTCTCGCCGTGGATGGCAGCTTCCACGCCGCCCTCCTCGCAGTAACGCAGGTCGTCCACGCGCATGTGGAACCCGCCCTCCGCCGTGAGCTGGCGGTCCAGCAGGGGAGCAAGGCTGCTGCCGGCGGCGCGGGCCACCGAAGCGGCGTAGCCCACGGCGCGGCTGCGCTCCTCGCCGTAGACCTTGTAGCCGTTGAGGGTCACGGTACCGGCGGGGAAGAGATCGTCATCGGTGAGCACCATGCGGCCGGAGCGGGCCACGGCACGGGCACCGGCATAGCCGGCGGCGGCAGCGCCGCTGCGTTCCAGGCGGCGGGACAGGTAGTACAGGGGCAGGGAGCCGGTCAGGGGCAGGGACAGCTGGACACCGGCGCCGGTGAGGGCGGCCAGCACCCAGGGGAACTCGTCCATGGGGCGGGCGGTGAAGCACACCACACCGGACAGCACCACCGCCGCGCTGAGCAGCAGCGGCAGTACATAATTCTGCCAGCGGCGGGCGGGGTCGGGGCGCATGGTGCTGCGGTAGAAGCCCTCCAGCACGCCCCGCTGCTTGCAGACACCGGCGGGCAGGACGGACACCACGTAGGGCGGTACGCCGTTGAGGTCCGCCAGATGGAAGGCGATGCGGCGGGTCTCCGCCGTCAGGTACAGGCCCAGCTGGCAGGTGAGGATCAGCAGAGCGCCGGCCGCGGCGTAGGGGGTGGAGAGGGTGCTGCCGGTGACGGCGCCGGCGGTGCAGCAGAGAAGATCCGCCAGCACCGCAACGCCGGCGCACAGCTCGCAGCCTACCTGCCCGTCGCGGAGCATGCGGAAGGCCGTCTGCCATACCGGCAGGCACAGAAGCGCCGTCAGCAGCAGGCCGCCGCCCAGCACGATGCACCGCAGCGGCGCGGCGTCCAGCCATGCGGGCGGCAGCATTTCCAGCTCCTGCAGCACGGCGGCCACCACCAGAAGAAGCACGGGCAGCGCGGCGAACACCAGACCGCGGCGCAGCCGGTTGCAGCGGCGCTTTTCCTCCCGCAGGGCGTCGTCCATGCGGGGCTCCGGCTCCTCCGGTTCCTCCGGCTCCGGCTCGTCCTCGGGGTCGTCGAACAGCTGCTCCGTTTCCTGAGAAAGGCCGCGGGGCCGGGCGCTGCGGCGGTCCGTGAAGCGGTGCAGCAGGCCGGAGAGCCGCTGGCCCAGGGGCACGGGAGCATCAATGACGCCGTCCTCCTCGTCCTCCAGCACGGCATCCACCGTCTGGCTCATGACATCCTTCAGACTGACACGGTCCGGTGTGTCGGACAGAGGTGCAGGCACGGGATCGGGCGCGGGAACGGGCTCCGGCTCGGGAATGGGAGCGGGGTCAGGCACGGGGACGGGTTCGGGTTCGGGCGGGGGCGTCGGTGCAGGGGGAGCCTCCGGTGCAGGGGGAGTCTCCGGCGCAGGGGCAGGCTGACGCCCACCCCTGCCGTATTCGGCAAGGATGGCGTCCAGCGAGAGCTCGTCCCGGGGGACGGGCGTATCCAGTTGTGGGTCGTCACGCCTGTTCATAGTACGATGCAACGCCGTCAGCTCCGCTGGCGCACCGCCTCGTACAGCAGGATGGCTGCGGCGGCGGAGGCGTTCAGAGAGGAGATGCGGCCCTTCATGGGGATGCTTACCAGAAAATCACAGTTCTCGGAGACAAGGCGGGTCATGCCGCTGCCCTCGGAGCCGATGACGATGGCGGCGGGGCCCTTCAGGTCCGCGGTATAGAGATCGGTAGTGCCGTCGGCGGCGGTGCCGAATACCCAGACGCCCTGCTTTTTCAGGTCCTTCAGCAGGGAGGGGATGTTGGCCACCCGCGCCACAGGGATATAGCTCACCGCGCCGGCGGAGGTCTTGGCCACCACGGCGGTCAGACCGGCGGAGCGGCGCTTGGGAATGATGACGCCGTGGGCTCCGGCGCACTCGGCGGTGCGGAGGATGGCACCCAGATTGTGGGGGTCGGAGATCTCGTCGCACACCACCAGCAGGGGCGGTTCCCCCCTCTCTGCTGCCGCGGAGAGGATGCTCTCCACCGTGACGTACTCCCGCACGGCGGCCAGGGCAATGACGCCCTGATGGGCGTGGGTGCGGGAAATGCCGTCCAGCTTGCGGCGGTCGGCCTCCACCACCACGATGCCCGCATCGCGGGCCTTGGAGGCGATGTGGCCCAGGGTCTTGTCCGTCTCGCCCTTGGCGATATAGATCTTGTCGATGGCGGTGCCCACCCGCAGGGCCTCGATCACCGCATTGCGGCCCTCGATGACGCCGTCGGCCTCCGCATCCGGCAGGGGACGGCGGCGCTCGGTATCCTTCATATCTTTCATGGGTATGACCTCATTTTTCTTGAATTACTGACCAGTATAACACAATTTTTCGGCGAGATAAAGCGCCATTCATAGAAATTTTACAGAAAATCCGACGATGTGCCGCTTGTGACATTTGGACAAGTGTGGTATACTGTGCGATACCGCGAAGGTATACCGCGGGAGGGACGCGCCGCCGAGAGCGGAGGCCCCTCCGGCCGACGGTTTTTTACGGAGGATACACATGGCCAACAACGATCAGAACAACAATAAAAACGGAAAGGGACGCAATAACCTGCGGGGGATCCTGACGCTGGTGGCGTGGGCGCTGGTGCTGACGGTGGGATTCAACTACCTCAACGCCTACAACCGCAACGCCACCAACAAGTCCACCAGCCACGAGATCAAGTACAGCGAGATGCTGGACCTTATCGAAAACGACAAGGCGGAGGAGGTCCTGTTCAAGGACGACGCCATCTACATCACGCCGGTGGAGGGCTACACCTACACCGAGAAGCAGGACGAGAACAGCACCGTGCCCGCCAAGTCCTATACCCAGTCCAAGGACACGAAGCTGACGCTGTATACCGCGTATCTAAACGATACGTCGCTGCTGCCTCTGCTGAAGGAGCACAAGGTGGCCTACACCGGCTATTACGAGGCGCAGATGAATCCGGTGCTGGCGTTCATGGTCAGCTACATCCTGCCCACGCTCATCATGGTGGGACTGTTCATGCTGCTGCTGCGGATGCTGGCCAAGAGCGGCGGCGGCAGCGGCTTCGGCGGCATCGGCAGCGTGGGCAAGTCCAACGCCAAGGTGTATATGGAGAAGTCCACCGGCGTCACGTTCAAGGATGTGGCCGGTCAGGACGAGGCCAAGGAGTCTCTGGAGGAGATCATTGACTTCCTCCACAACCCCGGCAAGTATACCGCCATCGGCGCCAAGCTGCCCAAGGGCGCGCTGCTGGTGGGCTCACCCGGTACCGGCAAGACCCTGCTGGCCAAGGCTGTGGCCGGTGAGGCGGGGGTACCGTTCTTCTCCATTTCCGGCTCCGATTTCGTGGAGATGTTCGTGGGCGTGGGCGCCAGCCGTGTCCGCGACCTGTTCAAGGAGGCTGCCAAGGTGGCCCCGTGCATCATTTTCATCGACGAGATCGACACCATCGGCAAGTCCCGCGACGGCGGCAAGTTCGGCGGCAACGACGAGCGCGAGCAGACGCTGAACCAGCTGCTGGCGGAGCTGGACGGCTTCGATCCCAGCAAGGGCGTTATCGTGCTGGGCGCTACCAACCGCCCCGAGGTGCTGGACAAGGCGCTGCTGCGCCCGGGACGCTTCGACCGGCGCATCACCGTGGATCGGCCCAATCTGGCGGGTCGTCTGGCCACGCTGCAGGTACACACCCGCAACATCCGTCTGGCCGAGGATGTGGACCTGAACAAGATCGCTCAGGCTACCGCCGGATGCGTGGGCGCGGATCTGGCCAATCTGGTGAACGAGGCGGCGCTGCGGGCCGTCCGCAAGGGCCGCAAGGCTGTGAACCAGAACGATCTGCTGGTGTCCTTTGAGCTGGTCATCGCCGGCTCGGAGAAGAAGGGCACCGTCATCACCGAGGAGGAAAAGCGCATCATCGCCTATCACGAGGTGGGTCATGCGCTGGTGGCGGCCAAGCAGAAGAACGCCCAGCCGGTGAGCAAGATCACCATCGTACCCCACACCCAGGGGGCGCTGGGCTATACGCTGCACCTGCCGGAGGAGGAGAAGTTCCTCATGTCCAGAGAGGACATTCTGGCGGAGATCCGCACGCTGCTGGCGGGCCGCTCCAGCGAGGAGATCGTGTGCAACACCATGACCTCCGGCGCAGCCAACGACATCGAGCGGGCCACGGAGATGGCGCGGAATCTGGTAGCGCGGTTCGGTATGTGCGACGAGTTTGATATGATGGCGCTGGGCACCATCCAGAGCCAGTATCTGGACGGCAGTTACTCCATGACCTGCGCGCAGGAGACCTACGCCGCGGCGGACCGCGAGACCATCAAGATCATCCGTCAATGCCATCAGGAGGCCAAGAAAATTTTGCAGGACAACCGGGAGCTGCTGGACAAGATCGCCGCGTACCTGCTGAAGAAGGAGACCATCACCGGTCAGGAGATGATGGCCATTATCGAGGGCCGCGACCCCGAGACGGTGGACAACTACGGCGCCACCAGAGAGCAGGAGCGGAAGCTGTTCCGCCCCAGTGTGCCGGAGACCATCGAGGCGCCCGCCAAGCACATCAACATGGTGTCCGAGCCGGTACCCATGCCGGACTTCGACGCACCCGAGGAGGAACCGGCGAAGGCGTCGGAGCCCCCTGCGCCGGGGGAGGCTCCCGGAGAGGAGAAGCCGGAGGGCGAAGG
>ERZ1673702.2361-NODE-2361-length-16825-cov-4.022898_pt1 | contig 16825 bp, 12 predicted proteins | sample MGYA00580232_ERZ1673702 | MGnify/ENA primary metagenome ERZ1673702 (study PRJEB41218, sample SAMN15661792) | gut metagenome | host: Homo sapiens | place: Canada: London | collected 2015-08-20/2019-03-30 | study: EMG produced TPA metagenomics assembly of... | reverse complement strand
GGTCAAAACAGATACGAATCTGCTGCGCAAATTTCAAGGGAACAATTCACTAATGCTAAGAAGGTTATTGTTGTGAATGCACAAAAATACGCCGATGCATTGAGTGCGACAACTTTGTCTGATGGAAAATATTCTATTTTGTACACAGAAAAAGACTCACTTCCAACAGCTACAAGAAATGAAATTCAAAGACTTAACCCTGTAGAAGTGTATCTTCTTGGTGGTCAACAATCCATTAGTGCTGGAATTGAAAACATATTAAAGAAATACTCAAATAAAGTTACTAGAATTGCCGGAAGAGACAGATACGAAACTAGCGCAAAGGTTGCAGCTATGAGCAAGAAAAAGAACGTAGTTATTGCAAGTGGAGAAAACTTCAGCGACCCACTTTACGCATCTTCTTATGCTTATTCCAACAACGCTAAGATTTTGTTAAGTTCTGGAAAAACTTTGTCCAGACAAACAAGAGATTATTTACTTAGAAATAAATCTAGTATAGGAAAAGTGACAGTTGTTGGTGGAGGACAATCCATCTCATCGGCTACGGTTAGATATATTCAATCAGTCACTGGCAAAAATGTTAGTAGAATTAGTGGCAGAAACAGATACGATGGATCTGTAAAAGTGGCTAATTCTATGAACAAGGACAAAGTGTTCATCGCAAGTGGTGAAGATTTTGCAGATGCACTTGCTATAAGTCCATTGGCTCAAAAATTAAATGCACCGATTTTATTGAGTTCAAGAAGTAAACTAGACACAAGTGTCATAGCATTCTTGAATAACTTCAAAAAGTCGATCAAGGATGTATATATTGTTGGTGGATACAGAACTATCGATAACAACGTATATGGTACTGTTAAAAATGTTTTGGCAAAAACTCCAGAAAAGCCGAAACCAAAGCCACCAGTAGTAAAAGATCAATCAGATATTATCGAAGAAGATAAAGCGATAGGTTTGCACGATTTCGTGGTTGCAAAACACTCAACAAAACTTTACAATGCTGCAAATAGTTCTGCAAAATCTGTAAGAGATATCAACACTTCAACAGTTATGCAAGTTATAAATATTTTAAATAATGGATGGATGCAATTGGATATAAATGGATTTAAAGGATATGCAAAAATTGATGATTTTGGAATGTTTAATCCTAACAAATACAGATTAGTATTTCAACAAGGAGCAGACCTTTCAAAATTCAACCGCAATGTAAATATGAAATTAGCTAAGCAAAACGGAATGGATTTTGTAATATTAAAAGCCGGTTCCGGATACAGTGGTGAAGATCCAAAATTCCAACAAAACTACAGAAATGCAAAAGCAGCTGGATTAAACGTTGGAGCATATTGGTATTCATACGCTGTAAATGTTGAAGAAGCTAAGGAAGAAGCTGTAAGATATTTGAAAATATTGGGCAAAAAACAATTCGAATACCCAGTATATTTGGACTTCGAAGATCCTTCACAACGTAGAATTCCAACAAAAACAAAAACAGATATGGCGATTGCCTTTATGAGTATTCTTGAAAAGAATGGATACTACACAGGATTGTACAGCTCAGGATATTGGATTAACAACCAATTCGAAAAAAATAGATTGAAAGATTACGATATTTGGATTGCACATTGGCACGTTACAAGTCCTAACTGTTTCACACCAGATTATGGAATGTGGCAATTCACAAATAAATCAAAAATAAAAGGCGTTCCAGATACTGGAGAAGGCGGAGTAGATATGAACTATTCCTACAAAAACTACCCAAAGATTATCAAAAATGCCAAACTAAATAATTTTTAAATTAGAGCTCTGAAAAGAGCTCTTTTTTGAATGCGTATAATTTACAAAAAATATGGTATATGGTAAAATTTGAGTTAGTTAAAAGGAGTGAATGATATGAAATTAGGTATTGTGGGGCTTCCAAATGTAGGAAAGTCCACACTTTTTAATGCGATAACAAAAGCCGGTGCAGAAATGGCGAATTATCCATTCTGTACGATAGATCCTAACATCGGACTTGTAAATGTTCCTGATGAAAGAGTGTATAAATTAGCAGAACTTTTTAATTCCAAGAAAGTTATTCCAGCGACTATCGAATTTTACGACATTGCAGGTCTTGTAAAAGGCGCAAGTAAGGGAGAAGGTTTAGGAAATAAATTTTTGGAAAATATTAGAGAATCCGATGCTATTGTTGAAGTTCTAAGATGTTTTGAAGACGAAAACATAGTTCACGTTGATGGATCAGTGGATCCGCTTAGAGATATCGACACTATCAACTACGAACTTATTTTGTCTGATTTGGAAATGGTTGAAAGAAGATTAGAAAAATCCAGAAAAGCTTTGAAAGGTAATAAGGATTTGAAAGAAGAAGTAGATCTTCTTGAAAAAATCTACGACGTTTTATCAGAAGGAAAATCTATCAGAATCTTGGATTTGGATGAAGATGAAATGAAACTTATGAGAAGCTTCAATCTTTTGAGTGTAAAGCCAATAATTTACGTGTGCAATGTAAGTGAAGACGAAGTAGCAGATGCTTACGAAAACAACGAAATGGTTCAAAAAGTAAAAGATTTTGCCAAATCAGAAGATGCAAAAGTAGTTGTAATCTCTGCGCAAATTGAATCAGAAATTTCTGCGTTGGATAGCGAAGAGGACAAGAAGGAATTTTTGGAAGCAATTGGACTTGAAAAATCAGGAATACACAAAGTTACGATTTGCTTGGACTTATGAGCTTCTTGACAACTGGTGAAGATGAAACTCGTGCATGGACTATCAAGAAAAACACTCCTGCAGTACAAGCAGCTGGTAAAATCCACACAGACATTCAAAGAGGATTCATCAGAGCAGAAATTGTAAATTACGATGATTTGATCGAATTAAAATCTATGCCTGCAGTCAGAGAAAAAGGACTTATGAGATTGGAAGGCAAAGAATATTTGATGCAAGATGGAGATGTAGTTCATTTTAGATTTAATGTATAGAAAAGTTCATATGTAGTAAAAAACATCAATTGAGTTTAACTGCGGATAATTTTGGTAATAGATATCAAAAACCAGTTAAAGGTATTGGTAATATATTAGAATTTAAATCAAAACCGTATTAGCTAAGAATATCATTCGTAAAAAATAATTACAAATTCTAGCGAAATGAAGCGTTAAAAAATCTCATTGTTTGAGTGCGTAGCACGAGTTTGAGATTTTAGCTTCATAAGCTTTGAATTTGTTTATTTTTGGAGACAGATATTTGTGCTAATTGGTTTTGATTTTTTTATTAGCATAATTTACCTAGTTTTTTATTGTTAGCGTGAAAATAAACATCGTTATTTTTTGTGATATAATTATTATAACTACGAGGAGGTAATTTATGATTACAGAAAGATTAGAAAAGCTAAGAAAAAAAATGAGCGAAAGAAATATCGATGCTTATGTTGTATTATCGAGCGATCCTCATACATCTGAATATTTAGCAGATTATTATAAGACTAGAAAATATATTACTGGATTTAGTGGTAGTGCAGGAACTGCTGTAATTTTGAAGAAAAAAGCGGCTTTGTTTACTGATGGAAGATATTTTATTCAAGCTGCAAAGGAACTTGAAGGGTCTACTGTAGAATTGATGAAGATGGGTGAACCTGGGGTTCCAACTTTAATTGAATATTTGAATGAAAATGTCGGCGAATGTGGGAAAATAGGAGTTGATGGTCTTACTTTGGACTACAATGATTATTATCAATGGTTGGAAAATCTTGGCGATAGAATGATAATCACTGATGTGGATTTTGTTGGTGATATCTGGGAAGATCGTCCAGAAAAACCAAACTCAAAGGCTTATGCATTTGATGTAAAATATTGTGGCAAGGATACTAAGACAAAATTAAAAGAGTTAAGATATTTTATGGATTCTAACGATTGTGATTACAATTTTATAGGCTCTTTGGATGATATTTGCTACCTTTACAATATTAGAGGTAACGATGTATTGTACAATCCTGTTATCATAAGTTATGCATTGGTTGGAAAAGATTTTGCTAATTTGTACATTGATGATGAAAAAATCGACGATGATTTGATTGAATTATTAAAAGAACAAGGTGTTACTGTAAAATCTTACGAAAAAGTCTTCGAAGATTTGAGTGAGCTTCCAGGAAAAAGTGTTTTATTCTTGGATCCTTCTAAGACAAATGTAAGAATTTACAATTCAATTAATTCAAATATTAGAATTTCAAAGGGAATTCAACCTACAACTTTGATGAAGGCTCACAAGAATGAAACAGAAATTAAAAATCAAAAGAATGCTTACATCAAAGACGGCGTTGCGTTGGTTAAGTTTTTCAATTGGGTAGAAACAGGAACTCCAACCGGTAATGTTACTGAAATGAGTGCAGCAGATAAGTTGAGATATTTCAGAGAACAAGGCGATTTGTTCATGGATTTAAGTTTCGGTACTATATCGGCATATGGAGAAAATGCGGCGCTTCCTCATTACGAACCATCAGTTGATCATCCAGTCACTTTACAACCGAAGGGATTGTACTTGGTTGATAGTGGTGCGCAATATTTGGATGGAACTACTGATATTACTCGTACGGTTGCTCTTGGTGAATTGACTGATGATGAAAAACTACACTATACTTTAACATTAAAATCACACATCAATTTGATGACTACAATCTTCCCTAAAGGAACAAAATCATCGAGCTTAGATCCAATTGCAAGAAGACCTATTTGGCAAGAAATGTTGGATTTCAGACACGGCACAGGTCACGGTGTGGGATTCTACCTTGGTGTTCACGAAGGACCACAAAGAATTTCGTCTGTAAACAATGATATCGACATGGACGAAGGAATGGTTACAAGTGACGAACCAGGAATTTATATCGAAGGTTCACACGGAATTAGAATCGAAAATATTATGCACTGCATCAAAGTTGGAGAATCTGAATTTGGAGAATTCTTGGGATTTGAATCATTGTCTATTTGTCCAATTGACACAAGACCTGTTATCAAAGAAAAATTACTTCCTTTCGAATTAGAATGGTTGAACAATTACAATAAGGAATGCTACGAAAAATTATCACCATACTTGGAAGGATCTGACTTAGAATATCTTGAACAACAAACAAAAGCAATATAGAAATGTTTGATATAAAAAAAGAACTGCAAAAAGTACCTCACAAACCAGGCGTTTACATTATGCACGATAAGAACGACGAGATAATCTACGTTGGCAAGGCGATTGATTTGAGAAGACGTGTGGGTCAATATTTTGATTCATCAAAAAAACTCGCAAAGGTCGCTGCAATGGTAAGTCACGTAGAATATTTTGAATATATTATCGTAAATAATGAATGTGAAGCTTTGGTTCTGGAATCAAACTTAATCAAGAAAAACAGCCCGAAATACAACATCGTTTTAAGAGACGATAAGCAATATCCATACATCAAAATCACGAACGAAAAGTTTCCAAGAGTCTTGAAAACTAGACGTGTTCTGAAGGATAAGGCGAAGTATTTTGGGCCTTTTCCTAATGCTTATGCAGTTAATGATATTATAGATTTAATTCATGAAACGTACAAAATCAGAACGTGTAATTTGAATTTTGATAAGGGTCAAAAGCTTAAGAGACCTTGTTTGAATTATTATATCAATCGTTGTGACGGAATGTGCGTTTATGATGTTAACGAAGAAGATTACAACAAAGAATTGTTAGAAGTGGAAAATTTCTTGAATGGTCGTGAAGATGACTTGACTAAGAAATTGACCGATAAAATGATGGCTGCATCCAAGAATTTGAACTTCGAATTGGCAGCGAAACTAAGAGATTCTATCGCAAATATTCAAGTGATTTTGGAAAAACAAAACATCACCAACACCAAGGGGTTGGATTTGGATATGATATCCATGGCTAGAGAAGCGGAGACTGTATGCGTTCAAGTATTTTTCATGAGAAATGGCAAAATTATTGAAAGACAACATTTCATCATCGACAATAAATACGAAGAATCAAACGAACACATTGTAGGAGAATTTTTCAAACAATTCTACATTGATTTGACTTACGTTCCGAAACAAATCCTAACCGATATTGAAATCGAAGACAGAGAGCTTATCGAAGAAATGCTAACTGAGAAAAAAGGTTCCAAGGTCGAAATTAAAATTCCTAAAAGAGGTAACAAGACTGACCTCCTGGAAATGGTTCGAATAAACGCAAAAGAAGGACTGGACAAATACATTTCCAGACATTTGAAAAGAGAACGTAATCGTGAGAATGCAATCTTAGATTTGCAAGACATCACAGGGGTTAAACCAATTGATAGAATTGAATGCTACGATATTTCCAACACAAGTGGCGTGGATTCTGTGGGAAGCATGATTGTGTTCAAAAACGGGGCTAAATCTTCCAAAGATTATCGTAAATTTAAAATAAAAACTGTAGAAGGTGCCGATGATTATGCATCGCACAGGGAAGTATTGACGAGAAGATTCAGAAGACTTTTGGATTCTGATAAAAAAGACAACAGCTTTGACGAAATGCCTTCTATTATTTTGATGGATGGTGGCAAAGGTCAAGTCAACATCGCAAAAGAAGTGTTGAACGAATTCAACTTGGATATTCCAGTTCTAGGACTTGTAAAAGACGATAAGCATAGGACGCGTGGAATAATTTACGAAAACGACGAAATCAGATTGAAAGTAAACACTCCTTTGTACAGGTTGTTGTTTGCAATTCAAGAAGAAACACACAGATTTGCCATCAATTATCACAGAAAACTTCACGAAAAAAACTTCAAGAAATCTGAATTAGACAATATAGCCTTAATCGGAGAAAAAAGAAAAAAAGCTTTGATGAAACATTTTAAAACTCTTGACAGAATAAAAAAAGCCAGTGTAGAAGAGCTTTGCGAAGTTGATGGAATGAATGAAAAAGCAGCAGAAAATATAGTAAATTATTTTAAGCAATAATTTGCTATATTTTTTATTGTAAAGAAATATTGATTGATGGTAATATATAAGGTAGTGAAGGATGGATGGTTTATGACAAGAAAAAATTCTACTTTAATTAAAATGATAATGCTTTCAATATTTGTAGCAATAGGAGTTGTGATATCTCCAATTTTGAGAGTGGTTGGATTTTGTCCGACACAACATTTTGTTAATATAGTGTGTGCGGTATTTTTGGGACCATGGTATGCACTTTTGTGTGCGACGTTGATTGGGATAATAAGAATGTCACTAATGGCAATTCCACCGTTAGCGCTGACTGGAGCTGTGTTTGGGGCGTTTTTGTCGGGAGTTTTGTATAAAAGAACGAACAAATTGATTATGGCTTGTATTGGAGAAGTTATTGGAACGGGAATAATAGGATCGATTGTAAGCGTTCCTGTTATGAAGTTTTTCTTCGGAAAAAGCAATTTGACTTTATTTTTCTACACACCATCATTTGTACTTGCGACTTTAATGGGGGCGACTGTAGCATTCGCATTTTTAAAGGCTATGCAAAAAAATAAAATGCTAGATAAATTAAAGGAAAGTATCAATGGATAATTTAATACAAAAAATGTCAGAGATTTACTCTGATTTGTACAACAGTAATAATCTGATTCATTGCCTTACGAATGCGATTTCAATCAATGATATGGCAAACGCAGTTCTGAGTGTTAACCAAAGTCCGTTTATGGCAGATAATCCACGAGAAGTCGAAGATGTTACGAAAAAATCTGATTCTCTGTTGGTAAATTTAGGAAACATCACGGATTATAGGATAGAATCAATCAAAAAATCTGTGCGAATTGCAAATGAAAACAACATTCCAATCACGTTGGATTTGGTGGGAGTGAGTGCATCAAGATTAAGGCTTGATTTCACACTAGAAATCTTGCAAAAACACACGATAACTTGCATAAAAGGAAATTATAGTGAAATAAAATCACTGTTTATTAAAGATTTAAGTACAAAAGGTGTGGATTCAAGAAAGCTTGAAGTAGACGATGTGATTAATTATTGCAATAATTTGCACGAAAAGTACCATTCAATCGTTGTGGCAACAGGGCATACGGATATTGTGTGTTCAGATGAGATTTATCTGCTTAATAATGGCGATGAAAGGCTTTCAAAAATCACTGCGACAGGTTGTGTTGTGGGAAGTTTGATAGCGTGTACACTTAGCGTATCCCAATCGATAGAAGCATGTGTTTTAGCAATTAGCATGATGAATATTAGCTGTGAAATGGTGGATAAAAGTGTTGGACTTAGTTCTTTCAAAATCGGTTTGTACGATAATTTATCCAAAATAAAATGGGAACAAATAAAGGAGAATATAAATGCGAGAAAAGTTGAATCTTAGCTTGTACTTGGTTACTGATAGGACGAATGTTAAAGATGAGGAAGAATTTTTAACAAAGATTGAAGATTCTCTTAAAGGTGGAGTAACACTGGTACAACTAAGGGAGAAAAATATCTCTACAAGAGAATACATAGACTTGGCGAAAAAAGTGAAGGTAATTTGTGACAAGTTTGATGTGCCGCTTTTAATTGACGACAGAATTGACGTTTGCTTGGCAAGCGAGTGTGCAGGAGTTCATCTTGGAGATGAAGACATGGAAATAAAAGATGCAAGAAGAATTCTTGGAGATAATTACATTATTGGCGCAACTGCTAAAAGTGTTGCCAGAGCTATACAATGTGAAAAAGAAGGCGCAGATTATCTTGGAGTTGGGGCGATTTATCCTACAAAAACCCATGTTAAAACGAAAATAACATCGGTTGAAACTCTAAGAGATATCAACAATAGTATAAGAATAAAAACTGTCGCTATTGGCGGTTTAAATGAGGATAACATAGATGTATTAAAAAACAGTGGTGCAAGTGGGATAGCAGTCGTAAGAGCGTTGATGAATGACGACAATCCACAAGAAAAAGCGTACAGATTATTAGAAAAATCAAAACAAGTTTTAGAATTGAGGTAATTATGAAAAACAAATTTAAATTAGTATTGTTAGTTATGGTGTTGATGTTGGTTATGGTATCTTGCAAAAAAGCAAATCCAATAACACTTCCAAATTTAGATGATTCACAAGTAATCACAGTTACAAAAATCGAAGAAAACAAGGAAGGACCAACGGCATCTATCACTTCGAAAAAAGATATTGTAGACACAATTAAATTGATAAAAGAAAAAGCAAAACCAACCAGAAAAAAATCAAACAACGACACACCTGCGAATACAAAAGATTTTAGAAAAATGGAAATCTACTACGGAAAAGACGAGAAAATGACGTTGTATTTGTATCAAAACAAAAAATACTACATTGAAAAACCATACGAAGGAGTGTGGGAAATCGACAAGGATACGTTTAACAAATTAATCGGTGCAATGTAGTTTTATCGTAGAAATTTATTGTGTAGATAAACCATCATACACGAATATCTAGACTTCAAAAATTGTTGATTTCTAAATCTCAAAATCCTAAAATTGCAAACTCGTTTAACTCAAACAGTGCAATTTTTAACGGATTTCTCGATTTGAAATCAAATCAATTTTTTCCGTATGATATTCTTAGTATGATTGGTTTACTACTAAATACGAGTAATGATTTAGAGTGCATTTCGATGCGCTCTTTTTTCTTTGAAAAAATATTGCATTTGTGTCTAATCTGTATTATAATAAGTAATACAAGGAGGACAGAATGATTAACATAAATACGACGAGTGATGTTCCAATTTACACTCAAATTCGAAACGAGATTATTAGAGAAATTGCCAATGGGAACTTACAAAATGGCGACGAACTTCCTTCTGTTAGACAATTTGCAAATGATTTGGGAATTAATCCTATGACGATTAGCAAAGCTTACAATATTTTGAAGGACGAGAAAATTATTGTAATAGATAGAAGAGTTGGGGCGAAGATTTGCGTGGACGAAGATTATTCACGAAATTCATTTGAAGATGAAATGAAACTACTGTTAATGGAAGCGAAAATTCGCGGCAAATCACAAAAGGATATTAAAAATATAGTGGAGGAAATTATAAAATGATGTTGCAATTTATTTTATTTTTTAGTTTGGTGTTTATTTTGTTTATCATAAGAAGATTTAACATATATACATTGAAAATAAACGATACATTTATGTTGTTTACAAATTTTCCAAGAGGTCATGAAGATGACGAATTCATCGTCGATTTGCTGGGAAAAACTAAGAAAAAATTGAATATTTTATTTGCGGTGAGCATTGTTTTATCTTTTCTTGTGTTACTTGATTATGATTGGATAATGCTTGTATATTACAATTTAATAGTCGTGTATCTTGTGAGTGCAAATATTATCGAATACAACGCAATGAAAGAAATACGACAATACAAAAAAGACAATAATATATCGACTGAGAGTAGTATTTTGACGTATGATTTGAAGACTTCAAGAGATATTGAAAAAAAGAAAATCAAACTAAAAGCCTGGATAATTCCGCTGGTAGTTCAAATCGTATTGTTGGTAGCTTTTTTCAAAAACAGCGAGATGTTCTTCGTCTACATTTTGTTGCTAGTCGCAATGAGTGTAAGTACGATATTAACGGGATGGTTTTTGGGAAGGAAAAACACCAAAGTTTATTCGACTAATTCTGATGAAAACTTAAAGTTGAATGAAGAAAGCATCATAAAAGTACAACAAACGATGTATGCGATATATATAATGTTTATAGTTTTGGGATTTGTTGTAGCTTACTACTCATCAAAAGATATTTACAGAATTTTCCCGATTTTTTCATACATTGTTTTGTACACGTTAGCGATAATATTGGCTCTTTTTAAATATCAAACCATAGCAAAAAACTTAACTGCGATTAATAGCGACTTGTATAATGGAGACTTCTTTGATCCGTGGGGTTATTATAATCCGAAAGATGACAGGATTATGGTTGAAGATATTAGCGTAAGAAATGGTAATATGACATTTAATAGGGCAAAATTATCAGGCAAAATACTATATGCATTGACGGCAGTTTTATTGATTTCAGTTGAATTTTTGATGATAAATATGAGTTTACCAAAAACGTATACTGTTGATAACACGCCAAGCACTCTTACAATCACTGAATCTGTTTACACCACTGTAATTGACAAAAAATTAATCGAAAAAGTTGAGCTAATCGAAGATGTCAACAAAACAGATGGAGTTAGGTTAAATGGAACATCATTGAAACACTATTCCTATGGAAAGTTTTCAATAAAAGGAATTGGAAACTGTGATGTGTACATTCATAATGACAATCCAAGAGCAATTTGGATTAAGACTAAGGATAATAAAAACCTTGTGTTTAATTTCCTAACTGTAAAAGAAACCGAAAAGTTTTATAAAAATTTACGCTAATCGTTTTTTTTGTAAATTCTGGGTATATATTAATTAATAAATATTAGTAGAAATATTTTATTAATATGGGAGGGAATTTATGAAGAAATTTTTGATGGTTGCATTATGTATGATGATTTTTGTGTCGTGTGGGAAAAAAGAAGTGTACAAGGGCGTAGAATCCAGCATAAAAGTAGATAGAATCAAAAAAATGGATTCTCACAACCAATACACAGATAAGTTAAAGAACTCTGAGTTTATTCAGAAATTGTATGGAGATAAAATTGTCGTGTTAAAAGATGGCAAGAACTTTATTTACGACGATTCCAAGGACGAATTGGTGCAACTAGATGATGGATATGGAATACACGATGTTGATAAGAAAGATTATCTCCTTTATAAATCAGATGAGTCTTTTGCTTCTAAGTTGATGATTAAAAGTGATGATGGAATGAAAAATCTTACATCAACAGAGCACATTAGTGATGCTAAGTTATCGGATAAAAATGTGTACGCTATGGTTTTGCGTTCTGATTCTCCAATTAAATTTTTTGAATGTGAGATTTTAAGGAATAATAATGACGCATTTGAATCTACTGGCAAAATTGGGAAATTAATCAAAAACGATAAGTCTGTAATGTATATGCATTATGAAAAGGACAAATTAACTGTCAAAGATATGGATAATAAGGAAATCTTCAGTAGGGATTTGACAGAAGATGAGTTTCCGATTGATGTTGTGATGAATAATAAAGATGTCTTCTATTCTTTGTACGATTTTAAAACTGGAAATTCAAGGTTGTACAAGAATGATAAGTTGATAATGGAATCTACTATTAAAGGTTATGAAAATGTATTGAAAAGATTTAAAGTGTCTAAAAAATATATGACTTGGTTGGATAATAAGATTGCTTATAATCTAGAAAAAGATAAGCTCGTATTTTTTGAAGATGCAAAAGATGATACATTGATAGTTCCAATAGGTGATAGCGTGTACAGCTTGAAAATCAAAAACTCAATTGGAGTTTTCAATGATGAAACTATAAAATTAAAATAGACAATCAAAAAAGCAATGATTCTAATGAACCATTGCTTTTGAATTTAACCTAATAATCTTCTTGCTGTAACGAATGTTCTTTGGTAATAACTTGAGTTGATATCTGATAAGATAACCCCTGTTGATGGTGTAGAAGCGTGGATTAATTTGTTGTTACCAACGTAAATTCCAACGTGACTTATTCCGCCACCACCTGTTGCAAAAAACATCAAATCGCCTTTTTTCAAGTTTGATTTGGAAACTTTGTGTCCATAAGAAGCTTGTGCTCTTGAGCTTGTGCTAATTCCTATACCATAAGCTTGTTTATAAAGGTAAGATGTAAGTCCTGAACAGTCGAATGATCTAGGGCCGTGAGTTCCCCAAACGTAAGGCTTACCTAATTGTTTGTAAGCAAGATTTACGATTTTGTCTAATTTACTAGTTTCTTTTTGAGGTTGTTTTTTAGGCACATTTACTAATGCATCTACTTTTGGTTTTGCTTGTAGTGATTTACCAGCTAATAAATCTTTAATTCCATTTACTACGAAATTATCGATAGTGTTTTTTCCACCAAATACCATTGTGTACATGATGTTTGATTTGTTTTGTCTGAAGAAAGATTCCACAGAGTTTGATTTTTGTTCTTGTGTTTTGTAATCTTCGTTTCTTGGAACGTCCATCTTCTTAACCAAAACAATTGGGGCGTTGTATTTTTGAGCTACAGGAGATGCAGCAAGTACATCTACAAATTTTTCTCCACTAGCTACAATTGTTCTTTCAGAATTTACACCGACTTGTTTTGCAACTTTTACAGATGTTTGGTATCTGTCAGATCCTGCAATTCTAGTAACTTTTGCAAGTTTTGAAAGTTCATTTTCAACAGCTTTTGAAACTGAATTTTCTCCACCTACTATAGTGATGTCTCCCAAAAGGCCTTTTTTGCTGAAAGAATTTAAGTATTCTTTGATTGATTTTGGCACTTCATTCTTTTTAACTAAAAGAACTGGAGCGTTCTTTTTCTTAGCTAAAGAAGTTGAAGAAATAGAATCTGCAAAGTTTTCACCAGATGCGATAACTACGTTTTGTTTCTTATTAGAAACTGGGTGAGATGTAGTAGCTGATTTTGCATTAACTTCGTATCTGTCTTTGCCTTTAACTCTGATGACTTCAATTCCCATACCATTTAATTCGTCAACTACTTTTGAACTAATAGTTTTTTCGCCACCAGTTATGTAGACTTTTTTGACACCTTTCAAAGCTTCTTTTGTCAAGTTGTCTAGTTTGTTGGAATCAGTGTAAAGAATAGGTGATTTACCATTTGAAATGTTTGTTGCACTGATTGAATCTGAAAATTCGTTTGAATTCACAACTACAGCAGTGTCTGCATTTTTGAATTCTTTTTCTTTGATTTTCTTAGCTGTTTCAAATCTGTTTTTTGCGTCTATTCTTTCTGTTTTTGCACTTTTTTGTGATTTGACTTCAGCTTCTTTTTTTTCTGTATTATTTTGATTTTTATTAGATATTACTTTGTTATTTTCATCTAGCTTTACTTGTATCTTAGTTGTTGTTTCAGTTTTACTTGAATTATCTAATATAGCTTTAACATTTGTTTCTGACTTGTTATTTTCATTATCTGCAAATGAAACATTTGCTCCCAAAGATAATGATACAGCCAAAGTCATTACAAGAAGTGGCTTCTTAAAATTATTCATGTATCCTCCTAATATACTTCAATGAGCTAATTTTAATTGCTCATTATTTTTGTAACCAATTTGTAACTTATTCAAATTACTCTAATAGTTTACAAGAATTTTTCATAACTTTCAAACAAATTTGACATTTATTGGTTTAATTTGCACAATGTGCTAGATTTTATGTAAAATTTGCTCAAAACTATTTACAAATTGAAAAATTTGTGAATTACTTGAAAATCACACTTCCCATAAAATAGGGAATAGTTTGTAACCGATTTGTAACTTTTAGAAAAAAACATGAAATGCGCCACTGAAAAACTTAATTATTAAAAAAATGTAACAATTGCTGGTTTTTATGAAAAATCGCTTAAAATTTATTTGGTAACGACTGAAAACTGACATTGTGTCTCAAAATCATTGTAAAAAATTACATTAAAAAAGCACTGATACATCAGTGCTTAATAGTTTCTATTATAAGATGTAGATTTTGACGTTTCTAACTCCCCAGTTACGAGATTGAGCTTTAGTATCCATAACTACATCAATTTTATTTCCTTTAATAGCTCCACCAGTGTCTTCTGCTGTAGCAAATCCGTATCCTTCTACATATACTCTTGTTCTCAAAGGAATAACTCTTGGGTCTACTGCGATAACACCGCGTCTAATTTTAGTTCCGATTGCTGTTACATTCCATCCACCGTTTTCTCTAGGATCAGAAGTGTAAGCTGTGGATCTCACTGTGAATACTCTTTTTGCTTTTGCAAGTTGAGCTTGTAAAGAATCTACAGGTTTAGATTTTTCAGTTGTACTTTTTCTTAGTTCAGCTTTTTCTTTTTTGTATAATGCATCTGCTTTTGGTGCAGTTTTAAGATTTTTACCTGCTAACAAATCAGATATAGATGATGATACGAAATCGGAAATTGAATGATTTCCTTCACAAACTATAACTTGGTCTATGGATTTGTTGTTCTTAAAGAATGCTTCCATAGTAGAGCTTTTGTCGTTTGAAGAATAATCTTTTGTTCTTGTTACATCGTTAGGTTTTGTCAATATTAAAGAAGCATTTAACTTTGTAGCAACAGGTGACATTAATAAAGCATCATTGTAACCATTACCTTCAGCTACAATTACTCTTTTTGCATTAGGGTTAACTTGTTTTGCAACTTTTACGTTAGTAGTGTATCTGTCATGACCAGCAATCCTACTTACATTGTTGCTAAAAGTTCTTAAGTAAGATTCTACTTGTTGAGATACTGATAAGTTACCACCAACGATTGTTATACTTCCTATAGCATTGTTTCTCTTTAAAGATAACAAATAACCTTTTATAGATGTAGGAACTTCATTTTTTCTAACGAAAAGTATAGGAGCTTTTTTGTTTTGAGCTAAAATAGCAGATGATATAGCGTCACTATGATTTTCGCCTGAAGTTATAAGTATATTTGTTTTTTGTTTTGTATTTGGATTATGTGTTTTTGCTGCTACTTTAGAATTAACTTCGTATCTATCATGTCCAGCAATTCTTTCAACGATTATTCCCAAACTTTTAAGTTGATTTACTACAGAATTGCTAACGGATTTTTCTCCACCTAGAATGTAAACTTTTTTAGGTTTGTTAGATTTTAGGCTTGCCAATGTTTTACTACCTAATGAAGATTGGTTAGTAAATAATATTGGAGTGTTACCTCTTGATAGTGAAACAGCAGATAGTGAATCTACAAATGTTGAGCTATTTGTCAAAATAACTGTATTTGATTTTGAAAAATATTCATTTCTTATATTAGTAGCTGTTTCGAATTTACTTGATGAAGTGATTTTCTTCACATCGGCTCTTTTAACTGCTTTTACCTCAGCAGGTTTTTTCAAAAGTTCTTTTGAATCTTCAAAGTCTTCTTTCAAATCTTCCTTACTAGTTTCTTCTTTATCTTCTTTTTCAGTATTTTCAGTATTAACTTTTTCAGTTTGTTGTGCATCATTGGATTTGATGGAATCCTCTGTATTCACATTTTCTTGATCTTTAATTGTATTTTGCAAATTTGTAGTGTAATTTAAAGCGTCGTGTTTTACTTCTTCTACAAGCTTTGTATTGTCAACATCAGCAAATGAAGAAGTTGCATTTAAAGCAGAAAAGGTAAACATTAATCCCATCATTAACAATGGTTTTTTGATATTGTTCATTTTTCCTCCTAATTTTACGATTAAAAGTATTTAATCTGCAAATTTAATATAATATATTGTAACACATTTGTAACTTGTTGTAACTTTTTTGTAATAAATTAGGTTAAAAAAACGTTAAATATTACAAAAACGTAACAATTAAGTTGTGATTTCGTCATTTATTATCGAGGATTGTTTGCTTATATACAGATTAGATAATAAAATATAATAAGGAGGGAACTTATGAAAACAGTAAAATTAAGTGCGGTTGTTAAAAAATTAGATTTGCACGTTGTAAGGACAAGTTCTGATTACGAAACAATTGAGATTACAAATTCTGAAATAAACAGACCAGGGTTGCAATTATCTGGTTTCTTGGAAGAATTTCCATATAGAAGAATTCAGTTGTTCGGTAAGGCTGAACTTGCGTATTATATAGCGATGGATATGGAGCTTAGAAAAGAAAGAGTAAGGGCAATGATGGAATATGATATTCCTTGTATTGTTTTTTCACATTATGCTCAAATTCCTGATGAAGTTAGGCAATTAGCTGAAGAATACGATAAAACTCTACTAATTTCAGATAGAACAACTACCA
>ERZ1673702.2360-NODE-2360-length-16827-cov-4.060875_pt1 | contig 16827 bp, 16 predicted proteins | sample MGYA00580232_ERZ1673702 | MGnify/ENA primary metagenome ERZ1673702 (study PRJEB41218, sample SAMN15661792) | gut metagenome | host: Homo sapiens | place: Canada: London | collected 2015-08-20/2019-03-30 | study: EMG produced TPA metagenomics assembly of... | reverse complement strand
CTCATCGTTGAACGCCGCCAGCGAGACATGTGCTGTATTGTCATCGTCCATCGTCACATCCTCTGGACTCAGCTCATCAATCGCACTGGCTGCTTCTTCACTGACAGACTCATCACCTGACAGCGAGGTCGTCAGCGTGAAGTAAAACAGATCATACTTTGCATTCGACACTGCCTCATCAACAAGTACGCGCTGGTCAAAGCCAGTATCCTTGTACAGACCGTCAAGGAAGCGCTGATCCTTCTTGTCGATAAAATCGCCTAAGAAGACATCCTGCTGCTCTGACTCAGATGCTTCATGCGCATCATTAAACTGCTCATTTGCTGCGTAATAAATGGTGAAGATGCGCTTAAGCGTAGCCTCATCCATATCATTCAACTTCAAACTACCCGTCATAATTGCGCTGGCGGACTTGTACCCATCCAGCACAGCCTCTGGTGTGGTTGGCTCTTCGCTGTGTCCTGCAAAGATACCACCACCATCACCAAAGTTACTATCAGAACCACAAGACACCAACGCCGGAGAGGCAATACCGAGAGCGGCCGCACACACTACAGCCATAAATTTAGAAGAAGTCATGGGTGTGAGTATAGCAGAATATACCTATATTACTATCCGCTTCTACACTGCTGATTTTTCAGGCAGAACGAAGCTATACTGCAGCATCCGTCGCGAGCTTAAGCCCACACAAACCTGCAGGCTAAAGGCTATACAGCCGGCCAATCCCCACACAGCCAGCGGCCAGTCAATCGGTACGGGATCTGTACTCCACAGATGCCACGCCACAGCGTAGATGGCCCACAGACCTGTATAGAGCGCACGCAGCGCTGCGCCCTTAATCGGTACACTGCGGACCACTTCACTGCGCAGTAATTGCATGGCTGATAAATGCATCTGTGGCAGGAATTGCACCAGACCGAACACAGCTAAGAAAGCACCCAGGCCGCCAAGATCCCACAGCACTGCGCTGAGTACCATCGCTACAGCAAACACGGTTGTGATCATCAGGTACCGCCGGCGCTGATGTTGACTGAGCGTGTTAAAAACTAACCAGGCTACTGTTGCACTACCGATAACGCCAATAGAACCGGAGGCAACCAGCACAGCGCTGTGTGACCAAAAGCCGTACCAGACCCATCCTGTTGCTGCCACGATCCACATCAATTCGCTGAGCACCGCTACTGACTTAGTGCCAGTATCACGACGACGTGCTGCGTATAACTCTCGTGCGTACACTACAGCAAGCGTTGCTTGCATAACGAGCAGGCTAAGACCAAGAAAAAGACGAATATCCACGAAATGAAATCTTAATACATACCGCAACATAGTCGCGGCAGAGTGCCGCGACCTACGACAAAACTGCAATCACTCATACCCCCACCATGAAGGAGCATTACACCATGCAAAATCTCTACCCACTGCACCCCACGCAGTACTTGAACTTTTTGCTGCGCACAGCGCAGGAACTGTGCGAAGAAAACATCGACGTCACTCAAATCGTCTTCTTCGAGCAACATAGTGATGTGGCTTATGCCACTGTGCTGGTTGGCCGCAGCATGCAGCCTGGTCCCCGTATTCCTGTCTACCTCACCATGCGTGCTGTTGATAACCTCACCGGCGACGTGGTCAACGATCAAATCAACCCTGCGGACAAGTCACTCAACCTCACTGTCTTCTTCCAGTACAACCATGAACTCAGCTACGAGCGTGCTGCGATAGACGCTGCTGCATGCATCGAGCACGCCTACTACCAGATCATCTCGGGAGCTGATCTCTAACCATGACTATTCCGTATACACTCACCACGCCAGCGTACATGTACGCCTACAGCACACTAAAGAAGCAGTATGACGAACACGGCGAAGCACTGTATCAAACGTGGTGCCAGTGGGCAGCGCTGATCATGTCGGGTCAGGCACGAGCTAGTATCGCACCGCAAGACCACGAACGTTTCGATGAGAAACTCGACATCAACCATCTTGGACAGTTCTTTACGGCCTATCTGGGCGACTCTGTTTCACGTGTTGGCGACCGTGCTTATGAAATCGGTGTCAACAACGGTGCTTATGACACAGCGGGTGCTGTGAATATGCGCCACTCACGGCAAAACGATGTTGCAACAGCCAAGCTTTTAGAGCGTTGTATCAGTACCCAAGTTAACTACACTGACAGTACCGGCACATCAATCCGACGATTCGCGTTCTTCGATTTCACTGCTCTGTTGGATTTCATTGGCTAAGTACTAACACCCTGATACCACATTGGTATCAGGGTGTTTTTTTTGCGTGGCATCATTATTAGACGATGCGCGGAAGGCCCGCATAATTCAGAATACCACAGACGTAAGAGTACTCACTCTCACTTCTGTGTCGGCTTTTTCAGCGTACGTTTCCTCAACCAGTCCCAGGGGTTTTTGAACTCTACTTTCTCTGCGAAGTCGGGATCATCCAGACGCGGATCATCTTCAGCGATACATGACCATCTATCAACGTAGTACTCTTTGTCTCTGTCGTACTCAGTCCATGTCGCCCACTGACACTCGCCCTGCATGTAGCGATACTGTGACGCGGCCACCGCGCCGAAAATACTCAGCAGAATAAATGCCGCAAAGACTATGACAAGGATCTTTCCCCGCTTCGGCTTGATCGGATTCATATCCTCTACTGCTGTCACTCCGTGCTTGGCAGCATAGGCGCGCTGTGCATCTTCGTCTTCTAACCAGCGATTAAATTCTTCGCCCAACATAGAAGCCTCAGCGAACTTCTGATGCAATGATTTCTTTTCGCCGGTATTCTTACCAGTACTGTAATCCTGGATCGGATTAGCTGAGCTATACTGATCAGAGCTGTAATCACCAACACTGTACTGACCAACACTATAATCATTGCTATTGCTACTCTGTTCAGTAGCAGCGCACCAACGCTGTGCTGATTGCTCAAATGGGTCTGGATTATCCGGCTGTGGTATCGTCATAACTTTGTATCTTAGCTGATGCAGCCAAAATCTCCGAGTCTTTAATCGGACGATTCGCAGCATACACCGCCCACAACCACATACCTGCATGCGCGACGACACCCGGCGAGGCTAGCCACAACCACACATCATGCATGCCAACACCGTAGACCCACCAGCACAGATAAATCAGCACTGTGATACGTGGCATCAACGCCCAGGGCAATAACCGCGCTGTGGCAAACACTGGCTGCATTGTGTGATGCTCTATACTACGCACACCGATGCCAGAAACAGCTGTAGGTATCCACAGCATCGTGGTAAGCACCACAGCGTTAAAGCCCAGCGTGATTCGGCTTGAGTTTGCACACATCACCCCAACGAACCGCAGCGCGAGTATGACACCGATCACCATGCGTTTTGACCAAACACCTTTACTGGCATAAACCAGAGCTAAGATCACTAACCCCACCAGGATCGGTATCTGTGCCAGGGTTACAGCCATAGCATCAAAACGCAGGCCGTAGCTTAACCACATCACTGCAGTAATGGCTGTGATCACGGCAACCATGGGCCGTACACTACGCAGGCTTGCTGCGTCATTACGGTACGCGTATAACGCGTACAACTGCACTGGCAGACACAGGGCAGTAAGCAGGGCAGCCAAGTAGCCAACGTAGAGCACCCACGGTGCTGTGGCTGTCATACTCGCTGCGATACCCACTGTGTCTGCTACTCCTGACAAATACATGATACGTTCACTTTAGCACTATCTGTATCGTTGCAGATACGGGAAGCATTACTGTGATCCGGTCTTATCTCATATACCGGCAGAGCCGGTATCAACGACCACAGTGCAAGCTGACGAGCACACACAAGGAGCTGCGTACTATGTACCCCTACAGCGTTGATTACACCGACCCTAACGTCATCAACGGCGTTGTGAACAGCAATAACGATCATTACAGTACTGACCCGTACAGTGCTGACCCGTACAGTACTAAAACTTGCATTGGCTGTGGTCAACGAATCAACAGCGCTAATCGCACTATAGGTTACTCACGTTACTGTCGAAACTGTATTTAACAGCACTACATCACCGTGCAAGCGCATTGCTTGTACGGTGATTTTTTTTACTGACCTACACCGCTAAATCCGCACTAATACTTGTGTAACCAGCATATTCCAATACACCAGCAACATAGTAATACCACTCATCAAGTACCGGATCGAATGCACTTGGCTTTTTCGGTGCAGGTTGTCCTGCCCGCTGCCACGCACGAATCAGAGTGAGTACAGCCAAAAATACTTCTGACCGATAAAACTCAAAATCAAAATCATCCTTTGTGTATACAACTGACTTATACTTTACCGGTTCAAAACATAACGTTCCTGTTCCCTTATGACATGTTTCATTCACCCAATACGCAGACGATCTGTATGGATCATCCTCATCTGACCAACCCATTAGAACTGGTAACACTAAACCACGTAAATCGGCTTTACCGACAAGACTTTGACTAGAAGACATAACTGTACATACATTGCGTACACCACCGATTTTAACCCAATGATCACTATGCAGTTTGTGGTTCGTATATGTTAACATTTCACGCCATTGCTCTTCTATTTTCGGATCATGTGAAACTTTCATCCAAAATACCGTGTCACCGTGCTGTCGATGTGCACTAAATTTACCCATAACAACATTCGCATTAATCCCGTAATCGGGGTACGTTAAAAAACCTTGTAACAACCCAAAAAGTTCACCTAAGATGGGAGATTGTGTTTCATCAGGATAATGATTTGAATAAATCATTGGCGCTGCACCGAAACAACTCCGCATAACAGATGTAAGTATACTAGCTACATATCGTGACTTATCTGCCTCACTACAAAACACCCTATGTCCACACAATAAATCTATCCGCTGTTTCGCTGATGCAACATTAATATGGTCATTTGAATCAACATGCTCAAACATTGACGAACAACCTGTCACATATACACCAGTTTCATCATTATACCCGCTTTCCATCACAATTTTTCCAGACGGAGTAACAATCGGATACGAAACAATACCGTTAAGCCGTGGAAGACACTCAACTAACTCACGAATAACCCCACTACGAACTGTTCCTGATACATTTATCGTTTTATAGTTATCTAGATGATTAGCATGCACATATACAGACCGTCTAATAGCTCGTGTTCGTTCATCATGATCTAGATAAAATGCGCGAAGACCATACGATGTATCACGAATTTCCATTAACGCGTCGCCCACACAGACCAAACCGTCTGACTTATCCGATGCCGCAATAAGCTTCGCTAATGGGCGGGCTATTCTATCACGATATTCCTTCTTACTTTTCACATCAGACGGCCACTCAAAAGTTGGACGACCTTTTGCATAACGTTCAATACGATCTTTCTTATCCATACTCTACAACTTAGCAGAAAAAATCCACATCATATTGAGGCGTACTCCAACGTAACAGCACGTAGATGTCAATAAATGTACATCTCTGTTAAACGACCTAACACAATGCGTTAAACTTGTTAACTCTTTTACAGATCCTGTCAAAATTTTCGTGACAAAAATCACACAGCGCATGGAGCACCATGCGCCAACGGCGCAGCTGCTGGACCGAGGCTGGCTGCCACCTGCCGCCGACCGAGGAACGCTATGCCACCCCCTCCCCACACACACAGAAAGGACCCGTCCAGTATGTACACCCGTATTGAAGACAACGAAGATCTACAACACATCAGCGTAAAAGAAGCGGCCTTCGCACTCAGTAGCTTTGTTTCAGTACTCAGCGACAATACTTATCTCGAACATATGATACGAGAAGTTTATCGCAATGTTTATCGTCAAATATCAGACCGAGACGAAGCAAAAGCTCTTGTAAATGAAGAACTCACAACAATAGGCCGATGCATGAAGGCCATCAAAACCAACAATTACACCTATCTCGACGCTGAGGTGTGCGATATGGTTGCTGAAACACAAAGTTCACTAAGATCATGGACCATTGATGACTTACCTATAGAACCTGGTACCGAAGGGACAATCTTATTTGAAAAACCCACATTCCGAAACATCACCCCCATTGATTACAGTGGTCATAACACCCAAGATAGAACTACAGATATTGTAGGTATTTTATGGGTATATTCAGACAAATCGCCCATCACAGGTAAAAACGGTACCCGTCATAACAATGTGCTTTGGGCAAGCCCAATTGTTAACCCCCATTCTGGCAATTCTTCTTCTTTCGGTTATGGTATTGCTGACCACGAATTTGCGTACGAAGTGCTCGAAGACAATACACTTATTCCACTCTTAAACCATAAAGAAAATAGTCTTCACGACAAAAACATCATAGACTACTTCGCCGCCACCATGATGCTCATGCAACAGCGTGAGATCATCGCACCACTGGACAGCTACCGTCCTACTATCAAGCGCGGCAAGCGTTGTGATCCGGTGCTCGTACCCACAGGTCTAGACAACACCCGTGAGCCGATGAAGATCAGCACTGTGTCGCTCAGCGAAACAGTGCGCGCAGCTTACGCTGCCAATAACGCCGGCTCTGGCAAGAAGCCCAACAAGTCCTGGTGGGTGAAGGGCCACTGGCGGCGCCAGCCCTATGGTCCAGGCCGCACGCTGCGCAAGCTGATCTACATCCATCCGCACATCTCGGGCAACGTCAACGCTCCGCTTGATGACCGCAAGACCATCACCAAGGTCGTGCCCTAACACTAAAACACCGTTGCTGTATCACTACAGCAACGGTGTTTTTTACCCCACAGATACGAAAACGGGGATTCGGTCAGCATTACTCTCTACAGAGCACTAGGCTTAAAACCGAATCCCCAACCGCATACACACTATACAGCGTGCCTAGGCGGCATAACGCCAACTATATCACTGCGCCGGCACTAACTCAACCTCGTACAGATCCGGCCAACGCTTGCCTGTGAGTAAGAAGCGATTATCGACCACGTCGCCGTGTTCATCCTTCACAGCAGCAATGCCGTTCAGCACGTGCTCTAGGTCCGGTGCTGACCTGTTCTCTAAACCACTCGCATCAATCACCGCAGTAACAGTGCCAACACTGTCGCGGCGATTATCAGTCATGTTGATCCGCACGATCTCTGTGCTGCCGAAGACGTTGGCATAAACATCACTGCTGACGCACTCCAGCTCGTTGAGACCACGCAGCTTCTTACCGTACAGCGTCACCGTGACCCGCTCCCGCTCAGCAAAAGTCTCTGGGTCAAGCACTCTCAGTTCCGCTGTACCGTCTGACATAACAAGCGCATCATCCTGAGCACACAGTCCCCAGCCTTCGCCCGAGTACTGCACGCGTGTGGTCTCTGCGAGAGTTGCAGCACTGCGCTTGATCGCTGTGTGCTCCTGCCAGGTCAACTGCCAGATGTTATCGCCGTGCTGCGTGATACCTTCGCCGAAGAACTCTGGCTCCAGATCAACACTGGCCAGCTCTGTGCCATCCAGCCGCCTCTTATACAGCCGTGACTCACCACGCTGGCCGGTGCCAACTAACACAGTGTCTGCATCTTGCATCTCCAGACCTTGTGTGAAACTCGACCCGTCGAACTCATACATGGCTACCACCTTCGGCACGAGATATTCCACGTGCTCGTCGGTGTGTTCTTCTTTGCTAGATACCCACAACCAACATAGACCAGATATTACAGCCATGACCGCGAAAACAATAGTAAGTACCCATGTCACATCAAAACCAAAATCAAGCAGTCTATCTTTCCACTTAGATTGCTTAGACACGGCCTACTCCTGCGTTCAGCTCGCGCTGTAGCTGTGCTGCTACGTCGTCTGTGATCAGATCAGCACGCAACACCAGCACCGAGATGTTGTACATATTGCCCTGCAACTCAGTGATCGGTGCATAGAGGCTGTGTGCTTCATCAAGCACTACTACCCTGCGCGGGCCGGGTCGCTTGCGTGTGCTGTGTACGCCATAATTATGCTCCTCCAACACAGCTTGCAGCTTATCGGCAATGTCTTGCACATCGGCGTACTCTTTCCACCCGACACCGGCTCTATACGTGTACGGGCTGAACATATCGCCGAGTAGCCGACCGCTAGAGTACAACTTCCGCACATGCTCTATGAGGTTGTACTCACTGCCTACTGCCTGCGCTGCTGCGCGCCACACCCCACTGCGGTAAATCCACTCTGAGATATCATCACGCTCTTCAATACGCCGCAGTCCGAGGATCTCAGCTAGACACTCACCAGTGCGCTCAATAGCACTGTCCATCTCTTGCGCAGCGTCAAACTCAACATCAATGTGCTTTATGCCAATTCGCCTACCGCGATTGAGCACAGCGATGTTGCTCTCCCACTGCACGTACGTATACTGCGGTTCAGAATCAGACATGCTTACAGCCCCCGTTGCTTCGCATCACGGTACTGCTTAACAAGCACCTCTTCAGCACGTTCGCAGCCCTTACCAGTAACACTGACAAGGTTCGAGTTGAAGTCATAATCACGTACTACATTGACCAAGCCCTTTGCCTGCAGAATTGTGACCTGACGGTCAATATAGGCAATACCTTTTTCCGGAAAGACTGCTGTGATTTCTTTAATGTCTTTCGGCTCAGGAAGTTCGTTATACAGATACGTCACAATCTCGTCTTGCTTGCGCAAGTCGTCGATGATCATAGTGCTGCCTTTCTGTGTGAGGTTTTACTCTGTCTATATTGTATCACAGGTGATACAACACTGAAACGACAAACCTCTGCCCCCAACGATACCGGCACAGCCGGTACCTACGGGCATGATGAAACACGGTGCGCTCGCTTGACGCTCGCTGTGCGCCTGAGGATGAGAGGTCTGGTGCGGGGGTGAGGCGAGCGATCGCCGACACCTAACCATCAAGAACTACCACTTACACACACTCATACACACCACCTGCATATAAAGGAGATAACTATGCATTCGCCTATTACTTCCACTCTGCGTGGCACGGACCTTACTGCTGCTCTGTCAGAGCAGCAAACTACCTGTCACATCGACCCTGATGTTGCAGCCCAAGCAACCCAGTCTCTGCTCGATGCCTTCAACTACGATCCGATGCGTGCTGTCGAAGAAGAGGTCATGGTCGCCATCGGCACACCTGTGCTCAATGTGGACCCTGATAATCCTTACCGTGTGACCTGCAGCACGGACGTGGCGTATATGCGCATCGACACAGCCAACCTCACGGCAGACTGTGAAGAAGTCACCTGCTGCTGTGAGATCCGGCCAATTAGCGGTGAGTTCCGAATCCATCTCATCGGTGAGACTCACGCACTTGTCGATACGCGCAACACCAACCATCTACTCCAGCCCTGGGCGCTGTGTTCGCGCAGTGCTGATCTCACCCTGCGCTACCACGACGCTCGCGCCAACACCGCCTTCGTCTACAAGCCGGCTAATTGCGTCTACGCGCCGCTGCCGGAGTTGGTAGAGACGTACATCAACAACACCCTGCACCGTACTGTGCTGGATGGCCGCGCTGCCACCGGCGCTATGACCACCAACACTGAGCCGGACGTGTTGCCCTTTGAGCTGTCGCTGGATGACTACCTCGCTGTGCAGCGTGACTTCGACACCTTCGGTGCTCATATTGCTGCTTTGCGAGACAGCACTCAATACACGATCTGTTGGGATCATTACCACTGTGGAGATGGCATCACGTACGTTGATGTCCACGGTGCTGAGAACACAGGCAATATCAGCGCTGTACTGACTCTGCCGGCTGAGTTAATCGCCGCTGCAGCATCTACCACTACAGCCAAAGAGCTGAGCCGCCGACTCTTCGGTGAGCGTGCAACGAAAAACGTTGTCCGCGCTGTAGCTCTGGCACCTTCACTAGGCACACTAGCCTGTGCGATGACACTCATCACTGACGACGCTTCGCCTGATTGGATCGCGGGAATCATTAATGCTGTTAGTGATTACAGCGATCATGCTCGTGCGCAGTGCAGCGTCACACACGACCCTGCAGCCAGTATCGCGCCGAGTCTGGCACTTATGCGGCCTTATATCGCAGCGCTGGATACTCACAGCTACAAGCGCATGCTCAAGCCTCTGGCTACCGACAAGCTCAGCTTCGCTGAGCAAATACTCACCTGCTCTAGTGGTGATTACAGTGACCTCGATGACCCGTACAGCTACGCTCCTAGTGCCTACTGTGCTGTGTCTACAGCACGGCCGACATCGCTGCAGTACAACCAGGTCATCTGCGATATTGACACTGCTACTACACGCACGCTGGGTGATTACATCCGTGCTTGTGGTACAGCCGTGAGCGATATCCAAGACCGCCTTGACAACGGTCTTGATACTGCACCTTTGAGTATCACCGCGTTCTTGCGCTGGGCTGCATCCCCTGCAGGCCAACACTGGCAGAACAACCACCGCGATGCTGAAGCGTACTTCACCACGGTGCTCAACAAGTGCGTCTATACACAACTCATCGAGCGCCTCGACGGCATGGTTATCCGCGATATCAACGTGACTCTGCGTGTGGCCAGCTCCACTGCAGAATACATCACGCTAGGTAACACCCTGTCGAACTGCATCAAGGACTACACCTACCAGCCACAGGAGCGCAGCATCATCGCCATCTATGAAGATGGCCGCTCGACTAAGCCTGTTGCGGCTATGGAGATCACTCCGAATACGCGCACGCATTCGATGATCAATCAGCTCTACGCCAAGGCTAATAGCACCTACCGTCACAACGACCGTGTACGAGAGCTAGTCAACATCGAAACCAACACTCTGCGTACTGAGCTAAACAACACAGAGCTGAACAAGCAACAGGACTAACCCACCACACCCACTACTCACTCATCACAAGAAAGGATCAATGAATCATGTCTACTAACACCATTCCTGCCAGCATCGGCACCGCTACGCTGGCCGAAGAAGGCGTAGATTTCATCATCCGTAACCTATCCACCATGTACACTGACCCCCTCTACGCTGTCTTGCGTGAATGGGTCGCCAACGCTGTCGATAGTGTCACCACGGCTCATGCTCGCGGTGAGATCGACTCCACCGACGGCACTATCCACATCACGCTGCCGGATCACTCTAACCCCACCCTGACCGTCACCGACTACGGCCTGGGCATGAACCGCGAGCACGTCTTCAACTACGCACTCAACTACGGACGGTCCTCGAAGCGCGATGATGACATCACGGCCGGCAAGTTCGGTCTGGGCCTGAAATCTGGTCTGGCTGTCGCCAACCAGTTCACCATCACCTCTGTGCGTGATGGCAAGCAGACCATGGGTTTCTTATCACTCGGCAAAGCTGACGCCGGCGTGGAGAACTTCTGCAGTGAGGCTCAAGACACTGACTTGCCGAACCAGACCACGCTGAGCGTAGCTGTGTCTGATGATGCTAGTACCACGAATATCAACGTCAAGATTATTCGTGTTCTGGGTGGCTATGACCCGAAGATGTTCCGTGTGACTTCACCAGCGGGAGTTTACTCTTTTGACGCTGAAGAGCTGAAGAGCCTCTACCGTTGCAGCGAAGACCTGATCAGCCTCGGCGGCACTGTCTACAGCGCGCCGGAAACAGCACCCAGCAATGGCAGCTGGGGCAGCTGGAATGTAGTTGCTCTTGTCGGCGGTGTGACCTACCCCATCAAGGAAGGTCTGGTCACTCACGAAAAGCAGATCAACGAAGCTATCGCTGAAAAGCTTGAAGCTCATGGCTATAAGCAATACCTCTACTTCGATAACATCATCGAACACAGTGTTATCTGCAGTGTTGATGGTGTCGATATCCCAGATAACCGCGATACGCTGATCTTCTCAGCCAAGACTATTGACACGCTGGCTGAGGCGTATGTTACAGCGATTCTCGATGCGCAAGTTCAAGCCGCTAAGTACTTTGACAGCGTGACGCTGGCACAGGCTAAGCATGATGGCGACAACACGTTCAATGCAGATACCCCGTTTATCATGCAGCATACTTTTGCTCCGCAGTGGCACGCTGATGCTGAGGTTATTGCCCGCACTGACGCTGTATTGCGTGATCGCTACCGCGATGAGCTTACTATCGAACACGGTGAGCCGGGAGATATTCTCGACACGATTACTGATCTGTGGGGCAAGACCGATGCACGGGACATCATCTCACGCCGGCTCGGCGACTATGCGCTGCTGACCAACAACGCCACCCAGCCTCATCCAGGATTTACTGTTAATTCGATTGTCCACTACGGAAGGGACTATCCAGACAAGATCGTTACTCCGGGTAAAGCGCTGTTCATCACCCTTGATGTCACAGATCGCGAAACTACTGTTACTAAGCGGCACCCGAGCGGTCAGACCTACACCAGGCAGATCTACATCGACGACAAGGGCGTCGAACACGCTACTGCGGCTGGATGCATTGAAGCGCTCTTCAAGCAGTACCGGGTGCGTATCAACACCTGGCGCCGCAATAACCAGTTCCCGACTGCACTGATCGGTCCGAACCCAGAAATTCACATCTGGAACAAGCGCGACTTCACTGAGATCTTAAGCTTCGATGAGTTCATCAAAAAGTGTACGCAAACCCACCGTGCGTACCTCAAGGCACAACGTGAAGCAAAGAAAGCGCAGACCGGACAGCAGATCACTAACCACAATGTCATTGCAAGTTTGGGTCAGCTCAACAACCGTGATGATCAGCACCAGCCGTATAGCTACACCACGCAGTACGACCGTGACATCACGATCCATGACCTTGAGCGCTTCGCTGATATCCATGACATCGCCTACGCGGATCTACCCATCGTGACAGTAACCAAGGGTGAGAGAAACAAGCTCACTGAGATGATCTCGCGAATTACATCGGATACACCGGCAGTAGTCCCTGTCGTGGCTTTCTTGCGTACAACCAAGACGAACATCCGCAAGCTCAATAACGCTGGTTTCACTCGTATCTTTACCAGGGACGAGTTCATCCAGCACTGCCGTGCTCGTGATACTACCCTGCGCGAAGAGTTCTTCGCGTCGTTGACTGATACCCAGCGTGCTGATATTGCCACCTTCGTCTGGACAGATCGCCAGTGCCCACTACTGGAAGAAACCATCAGTGACAAACCCTTGGAGTACAGCTACTTCAACACTAGGCGTGAACATGAGGATATTCTCGCTGTTATCACAGAGCAGTTCGCTGACCGCGACATAGACGTTACTGCTAACGCTGGTTACGTCTTTGCCTGTGACATCATTGCCAGTGCGCAACGCGGTTTTGCACTGCTTGATGCGCATGTGCCTAACAGCCATTACGCCTATGTCACTCTTGATAAGAATGACACGACCACCTGGCAGTTTTCGGGTAGCACATTCAACATTGTAGACCTGGCGCAACAACCGGTAGCACCAGATCAGCCGTTCCAGCACGCTATCTGCGCCATGCTGCAGGCACCGAGCACCCGTCGGTACTCAGCCGCACCATATGTCGGTCTCTTCACCGCAGAAGAGTATGACGATGCCTACCGTCAAGCTGTGCAGAAACACCAGGATCTCTACACCGCGCTAGAGCGCGTGCTCTTCGCTGAGAAAAGATCGCAGCTCTACGATCTGCTCGTGCGCATCGTCCAACTGGACTGGTAGCCACACCCACTCATACCTACATAGAAAGGAGGTGTCACCCATGACACAACCACAACCACAGTCAACCAGCACAGTGAAACAACCGCCAGCCAACCCTGACCAGCAAGTGCCCATGGTGCATGCGAATACGCAGAATAACCACACCACGCTGGTCATCATGTCTGCCCACTACGGCAGTCAGATGCTCACCAACACCATGATGGGTTTTGACTCGCTCATGGAAATCTACACAGCCACCGGCACCATCACTGAAGGCCAACTCTACGCTGCACTCTGGCCTGAGGCCGGGTTACTCAACCAAGCAGCACTCATCTTCGGTCCAGAGGTCATATCCTACACTCCAGCTCGCAGCACCTTTAGTATCCGCGTCTGCGCCTATGAGCAGTACCTGGATACCCAGCAGATGCAGCGCATCGTCCAAGCACTTGCGGTGCTTGATAATACAGCCCTAGCACGCCGAGCTGTGTACTTAGCCTGTGCTGTGGATCTGCCAAATCTGCGCTCGCTGATTGCAGATCGCGACGGTGAAGACGAAATGCGTCTGATCACTTATGCACGCAAACTGCACAACCATGTGCCCGATATTGACGAGCAGTTAACACAGATCGCTACAGCACTGCACCGGCCTATGCGACACGGTGTGGTAGCCGAGTACCACCAGACCAGCACTGTTACGCAGCACAGCTCTCACGCAGCAGCGTTGCCGGTCTATATCGGCCGTGACGGCGGTATCTGTACTGATGCAGTCACGCTGTATCACAGTAACGAGCACCAACCATCTGAGCCTGTATCTGACAGGATTATCACTGCTAATCCTGTAGTACTGCGCAGCCTTAGTGTTGATGATCTATGCAACCCACCCACTGTGGTATGCAGCCAGCCAAAAACCACTGTGGAGCTGCGTGCTGTACTGCCTGCTGCTACTGCTCTGGCTTAACTTGACCTGCCCTAACCTAACCGCCTACTACCCCCTCAAACACTGCCATCTACTACAAGAAGGAGAATCCCTCATGGCACGTATTACTCTTAACGCTGACACCACGCTCAGCTCGGCTGCACTGGCACTGCCGGACAACGCCCGTATCGTCATCATCGACGCTGACACTGATACCACAACCGCTGATCTCACGATCAACGGCGCCGAGTCGCTCACCATCACTGACGATGCTGTACAGATCACTGCTACTGAGTCTGGCAACGCTGCTGCTGAAACTCAAGCAGACGCAGACTTCGCCGACACCATTATCGCAGAGATGCTGGGCATGCTCGGTGTGACCGCTGATGACGGTGCTGATAATGACTCTGCTGAAGATGACGGTACTAAAGATACTGACGATGAAGCAGATGAAGCCACTGACACTGACACCAGCAACAACGCAGTACCGACAGCCATCCATGGTGCCGGTGACGCTGAATCGAAGTACACCATTCATATCAACTACGACAGCGAGAGCAGCGTCTACACTGACCACAACACGGGCGCCGTTATCCCAGACGAGACTGTCGTTGACATCATTAACTGCGCATACGAAACCAGTGCTGATGTAACTATGGTCTTCAATATCCCTGTCCACGGTATGACCACCTTCATCGGTGATCTCGTTGACGGCTACCGAGGCTATGACGGTATGGCGCTGGTCAGTTCTGCTGGTGGTGCTTATGTGCTCAGTGCTGAGCAGGAGCTTACTGATGACATGTCGGTACTTACTGAGGCTCGTTTCACCTTCACCGGTGACGCTGAGACGATCTTTGTGGGTCTTGATGTCAACATCGTTGATGCTGACGCTGACAGCTCTGACGATGACGAGGATGATTGTGACAGCGCAGATGACGACACTGCTCGTGAACAGAGCATCCCTACCTTCGATGCTGACGGGAAGTTCTACGTGAACATCTCTTCTCGGGGTCACAACCTCAGCAACGTTGGTATCCGCCGTATTCTGCACTATGCTGCAACGCACGATCTCTCAGCGCGCTTGCTCATCGAGGGTGAGCGTGAGCCGTATGTCGGCCGGCTGCAGATGGTAGACAAAGACGCTGACCCTGCCGATACAGCACGATACGTCTTCGTTGACAAGAAGCGCGGTGCTGTCGAGATTGATCTCGACGAAATCAGCTCCAACACTGGTTTCAGTGTTCTAGAGATCTACTCTGACGCTGATATGCGCCGACGCGGTTTCGCCGGCACCAACCACACCGAGTACGATGAGATCTCTATTGCTCAGATGCACAAGCATCTCACCGTGACTCTGGCTGATTAGTCGCTGAAATACACTGTGTGGGTATGTACACCCATGCAGTGTATTTTTTTGCTCAAAAAGAAGACAGCTATCACAGATAGCTGCAACAGATAAATTGAGCCATCATCACTCATACTTAAGGAGATCCCCATGGATAACTGCGACCGCGTTGCACACATCATTGTTGACGGGCTACGCAACAACGACAGTCCAGAACGTATAGCCGAGCATCTGAAAAAACACAATCTACTCGCTGAGAATCCGCCAAAGCCAGACCGTGACATGCATGACCCGCAATGGCAGGCAGAGTACCAAGAAGACTACGAGATTCCAGCGCCACACGTATGGCGCGTAAATGCGCAATTCAGCATTGCTGTCTTTCCTGGCGATGACACTGTCACGATCTGGGACGACTTTGAACCGATGGAGCCGTTTGACCTCGATGAAGTTAAACGTCTCCGCCTTGCTCTCTATGCTGCAGAACAGGCAGCTGTGAACCAAGCAGCCATCTAACGGCGCCAGAGGCGCCGTCAACAACCACAGTGGTACCGGGTACACAGCCCGGTACCCGTGCTTCTTTAGCTCAGCTGGCTAGAGCGACGGTCTTGTAAACCGTAGGTCGCGGGTTCGATCCCCGCAGGAAGCTCTGTGCGCGTACTCACGCACTTACACACACTAAGAAAGGACATTGAACAATGGGACTCGATCAACAACTCCTCAGGGTCAAGGACGTGGACTTGAACAAGTTCTACGCGCTCAAGGATTCTGCGATCATCGCGCCGCATAACCCGGATCTGGACCAAGACTACATCAACACCACAGCCAAGAAGTGCAAGAAGCTAGAAGAGCTGCACGCCAAGGCTCTGTCTGAGAACGACCCTCACGCCGATAAGTACCGCACGCAGATCGACGAGCTGCTGGCTCCGTACGATGAGCAAACCATCTGGTACGGCCGCAAGGAAAACCACATCCA
>ERZ1673702.2350-NODE-2350-length-16912-cov-6.391113_pt1 | contig 16912 bp, 20 predicted proteins | sample MGYA00580232_ERZ1673702 | MGnify/ENA primary metagenome ERZ1673702 (study PRJEB41218, sample SAMN15661792) | gut metagenome | host: Homo sapiens | place: Canada: London | collected 2015-08-20/2019-03-30 | study: EMG produced TPA metagenomics assembly of... | reverse complement strand
CGCTGTATTGGGCAGCGGGGAAGGTGGTAAGCATAATATTCTGCTCGCTGCTGATCTTGCTGACACCGTACATAAAAATCATCCTTTCATTCAATCTAACGTGAGGAACTCCTCGTCAATCGTACTGCGGAGCATGCTCTCTATGTATTCGCGGGAGAGGGTGAACTCTCCGTGTGCTGCACCCAGTTCGTCTGTGTACTGGCTGTAGGGGATGACCCGGATATTCTTGTACCCGGCCTCATACTGGCTGATAACGCAGTGCAGCTTCGGGTCACGGATGGCAATGCTCACACTGCCGTCAGGCTGGGTCGTCTTATCAAAATACACGTCCAGAATCGCGCCGATGACATTATCGCGCGAGGACTGCGCGTTGATGAAGTTGCCCAGGCTGTAGACGATGAAGGTCGTGTTGCCGTTCACGCCGGTCAGCCATGCGGCGTTCTGTACTACATGCGGGTGGGTGCCGATGATGACATCGACGCCCTGGTCGGCCAGCCACTGAGCAGTCTCCCTTTGAAAGTCGTTGACCTCGTGCGTGCCCTCGGTGCCCATGTGGGCGCTGACGATAAGAACATCGCAGTTCGGGCGCATATCGGCGATCTGTTTGGCAATCGTTTCATGGTCGTCCAGATACACAACGCCATAGTCTGTGCCGGACGGCGTGGGCAGGCCGTTGGTGTGCTCCGTATAGGAGAGATAGCCGAACGTGATGCCGTTGACGGTCTGGTAGGCGTAGTTGTCATAGGTTTCCAGATTGTAAAAGCCCATTGTGACCACATCGTCCGGCATGGCAGCCCAGTGTGACATGGACGCCTCAATGCCCGCCGCCCCCTTGTCGTAGCTGTGATTGTTGGAGAGACTGAACACGCGGAAGCCCAAATTATACAGCGTGTCGGTGATCTCGCCGGGGGTGGAGAACATCGGATAGCCGCTGGCGGCGAACTCGTCGTTGATGAGCGTCTCCTGATTGAGCCAGTTCACATCAAACTGGTCGTAGTAGCCCTGCATGGCTGCGTAGGCGGCGTCAAAATCGTAGTGGTCGCCGCCGCGCTTCTTAGCCTGCAAAAAGATACCATCGTGAATCAGGTCGTCGCCCGTGGCGGAAAAGTGTACGGTCTCGACGGTGGGCGTCGGCTCGGGGGTCGGCTCCGGTGTAGCGGTTGGTTCCGGCTCTGCCGGCATATCTACGACTGCGGGCTGCGGGTTGACCGCGGGCAGGGTCACAGCCTGATTGCCGACGCCCAGCAGAGAGCCGACAACTACGCCGCCGACGCCCAGTGCGATGACCGCGCAGGCGGCAAGGTCGTTGCCGTTCATTCGCATATCAGTTTACCTCGCAGCAGGTCGGTCATCGTGTAATAGCCGGGGGCCAGCGCAGCAATATAGAGCGCTGCCTGTACGGCACCGTCGGCAAAGACGCCGCGGCTGCCCGCGCTGTGGCTCAGCGTCAAGACCTCGTCGGGGCCGCAGAACAGCACATCGTGCTCGCCCACAATGCCGCCGCCGCGGATGGAGCTGATGCCCAGCTCCTGTGCGCCGCGCTTCTGGCGAACCTGCGTGCGGTCATAGACGTACTCATATTTGCCGTTCGCCTCGGTGTTGATGGCGTCGGCAATCATCAGCGCTGTGCCGCTGGGCGCGTCCAGCTTGTTATGATGGTGCTTCTCGATGATCTCAATGTCAAACTCGCCGCCCAGGATCTTCGTAGCCTGGCGGGCCAGCTCGATCAGCACGTTGACACCCACTGACATGTTTGCGCTGCGAAAGATCGGCGTCCTGGTGCTGGCAGCCTCCAGTGCAGCCTCATCCTCCCTGGAAAGGCCGGTGGAGCAGATGACGCAGGGCAGACCGTTGGCGGCACCGTGCTGCGCTGCTGCAACCGCCCCGGCGGGTGAGGAAAAGTCGATGATGACGCCCTTGCAGGGCAGTGCGTCGAACCCGGCGTAAACGGGAATTTCGCCGACCCGCCCGGCTTCGCGATCCACACCGGCGACGATGCGGCAATCCTCGCGCGCACCGATCTTCTCGACCAGTGCGCGGCCCATACGGCCATAGATGCCCTGAATGATAATATCCGTCATGTGTTATTGTTCCTTTCATGCAAAAGTCGTGCAAAAGCAAAAAGCCGACCCGCGGCATGGCAGTGGGTCGGCTGTGAAATTATTTCAGCAGGCCGAACTCCTGCATGGCAGTCTCCAGCTGCGCCTGCACTGCGGCGGAGGGCGCAACGAGCGGCAGACGGCAGTCGCCGGCATTCCAGCCAAGGCGGTTCATGGCCCATTTGACCGGGATGGGGTTGACGTCGGCAAACAGTGCCTTGATAAGCGGCACCGCCTTGAGCTGCATGGACAGGCTCTCGGCAGTCTCACCAGCAAACCATTTGGCGCAGATGTCATGGGTGTACTGCGGGGCTACGTTGGACAGCACGCTGATCACGCCCTTGGCGCCCAGAGCCAGCAGCGGCACGATCTGGTCATCGTTGCCGGAGTAGATGTTCAGGCTGTCACCGCAGGCCGCTGCGATCTCGGCCACGTGGCTGATGTTGCCGCTGGCCTCCTTGACGGCGTTGATGTTCGGGTGCTTCGCAAGCTCGGCCAGCGTGGCGGGCGTCAGGTTGCAGCCCGTGCGGCTGGGCACATTATACAGGATGCAGGGGATATGCACGGCATCCGCAATGGCTGTGTAGTGAGCCAGCAGGCCCGCCTGGCTCGTCTTGTTGTAGTAGGGCGTGACCAGCAGCAGTGCGTCGGCACCGTCGGCCTCAGCCTGCTGGGACAGCCAGATGGCGTACTTCGTGTCGTTGGAGCCGGTACCCGCAATCACCGGGACACGGCCTGCCGTCTTTTTGACGGTATAGCGGATGCACTCGGTGTGCTCCTCGTCGGTCAGCGTCGGGGACTCACCCGTCGTGCCGCAGATGACAATGGCATCCGTGCTGTGGCCAATCTGATCGTCGATGATGTGGCCAAGCTCGTCATAGTTGACGCTGCCGTCGGTGTTCATCGGGGTGATGATTGCCACGGCGGCACCGGTAAATACGGGTCTCTTCATACGAATTCTCCTTACACCAAGGCTGCCATGCGCAGCCGATCAGTCAAAATAGCCCTTGGCAGCCAGCAGCTCGGCCAGCAGCACCGCGCCGCCGGCAGCGCCGCGCAGCGTGTTGTGGGACAGGCAGACGAACTTGTAGTCGTACTGGTTATCCTCACGCAGACGGCCAATGCTGACAGCCATGCCGTTTTCCAGCATACGGTCCAGCTTGGGCTGCGGGCGGTCATTTTCCTCAAAGTAATGCAGGAACTGCTTCGGGGCGCTGGGCAGCTTCAGATCTTGTGCGGGACCGTGGAATTCCTTCCAGGCCTGCAGAATTTCTTCCTTAGAAGGCTTATTCTGAAAGCGCACGAACACCGCGCCCATGTGGCCGTCAGAGACAGGCACGCGCAGGCACTGGGCCGTAAAGCGGGGAGACTCGGCCGAGACGATCTTGTCGCCCTCGATGCGTCCCCACAGCTTCAGCGGCTCCTGCTCGCTCTTTTCCTCCTCGCCGCCGATGTAGGGAATGACGTTGTCGAGGATGTCGGGGAAGGTCTCAAACGTCTTGCCTGCGCCGGAGATGGCCTGATAGGTGCAGACGAGCACGTCAGAGATGCCGTATTTGCGCAGGGGATGCAGGGCAGGCACATAGCTCTGCAGGCTGCAGTTGGACTTGACGGCCACAAAGCCGCGCTTGGTGCCCAGGCGCTTGCGCTGGGCAGGGATGATGTCGATGTGGTCGGCGTTGATCTCGGGTACGACCATCGGCACGTCAGGGGTAAAGCGGTGCGCGCTGTTGTTGGACACGACCGGGCACTCGGCCTTGGCGTAGGCCTCCTCCAGTGCCTTGATCTCGTCCTTCTTCATGTTGACGGCGCAAAAGACAAAATCGACCTTGGCGGCGACCTCCTCCACATTGGCGGCGTCCAGCACGACCATCTTTTTAACGCTCTCGGGCATGGGGGTCTTCATCAACCAGCGGCTGCCGACGGCCTCTTCATAGGTTTTGCCAGCGCTACGTGCGCTGGCCGCAAGGGCAACCAGATTAAACCAGGGGTGATTTTCCAGCAGCGTAATAAAGCGCTGGCCGACCATACCGGTTGCACCGATAACACCAACATTGTACTGTTTCATCCTGACTAAGACCTTCCTTTCGCGATACCCTTCCTTAAATCTATGCGGCTCCCACGGAAATTTGCACAGATAATAAAAAAACCGGCTTGAAAACCGGCACAAAATGCAATATAATATCATATTGCATATAGCACAGCGCAACACACTGTTTTACAGCGTGACAGTCCCGCACCTGTTCGGCTGCGGACCCAGAAAATGCGTGCCGCGCATTTTCTTCGGCGAAGAACCCTTTCCCGGCTCTCGCCCCTGGCAGGGCATGATGAAAACCGGTACTGATGCGCTTCGCGCCTCTGTGTTTGGATTCATTATAATATTCCCACATAAGAATGTCAAGACGATAACGCTTTAAAGTAAAAAAGGATGATACAAAAATGCTCAAAAAAGATTTCTGGTACGACCTGCCGAAGGAGCTGATCGCGCAGGAGCCTGCCGACCCCCGCGATGCCGCCCGCTTGATGGTGCTGGACCGCAAAAATGATAAGATCCTGCACTCGGTATTCCATGAGCTGCCGCATTATCTTGAAAAGGGCGATCTGCTCGTTGTCAATAACTCCAAGGTTCTGCCTGCCCGCCTGATGGGCACCAAGGTGCCCACAGGCGCTGTCTGCGAACTGCTGCTGCTCCGCCAGGTCAAGGGCGATACCTGGGAGTGCCTGGCCCGCCCCGGCAAGCGGATGCAGCCGGGCACAAAGGTGGAGTTCGGCGACGGCAGCCTGACCGCCGTGGTGGATGAGACGCTACCTGACGGCAATAAGTATGTGACCTTTACCTACGACACCGAGACACTGTACGAGAAGCTGGACGAGTTCGGCAAGATGCCGCTGCCGCCCTACATCACGAAGCAGCTTGAGGATCAGAGCCAGTACCAGACCGTCTACGCCAAGGAACTGGGCAGCGCCGCCGCGCCCACCGCGGGCCTGCACTTTACCCCGCAGCTGATGGATACGATCCGCTCCCGCGGCGTCAACATTGCCGAGGTCACGCTGCATGTCGGCCTGGGCACCTTCCGTCCCGTGAATGAGGAATCCATTGAGGACCACCAGATGCACAGCGAGTGGTACTCCGTCAGCGAGGAGACGGCGAAGCTCATCAACGAGACCCGCGCCGCGGGCCACCGCGTCATTGCCGTGGGCACAACGAGCTGCCGCACGCTGGAATCTGTCTGGGCTAAGTACGGCAAGATCGTGCCGTGCAGCGGGAATACCAGCATCTTCATCTATCCCGGCATCGAGCTGAAAGCCATCGACGGCCTGATTACGAACTTCCACCTGCCGGAGAGCACCCTTATCATGCTGATTGCTGCCTTCTACGGCTACGACAAGACGATGGCCGCCTACAAGGTCGCCGTTGAGGAAAAGTACCGCTTCTTCAGCTTTGGTGATGCGATGTTCATTCGATAACAGAAAATATCTTTTGCGAAAGCGCCGGGGCAGATCTTCGGCGCTTTTGTTGTGATGCGAGGGGGCACTGTATGGGGCAGGGCAGACTGTTCAAAATCGTGTATCATCTGTTGGACAAGGGCAGAGCCACGGCCCCCGAGCTGGCAGAAAAATTTGAAGTATCGGTAAGAACGATTTACCGCGACCTGGATGCCATCAGTGCTGCCGGGATACCGATTTATACTGTGCAGGGAAAGGGTGGTGGTATTTTTATCCTGCCGGAGTTTGTGCTGGAGAAATCGCTTCTGACGCCGCAGGAAAAAGAGCAAATTTTGATGGCACTGCAGGGCCTTGCCGCCGCGGAAGACAGCCGGACCGATGAACTGCTTACCAAATTGAGCGGGCTTTTCCGGATGCAGGGCGCAAATTGGATCGAGGTCGATTTTTCCGACTGGCACAAAAATACGGCGGGTGCGGAGCTGTTCGACGAGCTCAAAAAGGCTGTTTTCAGCTGCCGCAGGGTCAGCTTTTCGTATTTTGCGGGCGAAGGAGGCGGCGCTGTCCGCACGGTGGAACCGGTCAAGCTGATTTTCAAGAGCAAGGACTGGTATTTGTACGGCTTCTGCCTTTTGCGAAACGACTACCGCTTTTTCAAGCTGACCCGCATCAAGGATTTGACGCTTCTGCCGGAGACCTTCCTGCGCAGGAAGGCGGATCTCCCGGAGCTAAAACCGACGATACAGCAGGAGCGGCTGATCTCGGTAAGGCTGAAGTTCTCCCCGGCGGCTGCCTTCCGCGTCTATGACGAATTTACCGATACCGTGGAGAAGGATGCGCAGGGGAGCCTGTATGTGACCGTCGATATGCCCGAAAGAACGCTGTATAGCTACATTTTGTCCTATGGCGACGCAGTTGAAATCCTGGAGCCCGACGAATTGCGGCGCAGCATGAAAGAAAAGCTGACCCGCATGGCAGAAAAATATAAAACATGACAGGGGGTGTCATGCTTTCTGCGGTATTCTGAAAAGCGCAAGGAGGCGTTTTTTATGAAATACGAATGGAGAAGGCAGGAAAAGCAGCTTTACGGCGCAAAAACAACCCCGGTCTTGGTGACGGTTCCGACACAAAGCTGCATCATGATAAACGGTGAAGGAAACCCGAATGACACGGATTTTTCAAACCGCGTATCGGCATTGTATTCCGTGGCCTATGCGGTCAAAATGGCTTACAAAAAGACTACAAAGGGCGAGTATGACGACTTTGCCGTGTACCCACTGGAGGGTGTCTGGCAGAAAATTGAGAACTGTGAGCTCATCAAGGAAAAGCTGCGCTACACTCTCGTGATCCGCCAGCCGGATTTTGTCGGAGAGGACGGCGTGTGCGCTGCGCTGGAACGTACAAAACACCGAAAACCAAACCCGCTCTTGGAAGAAGTCCGCTTCGGCATCGTGCCGGGCGAAACCTGTGTGCAGCTTTTGCATGTCGGCGCGTATGACGATGAGCCGGTTTCTTTCGCAAAAATGGACGAATTTGTACACGCCCACAGCCTGACGCGCACGGAGAAAGGCCACCGGGAAATCTACCTGAGCAATGCCACCCGCACAGAAAAAAGCAGGCTCAAAACCATTTTGCGCTATAGAGTAAAATAATTTTTCCGACGGGGGTGGTGAGCCTGCCGATTTACAGTTGACGAACCACGGATTTTCTTTTATAATAATCTATTAGGCGGTGCAGGTAAAAAGACCACTGCGCCGCCTATTTAGATGAAATATTTTTAAAACGGAGATAGAAAGCTATGCCTTACCGCCTTATCAAACAGGAAGGGGCTGCCCGCCGCGGCGAATTTACCACGGTACACGGCACGGTCCAGACCCCTGCGTTCCAGAATGTCGCCACGGCTGCTGCCATCAAGGGCGGTCTGTCGGCGCTGGACCTCAAGGACATCCGCGCACAGGTCATGCTGTGCAACACCTATCATCTGCACCTGCGCCCGGGCGACAAACTCGTGGCTGAGATGGGCGGTCTGCACAAGTTTACCAAGTGGGACGGCCCCATCCTGACCGACAGCGGCGGCTTTCAGGTGTTCAGTCTGGCCAAGCTGCGCCATATTACGGAGGAGGGCGTGACCTTCAACTCCCACCTCGACGGCCATCGTATCTTTATGGGACCGGAGCAGAGCATGCAGATTCAGGCAAACCTTGGTTCTACGATTGCCATGGCCTTTGACGAGTGCGTCGAAAACCCGGCTACCTACGAGTACGCCAAGAACAGCTGCGCCCGCACGGCCCGTTGGCTGCTGCGCTGTAAGGACGAGATGAACCGCCTGAAGCATGAGGAAAAGGCCGTCAATCCCGACCAGCTGCTTTTCGGCATCAACCAGGGCTGCACGTTCGCCGACCTGCGCGTTGAGCACATGAAGCAGATCGCCGAGTATGATCTGGACGGCTACGCCATCGGCGGTCTGGCCGTCGGTGAGCCCGCCGAGGTCATGTATGACATCATCTCTGCCGTAGAGCCGTTTGCGCCGAAAAACAAAATCCGCTATCTGATGGGCGTCGGTACGCCGGGCAACATCATTGAGGGCGTCTACCGCGGCGTTGATCTGTTCGACTGCGTCATGCCCAGCCGCAACGCGCGCCACGGGCATCTGTTCACCTGGGACGGCATCATCAATATCAAGAACCTGAAATACGAGCGCGACGAGTCGCCCATCGACCCGCACTGTGACTGCCCGGTTTGCCGCAATTTCTCCCGCGCGTATATCCGCCATTTGCAGAAAGCAGACGAGCTGCTGGGCATGCGCCTGGCTGTCATGCACAACCTGTACTTCTACAATCACCTGATGGAGCGCATCCGCGAGGCACTGGACAACGGCACCTTCCAGCAGTTCCACGACACCTATGTGCATAAACTTGATACCCGCATCTGATTTTTCCGGCAAAATGCTTGCACAATGCGCATTTATCCGATATAATAGAAGAAATCGTTATTTTTAAGGAGTATACTTGCTATGATCCAGTTTCTGAATGCCGCCACCGGCACGGCTAGCACGGCTGAAATGCTGCTGAGCTTCCTGCCGATGATCCTTATCATCGTATTCATGATCGTCCTGATCTACCTGCCGCAGAAGCGCCAGGACAAGAAGGATGCTGCCATGCGCAGCTCCATCGAGATCGGCGACAAAGTCACCACCATCGGAGGTATCGTCGGCATTGTCTGCGCCATTGCGGACAAGGATGACACCATCGTCATCGAGACCGGCAGTGACCGCACGAAGATTCGCTTCCGCCGCTCCGCAATCTCCTCTGTGGAGAAGCTGGACACCGGTAAGGACAGCAAGTCCACCCCCGTCAAGAAGTAATTGACATAAAACACACGCCCCCTTGCATAGTGTTGACTGTGCAAGGGGGCGTTTTGTTATGGCTAAAAATCTGCGCAAATCAAAAATCGGTGTTAAAAATCCGGCCGCAGCGGCGCTGCTGCTGTCCTTTGGCTGCGGTGTGGGCGTGTGCATATTGTTGCTGGCGCTGGCGGCGTTTCTGCTGACGCATACAGGGCTGCCATTGTCCGCAGTGCGGCCCATGGCCTGTATGGCGGCGGCAGTGGGGGCGGCTGTGTCCGCTGCCGTGCTGGCCCGCAGACTGCGGAAAAGGCTGCTGCTGTGCGGGCTGGGCTGCGGGGCGTTTTACGCGGTCTGTCTGCTGGCGGCAACGCTGCTGGCAAACGGCAGACTGGATTGGCAGGGAAGCAACGCCATGCTGCCGCTGGCACTGCTGCTAGGGGGCCTGTTGGGCGGTGCACTGACGGCCCTGCGGGCGGGCCGCTGATGCGGGCGGCACAGACGGCGCTGCGCCGCCCGGGGCTGCCGATGCTGCGGCCTGCGGCAGAGCGCCCGCACCGGGAACATACGCCGCAGACGGAAAGCGGGGCGGCGCTGGCATTTAGCGTGATATTTCTGGCGGGTTACCTGCCGGGCATCTGGCTGGGACGCAGCGGGACAACGCCTCTGGGGCAGCAGCTGGCGGCCTACTACACAAGCCACCCCGAAGGTACGAGCCTTGCGGCAGCCTTCGGGGCGCAGCTTGCGGTGAACCTTTTGCAGCTGATACTGGTGCTGCTGTGCGGCTTTTGCGTGTGGGGCGTCGGTTTGCTGGCGCTGCTGTTTGCGGCGCGCGGGCTGTTCCTGGGCTATTGCGCGGCGTCAGTGGCAGCGCAGAGCGGTGCGTCGGCTCTGTTGCGCTATCGGCTGGATACGCTGCTTTCTGATGTGGGCGCACTGCTTCTCTGCCTGTGGCTGGCAGGCTGGGCAGTGCGGCTGGCGATGGAGCTTTTCCGCGCGGTGCGCGGGCGTGCTGCGCGGGAGACACCGGGCACAGCGCGGCGGCTGGCAGTCCGTTTTGCCGCGGCGCTGGCGCTGTCAGCGGCTTTCGCTGCCGTCGGGGCTGTACTCGCCGTCATTGGGATCGGGGGCGTCGGGTGCTGACGGCTTTTGCTCCACGTATTTCTGGGTGGCCAGCGGGGAGGCGGCTACAGCCTTTTTCAGCTGTTCACGGTTGATGTGGGTGTAGATCTGGGTCGTGGAGACGTTCTCGTGTCCCAAAATCTCCTTCAAGGCCAGCATATCGACGCCGCCCTGATACATAAGCGTGGCGGCGGTGTGGCGCAGCTTGTGCGGGGAAAACCCGCGTCCGCTCAAGCCGGCGCTTTGCAGGCAGCGCGCGACGATTTGCTCGATCCGCCGCGCAGACAGCCGCTTGCCGGTGCGCTTGGAGACGAACAGAGCGTCCCTGTCCACAAGGTTCGGCAGGGAAGTGCGCACCTTTTTATAGCGCTGCAGCGCATCCAGACAGGCGTCATTCAAATAAACAAGCCGCTCCTTGCTGCCCTTGCCGACAATGCGGATCGTGTCATCGCGAAAATCACCCATGTCAATCGTGACAAGCTCGGCCAACCGCATGCCGCAGTTCAAAAATAACGTCAATATGCAGTAATCGCGCTCGTAAAAATCACTTTGTATATTACTTAACAAAGTGACAGCCTCGTCCCGGGTCAGATATTTGGGCAGAGCCCTGGCCGGCGAGCCGAGGCTGATGTTTTCCGTGGGGTTCGCGGGCAGCCGATTGACTTGTGTGCACATATAGTTGAAAAAGCCCTTCAGGGCGCTCAGCTTCCGTGCGCGGGCCTTGGGACCGTTGTCAGCACTGCGCGCATGGTCAAGAAAATCAAAAATATCGTGCTTGGTGATCGTTCGGATGTCGGCGGTGGTAATGCCGGTCAGATCAATTTCCTCGGGCGGCGTATCGTCGGCCACGCGCTGCCAGCGCTGCATCATATAGCGGAAGAAGCCGCGCAGGTCCAGATAGTACCCGTTGACGGTGCGCGGGGAGCGCAGCTTTACAAAATCGAGGTAATGCAGGTAGTCAACCACATCATCAGGAATATCCAGGTACGGCGCATGGCGCTCCGGGTGGACCACATCAATATAACTGCTCATGGAAGCCCTCAACTAAACATATTGATTTGCAGAAGCACACGGAAACGATGCTTCTGCTTTTTTATTGTAGCACAGCAGGCAACACCTCGTCAATTTCACCAACTTATAAGAAACGCAAAGAGCTGCTCATATTACAAAGCGTTGATAATCCGTATATGTGTGTATAATCATGCAAATACCGCTTTTCGCTGTGGGAGAGGGCGTCCGCGACAGGATTTTAGCGAGTGATAATATTTCGCTAAATGCAAATTTAGCGAAATATAGGGAGGACATTAAAGCAGGGAGGGCGCGAAAAAACCGGAATCGGAGCTCGGAACTGAATGGAAAAAACGATAACGGAAGCCCCAAAAGCCGGGTTGCCGGACGGCGCTTTGCTATTGATAAAGTAAAGCAGTCTGAAAATGTCAGCCCCTCCGAATGAAACCTACGCCAAGCTTGCAATTCCTGAAAAATCTGGTATGATGAATAAAAAGGAGTTGAAATCATGAACAAGGACACCATCATCAAGGTTCTGCTGGCCATCATTGCGCTGATGGTCTTTGCGTGGCTGTGGCGTATCATCAGCGGTATGCTCATCGGTACGCTGGTGCTTACGACCTCACTGCTGTCGGTGCTGATTGCGTTTATCATTCAAATTGTGCTTCCGATTGCTGTTATTGTGTTTGCCGTAAAGCTCTTTACCAAGAAAAAGTGAGTGTGAATCCCATGCCGTTGTTTGCGAAGAAAAAGCCGCCCGAGCCTGCTGCTGCAGACGAGCAAAAAATAAGTCTGGCTCTGACGCCCGATGAAATCGACCTGCTGCGCGAATGCATGAAGCGCACCGAAGACTATTACCGCGGCCTTTTGCTGCTGAAGCAGGATTGGAACGCCGCGCAAAACGAGGCTGCGATTGCCATGATAAAGGTCAGGCTGAATATGATCGATAAATTGCAGGAAAAGACGCTCTACGACGGCCAGTCCGAGTATTACCGCAATCTGCAATAAAAAACTGCCCGCAGGAACGCAAAATTCCTGCGGGCAGTTTGCTATTATCAGCGGTTGACAGACTGTGCCATTTTGTGGTAGGTGTGGCGCTCGCCGCGGATGGCAATGGAGTATGCCATGATGTTCTGCGGCAAGGCCATGCCGGGCACGCCGGTATCACCGATGTGGTGGATGTCGGCACCGGCCATCTTGCACATCAGCGCGATCTGGCGGATGGTCGCCACGTCCGCGCCCTCCTGCGAGGTGCCGATAGCCGTCAGTGCCAGCTTGCCGCGGCTGTGCACGACCTCAATCAGCCTGTGCGCGTACTCCTGCGTGATGCCCGGTACCGTGCCGGGTGCCGGCAGCAGAATAATATCCGCACCGGCTGCCATGAATGCCTCGGCGTCGGCAGGGGTCATGATTTTCTCCCCGCCCTCCCCTGCTACGCCGGATGCATGCATCTTGCCGGCGGCCAGCAGCACGCGGTCCCCGACGGCGGCAGAAATCGCTTTCAGCGCTTCTACGATCAATTCATTGCTGACGCCGTTGCCGGGGTTGCCGGTCAGGACGATCAGATCAATGCCCATTTCGACGGCCCTGCGTGCATTTTCTACGGTGGCCAAGCGTCCGCCGCTCATTTTCCAGAGCGTTCCATCGTTGCTTTTGGCGGCCTGCAGGTCGCAGGGCTCCAGATTGATGCCCACGACGCGCCCGGTCAGACGCTTGAGCTCCCGCACGGTCTCGACTTCGGGAACCTTCGGCAGTGCGTTGATGACAGGGTGCTGCACGTCAAACATATTCAGCAGCAGAATGTCAGCACTCAGAGAGGCCGCATACTCCGCATTCGTCACGTCCACCAGCAGCGGAGGCGTCAGGCCGATGGTCTCGCACGCCAGTACGCGGCCCTCACTGCCCGCAATCGCGTCCAGCAGCTCCGCCTTGGTGTACCGGGCCAGCTCGCTGGGGGTGCAGTCCAGCAGACGCTTTACGCTCATTCGTCGTCATCCTCCTCAATCACGCGGCCAATGCCCTTGCGGTAGAACGGCTCGCTGCCCTGCATACCCTGCTGGCCCAGCGGAGAAATCGAGGTCGTGATGTTCAGATCCATCTTCTTCTCACGGCTGAGCAGGTACGGGCGGGCGGCCTGTGCCACGGAGGCAAACAGCTTCTCGTCCTTGGGGCCGTCCAGCACCAGCAGATAGCTGCGGGCGTCACCGTTTACGATCATAACGGACAGATAGGCAGAACCCACACCGGGGGCGTCGGCCAGCACCGCGCAGACCGGGTCAATCATGGCGTCGGGCAGAATGCTGGGTTCGACCAGCGTGACCTTGTCGCCGGGATGGATGCGGCGGGCCTGCTGCTCGGCCAGCTGCGCTGCGATCTTCTGGGAAACCTCGTCCTTCGTCTTTTTGACGGACTCGATCAGCGGGCGTTCCAGGCGCAGACTATTGTCGCCGGGGTTGATGACCAGACCGCTGGCCTCAGCGTTTTTCGCGATCATGTTGGCGTAGTCATCAAAGCGCAGCAGGATGATCTGCTGTGCGGCTTTGGGCTGTGCCTTCTGCCACTCGTGCACAGCGTCCCAATCGCTGAAGCCCAGGTAGTAGCGCTTGCCCTCGGGGCTGGTGACCATTACCAGGCTGATCTTGGTCTCCTTGGGCAGCTGCACGCGGCCATCGGCCTCCGGCTTGGGGGCGGGCTGGCCCTGCAGGTCAAACACGGCGGGGGCCAGCAGCGGCGAGCGTACCAGTTCGTTCAGGATGTTATTGAGATTTTTGGGGTTGTTGTTCTCCTTGAAGGCCGCAATGGTCTCCTTGACCTTCGGATTGAAGGCGGGTGCTTTGGGGAGATTCTTTTCGTTCTGTTCGGGCATGGGTCCATTCCTCACTTTAATTTTATTGCGTTGATGGCTTCCCGCAGGTAGGACACGCCCACGAGCTTCAAGCCGGGAAATTGCGAAGGGTCAATCATTTTCAGGTTGTGCTTGGGCACAATGGCGGTGTCGAAGCCGACGCGCTGTGCCTCGCGCAGGCGCGTTTCCAGATGGGTCACGCTGCGCACCTCGCCGCCGAGGCCGACCTCGCCGATGGCGATGGTCTTTTCGTCTACCGGCAGGTCAAGCAGGCTGGACGCCAGCGCGATGCAGACCGGCAGGTCGCAGGCAGTCTCGTCCAGCTTCAGGCCGCCGATGATGTTGATGTAGACATCCTGATTGTAAAAGGCGTATCCGGCGCGCTTTTCCAGCACGGCCAAAAGCAGGTACATGCGGTTGTAGTCAAAGCCGCTCGCCGTGCGCCGCGGGCTGGGAAAGCTTGTTTTCGTCGCCAGCGCCTGAATTTCGCTCAGCACCGGGCGCGTGCCTTCCATGACGCAGGCCACGCAGGTGCCGCTGATGCCGATGGGCCGCCCCTCCAGCATGACCTGTGACGGGTTCTCGATCTGCGCAAGGCCGCGGCCTGTCATATCGAACATACCGATCTCATTCGTGGAGCCGTAGCGGTTCTTGACGGCCCGCAGCACGCGGTACGGCAAGGTCTTGTCGCCCTCAAAGTAAAGCACGGTATCCACAATATGCTCCATGACCTTGGGGCCGGCAATCGCGCCGTCCTTGTTGACATGGCCGACGATGAAGGTTGGAATCTCCAGCGTTTTTGCTACATTTAAAAAGCGCGCCGAGCTCTCCTTGACTTGACTGACCGTGCCGGACGACGACGAAATATCCGTGCAGCGCATCGTCTGGATCGAATCGATAACGACCAAATCGGGTTTCATAGATTCGATCAGACCGCAGATCTCGTCCACGTCGCTCTCGGCAACGAGGGAGATATTGTCCTCGGGTACGTTCAGGCGGACGGCACGCAGCTTGATCTGCCGCACCGATTCCTCGCCCGTGACGTAGAGCACATTTTTGGTTTTGCTGACCTCGCCGCAGAGCTGCAGCAAAATCGTGGACTTGCCGATGCCCGGCTCACCGCCGATCAGCGTTACACTGCCGATGACGATACCGCCGCCCAGGACCCGGTCCAGTTCGCTGATGCCGGTCACGATGCGGCTTTTTTCCTCGGTGGTGCTGATGCTTTTCAGCTTCTGCGGCACAAGGCTTGTCTGCCCAGTTACACGCGGCGCAGCGGCGGCCTTGCCGGAGGACGCTTTGGCAGGCTCGGCTACGACATCCTCGGTCATGGTATTCCACGCGCCGCAGGACGGGCAGCGCCCCAGCCAGCGGGGGCTGGTCTCGCCGCATTGGGTGCAGACGTAGATGGTTTTGAGTTTCTCTTTGGGCATGGATGCCTCCTGAAAGTCGATACTTTCTTTATTATAGCCCAAAACACGCCCGGGGGCAAGTATGCGCAGTATAAAAACATTTGCAGCCGGAAAAGTGCAATTTTAATAACCGACCTGACCGCTGAGGATTGCGGCACCCCGCACGGCAACAACGAGCGTATCCGCGTCGAGACCGTAGGACGCGCCGTGAAATTTTACGTCCGTTTGATGCGCCAGTGCTGAGGAAAATAGGCATCAAAAAAGGTGCAGCCCTTTTGCAAGGCTGCACCCTTTTTGTGGGTTGCAATCCGTCGGGGCGGCGTTCTCGACGCCCCGACGCACAAACTGGAAGTTACCTATTTCAAAACAAAGAGAAAATTTTCATAGTCTTTTACATAGTACCGTATATTTTTACGCCCTTTTTGAATAATAGTGTGTCCCTCTGCTTCTAATTTTTCTTTCTGTGCTTCAATACCATTTGGATACTTAGCATTCAGTTCTCCGTTCGCTTTTAAAGTTCTCCAATAAGGCGTTTCATCTTCGGAACGCTGATAACTCGCCCATGCCACAATAGAAACAAAAATTCCTGCTGTAATCGGTTCTGTAAAATCTGCACCACTCAACTCCGCAAAGTATTCTCGTATTTTCCCAACAGTAATCACTTTACCATAAGGAATTTTTTTCATTACCTTATCATAGTCGATTGGCGGGGCAAAATACATTTTACTTCCACCATATTTTTCAATGCTTTTTTGGTCTGTAATAATTTGAATTTTAGGCATATCCTTTTTATCATGCAACATAGCATTAAAATCCTTTTTATCTTCGTTTGCCATTTCTACCACCTCCTACTTTAAGAATAGTCTGTTTGTCATTCTTATGCAATGAGACTATTTAAGAAATTTGACAAATTCCGATTTGTTCCAGTATACCATACAAAAATCCCCCTGTCCAACACCGTTTGTGGTGCGGGCGGGAGGATTGCGGCCTTGTATTTATGGGTTGAGATTACTGTAAAGCAGCCCTGCTTTACAGCGCAACCTTGTGGTAAACCTTCTTGCCCTTCTTGATGACGACGCCTTTATTCAGCGCGTCAACGGTCAGAACAGCCTTCGGGTCGGTGACCTTCTCGCCGTCGACGAGGACGCCGCCCTGCTGGACAAGCTGGCGGGCTTCACGGTTGGAGCCGCACAGACCCGCGGCGACCATGGCGGCCAGCAGGCCGACACCACCGTCCTTGACAAGCTCGGCGTCCAGCTTCGTGCTGGGCATATTCTCGTGGTCGGCGGCACCGCTGAACAGGCCGCGGGCAGTGGCCTGCGCCTTTTCGGCCTCCTCCTCACCGTGGACCATCTTCGTCAGCTCGTAGGCCAGAATCTCCTTGGCCTTGTTCAGCTGCTCGCCCTCCCAGTGGTCCATCTCGTCGATCTGCTCCAGCGGCAGGAAGGTCAGCATACGGATGCACTTGAGCACATCCGCGTCGCCGACGTTGCGCCAGTACTGGTAGAACTCGAACGGGCTCGTCTTGTTGGGGTCAAGCCAGACGGCGTTGCCCGCGGTCTTGCCCATCTTCTTGCCCTGAGAGTCGGTCAGCAGGGTGATGGTCATGGCGTAGGCATCCTTGCCCAGCTTGCGGCGG
>ERZ1673702.2340-NODE-2340-length-16983-cov-5.602257_pt1 | contig 16983 bp, 11 predicted proteins | sample MGYA00580232_ERZ1673702 | MGnify/ENA primary metagenome ERZ1673702 (study PRJEB41218, sample SAMN15661792) | gut metagenome | host: Homo sapiens | place: Canada: London | collected 2015-08-20/2019-03-30 | study: EMG produced TPA metagenomics assembly of... | reverse complement strand
AGATGGTAGCGCGCATGGTTCGGGACCATGAGGTCGTGGGTTCAAATCCCGTCGCCTCGACCATGATTGCAGACGAAAAGGCTGCAAGACAAAAAAACCATGAAAAACGTACTGTTTTTCATGGTTTTTTGCTATTTATGCGGCAAAAACGAGTATTTATGAAAAGTGAAGTAAAGATAATATTTTAGGGCTGCTTTTTCGTTAATTTTCAGGAAAACAGGATTTGAACTATCGACATCTGTGCGACAATTTGGATATATAGCGGAAAACGACTAATGTAGAGACACTGGTACTGCTTTCCAAAAAAAAGCCTGACAGTCATATCGTAGTTGATGTCGAGTTTGGCGAGGGAGAAGGTAAGATTTCATTAAAAGATGCGCTTAAACGTGCCGAAGGGCGAAAGCCGAAATCTAAAACGACATATAAGGATATCCAAAATTATGTTGAAGAAAACTATGGCTTCAAGGTGCATACGGCATATATCGCGGAGGTCAAGCGTAATTTGGGGTTGCCAATGTATGATGCTCCTAACGCAGTCGAAGAGTTAAAACGTCCGAGATCGCATCCGACTGAAAAAATGGTTTTGGCTATCAAAGAGACTCTGGCACATTTTGAAATAATATAATAAGGAAAAGCGCAAGAAAATCTTGCGCTTTTTTAATTAAAAAAATAAGAACTCAAAAAAATCTATGCTTGTAGGCTAATTTCATCGAAAAAGAATATATAACACAATTCAGAATTGTAAAACTTGTCATTTCAATTGCTATAAACTTTATATGATGCCAAGGCGTATCTTCCGCAAAGGTAAACGCATTGCTTTCCGGAAGATTCAATGTGGCATATGAGGATGTTGATACTCTGATTTATCCCGTTTTGAGGCATAGGATCAAACTCAATTTTGAGGCGGTGGCTGACAGGGTTTCACCGGATGACGTTATCGGAAAAATTTTGGGGGAACAGCGCAGCAATCGAGTAAAAGGAAAAAAATAAATGAGAAATCCCTATATCAGCAGCGATTTTTTCGGGAGACTGCAAACTCAAGCACTAAGATTCGGGAACGAACTTACTGGTTTTTTCGGCGGAAAACATCGCACAAACAAATACGGTCAAACGGTTGAGTTTGCCGATTACCGCGAATATATGCTCGGAGATGATATACGCAGAATCGATTGGAATTTGTACAGTCGGTTTGATAAGCACTATATCAAGTTGTTCAATGATGAACGCCAGATGCATGTGCAGATTTATTTAGACTGTTCGGCGTCTATGGGTAAGAATATTATCAAAAAGGGTCAGTATGCACAGGCGCTGACCGCAGGACTTGGCTTTTTGGCTGTCAACGATACAGATAAAGTTTCATTAAAACTTATTAAAGGTAATAAACTCGATTTGTCTTTCGGACTCATTGTAGGAAAGAATTCTTTTTACAGAGCGGTTCGCAGAATCGAAGATATTGTTTACGAAGGCGAATGTTTTTTGTCCGAAGCAATCGTATATAAATGATAAATCCGATAAAAAAGGGGATATAACGGCGATAAACCTCCCTGAAAATTTTGGAAAACTTAAAACAAAAAGGTGGACTATTTTTACCTTTTTAGAAAATATATTGACAAGATAAAATTTTTTAAGCTATAATGCTTTTGCAAATGACGAGAAGTTTGACGGACGCGTTTGCACAGAACAATAATTTTAATGGCCATGTTATGAGTAAGATACAATTTGAATTTTTAAAGAAAGTGTATGAGCTCGACTTAAAAAAAGTGGGCGAGGAACATTGTCTTCCTCAAAAAAAGCGAGAACGCCGTAAGAAGGATTATCATTCTTTACATTTTGTTTTATTCGGGTACGGGATATTGTGCGTAAACGGTAAAGAAATTCCTTTGAACAGGGGCTCTGTTTTTATGCTTTATGCAGGAGAAGAATATGAATATTTCCCCGATTCGATTGACCCGTGGGCGTATTGCTGGATTGATTTTTGCGGGGGGGGGTAGGAAACTTAGAGGAGTTGTTTTCATTTTGCGGATTTACACGCGAAAAACCATATTTAAGAATTAATGAATATTCAAAAGTCGTTGAAATTTTTAAAAACTTAATACAAAGCTATGACAGCAGCATTACTCAATCAATGGCTTGCTCTGCACAGTTGTTATTATTGTTGAGTTACTTTATCGGCTGTAAAAATAAATATGCTCAAATAGGCAAACGCAATTCTGCCAGGTTTAAGTTGTTTCGGGATATTCTCATCTATATTAACAATAATTATAGAATGAATTTGTCCCTGAGACAAATTGCAGATGATATGTATATCAGCGAAAAACAATTGATAACAATGTTTCGCGATTATGCCGGAATGACTCCCGTCAATTATATTAATAAATTCCGGATATCGAATGCGTGTACATTACTTCAAGAGACCGATGAAAAAATTGCAAAAATTGCGGAAATGGTAGGAATAGAAGACGAAAAATATTTTACTCGTATGTTTGTAAAATGGGTTGGGGAAAATCCGAGAGAGTGGCGTAAGAAAGATAACAAAAGTGATTTTTTCGCCTGGCTTGGCGAAAAGGAGCTCGATTTCAGGTAATTGAAACATTTCCGAAAAAACAAACGCCGAACTTTTAATAAAAAACTTTTTAGTACGGTTTGAATTATGGAACTCGGAAGGTGCACCTCATTTCTTGCACTTTCGATTAATATTAAATTAGGAGAAGGGTCATGAGAAGTTTAACAAAGATTATTTCCTCACTTTTAAGCGTTGTAATGGCATCCGCATTATTTGTTGCGTGCGGTGAACCGGCTCCCGACGGAGCGGTCACTGTGGATTTTTGGTATTCAGCCTCTATTTCGGAAAATAAAGTAATCCGAGAGATGGTGGATACATACAACAAGGGACAAGGAAAGGAAGACGGGGTTTATGTCAAACCCGACAATCGTCAAAATATCGATCGTTCGAGTTTATTTGTAGATGCGCCTAATATTCTGGTCGTCGAAGATGAAATGTTCAAAACCTGGGCGGTTGAGGATTTATATCTGGATTTAAGCGAATATTTTGAAACAATGCCGGGAGAATATACGGAAGAAAATATTCCGTCTTCTTTAACGGAACGATTCAGGTTTGATGTTGCCGACAATGCGGACGGAAAGCGAATGGCGGGAAAAGACGCGGATTTGCAAGGCTTGCCGTTCGGCAGTACAGCCATGGTATATTATTACAGTAAATCCGCTTTTGAAGCATACGGGATTAACGTGATTTCGGCCGAAGAAGAAAAATTGTCGGAATTATATCCTGACGTCTTGCCGCACGGATATGCAGAATATAAAGAAGCTCCGTTTGACGGAGCGAAGGCTTCGAAGAATCTGGCGGGAGAGCAGGTATATAAAGTATTTAATAACCGTATTCCCATGAACTGGGAAGAATTCCGTTATCTTTCCAAATGTTTTACTCAAAAATATAATTCTTCCTCTCCTACGGAATTGGGTTCCGCGACACATTGGTGGTTTTCTTACGGCTGGTCTGTCGGGGGTGACTGTATAGGCTATAACGGTGAAAAGTATGAATTTACGGTTGCCGATAAGACGCCTAATTATTTAGTCGTCGCGCCCGAAGGGATTACCGTAAACGACAGACAATATTCCGCCGGCGAGATTATTCATTACGAGGACAAAATAAAAACAGAGGACATCTCTTCGATTGACGGGGTATATGAGCTTCCTTCGCAATATGAAGCACTGCTTGAGTTTGTGCGCCTTTCGGTTCCTTCGGACAAAGAAGCCGACAGCGGATATAAGGGATACGGAATAGGTTCGGCGGCCGGTGACGACAACTCCGCAGGGATTCTCGCTAAAAACGACGTTGCAATCGTTGCCGCAGACGGTACGCAGCTTTCGTCGGCGGACGTGGCGTATAAGGACAAGTATGATTTGGCTCCGGCGACACAGTACCGCGAGTACGTGGGCGGCAGCGTTTATTATAAAGGCGAGGAGACCTTTGACAACGAGTATCTGAAAGTAATCGGAGAAACCTATGACGGAGCAGAATATACCGGAGAATTGGCTTCGGAAAACGGGACTCCTCTTGTCGGGGAATATGCTGCGTTTTCGGGCTCGGACGCTTTGGTGATTCCCCGTCGCTCCGATGAGAGTAAATATGAGGCGGCGTGGAAATTTATCCGTTGGGCAGCCGGCAGCGAAGGACAGGCGATTTATCAAAAAACGGGTCGTGTTCCCAATCAGACCGACTTGGCGTACAGCGAGGAATTTCTGTCGCAATCTACGCTGAATTACTGGGCTTTTTCTAACAGCGTTGAACACGGAGATATCGGAGACTGGGCTTATTTCGAGAACGGGGAATGGGTAAGCGATTGGTCCGAATTATTCAATAATCAGTTAAGGGTAGGAATTTATTCGATATCGGACTTTATGGACAAAAAAGCAGACGAAGCGAACGAGGCGATAGGCGACGTCAAAATTGTTCTTAACGGGAGAAGATGATATGGCGCAAAAAGAAGTTGTATTGACGGCCGAGATTAAGAAGCCGCGAGAAAACTTACCTCGAAAAAAATTCAGACGCGCATGGTTGTTTTGTTGGATAGGCGTTTCTTTGCCGCTTATCGGGTTTCTGATCTTTAACGGTTTTCCTTTGATTTTTTCGGTATTGGCGATGTTTTCGGATATGGAATACAATCAGCTCGATACCATGAAGTGGAACAATTTCGCAAACTTTGCCCGCCTCTTTTCGGATGAAAAGCTGCTTCAATCGTTTAAGATCACTTTGATTGTAGCCTGTGCTCAGTTTGTTTCATTGGCGATAGCGATTACGATGGCGGCATTTTTGAGCCAAAACGTGAAGGGGACTCGTTTTTTTCAAACGCTGTATTTCGTTCCTTATATTTGTTCCACGGTCGCCGTTTCTATCATGTGGAGTAATATTTTCGGCGCAAAAGGAGCAATCAACGAGATTATCGGTCATGAAATCGTCTGGTTGAATAATTTACAGCACCCGTATACCCTTACTGCCGCCATTTTTATTTCTATTGTCTGGCAGGCGCCCGGTTACGGTATCGTCATGTATTGTTCAGCCTTCAAATCGATTAATCCGGCTTTATACGAGGCGGCGGATTTAGACGGCGCCAACGCATGGCATAAATTTATCAATATTACGCTGCCGGGTATTTCGTCGATTAGCTTTTTCCTCATATTTGCGGGGATTTTAGCGGGATTGACCACCTTTGACGCGGCAAAAGTCATGGCGCCGTTGAATTGGGACGGTTATGCGGGCCCTGACAACGCAGGACTTACCCTCATGTATTATATCTATATTGAAGGCGTACAATTTTCCAATATGGGGTACGCTTCCGTAATGAGCTGGTTACTGTTCATAATAATGATGGTTCCTTCGGTATTTTTAATTAAAAAACGTATTCTTTCTATGGAGGAGGCTTGAATATGTTTGAAAACATCATGAGTACCGAATTCAAAAAGCGGCGGAGTTTTCCTTGGGGGAAATTGATTACCTACTTCATGCTGACGCTCTATCTTATAATATTGTTTGCGCCGTTTGTAATCATTATTTTCACCTCGTTTACTTCCGACGCGGAACTGACGATTCGTGACGGGTTTCGTTTATTGCCTCAGGACTGGACGATAGAAGGCTATGAATTGGTATTCAAATTCGACCCCAATGTTATTAACGGGATTCCTTCTCTGCTGATCGGCTTTTTGAATACCATGTGGCAGACGCTTATTCCGTTATGCGGAGGCTTATTCGTTTCGGCATTGTCCGCCTACATTTTTTCTAAATTTCGTTTTCCCGGAAGAAACGCCCTGTTTTTGGCTACGGTGTTGACGATGATGCTCCCGATGGGCGCTTTCGGATTTGTCGGTTATCTCTTTTATATGAAAATCGGCTGGGTAGGCGGCGCCAGAGGAGTACTTCCTTTGATTATTCCGGGATTATTCGGAAGCGCGGGAACGGTTTTCTTTTTGAGGGCCTATTTCGACAGCGCGCTATCAAATGAAGTTTTGGAGGCCGCAAAGATAGACGGCGCAAGCAGCATGCATATTTTTATCGCCATCGTTTTGCCTCTGGCAAAGCCTGCGATGATAGCTCAGTTTTTGTTTGGGTTTGTAGGAAGCTATAACAGCTATGCCGGAGCGTTGATGTATCTTTACCGCAGCAAAGAATTATGGAATTTGCAGCTGGCTCTATCCGAATTGATAGGGACATTACAACAGGAGGGCGGCGGTTATGCAAATGCTCAATGCGCCGCTGCGTTAGTGGCAATTTTACCGCTGGTTTTGTTATATACGGGCGTTCAGAAATATTTTATCGAAGGCATCAATATCGGCGGCGGAAAAGAATAACATGGAGGAAAATATATGAAACGAATTAAAAGAACTGCAACGATTTTTGCTTTTCTCATTGCGTCCGTAACGGCTTTGAGCGCTTGCACTTCAAACGAAACGGTTACAGAATTTGTTACCGAATTGTCCTATTATGACGGTACCTATCGGGAGGAATTGGACGACTTGGATAAACCTCAATATAACCGCGAATTATGGCGGCGCGCAGAACTTACGATTGACGGGGCGGATCCCATGATTTTGGACGATACCGCTAATTCGGGATATTATTATGCTTATAGTACGGGACTTAACTATTATTTTTCAGAGAATTTGGAGGATTGGTACTATGGAGGGAGCTTTGTTTCGCTGCCCTCTCTGTTGAACGGAGCCGATAGCTTGTGGGCGCCGGAGGTAATCTATGACGAGGATGAAGAACGTTATTTTGCATTCTTTACGCTCAATCCTCCGCCCGATACGGCGTATGAAATGACTTCCGCTCCGGTATATCTCCCCATGGCGGCAGTATCCGAAACTCCCGTCGGCCCCTTTGAAATCGTCGATTTTTACGATAAAAAATCGAGCGGAGAGAACGTGCGGCAGCCTTCGGAGGATTATCCGCAGTTTTATGCCAGATATTCTTTCTTTGATAATTTGGCGTATCAGGAGGCGTTTGAACGCGAAGGATTGGAGGTCGATAAAAGTAAACCTATTTATGCCGTAGACGGCGGGGGTGTAGACGAAGGATGGGTACGCGCCATCGATTTTCATCCGTATGTCGACCCTCAGACGGGAGATAAATATTTGTATTGGAGCCAGGCTCCCGGAGCGATTGCCGGAGTGAAAATGTTCAATTGGTTATCCCCCGATTGGTCTACCTTTAAGACGCTTACCGCGTGCCTTTATTATACGATAGAAGATTATATAAAGGCGTGCAACGGGGAAAGCGTAGAGAAAGTTTTCTATGAGGAAGCGGCTTCTTACTGCAACGAAGGGCCCTTCATGTACTACCATAACGGAAAATATTATCTCACTTTTTCAATCGGGTCTTACGACCAGTCCTCCTACGGAGTAATGCAGGCGGTAGGCGACAGCCCTTTGGGGCCCTTCCGCAAGCTGACCGACAGCGAAAACGGCATGATGCTCAATAACGACATCGGAAATAATGAAGCGATTGCGGGACCGGGACATCACTCTTTCATCGATTTGAGAGTCGGCGGCGAAGAAAAATTGATTATAGCGTATCACGCTCATAACGACCCGAACGTTTATACCGGGCGGCACGTACAGTTCGATGAAGTGAAATGGGTGACGGTCAAGGATATTAACGGGCAGGATTTAGACGTCATGCACGTGAACGGGCCTACGGTGACGGTACAGCCTACATTTGGTATCGGAAAAGATTACGGCGATATTTCATCTTCGATTTCAGAAGTCGAGTTGATTCGCGGAGAGCTTGCAGAAGGTAGCTCGACAAAAAGCATGTCGGACGGATTGATTTCCTTTTTTACTCGGGTAAGCAAGGAATTTAACGACACTTACGTGCAGGAAACGACGGTCACGACGACGTCCACCTTTGAATTGGTTTTAGAGAGCGCAAGGGAAGTTCGCGGAATTATGTTCTATAATTCAAAAAACCCTGAAAGCGCCTTTAATAAGATTAAAGATATTGCTTTCATCTGCGAGGAAAACGGAGCTGAAAAAATTTATTATATTGAGGAGCTGAATGTAGACCGTGACGCAACCTGGCTGTATGACGAAATGGAGGATACCTGGACTCCGATTTTCGGGGGAGGTTGTTACGCGGAATTTGCGGGCATCAATGTGAAATCTATTCGTTTTACGGTAGAGGTTCCGGAGGGACAAGAAAAGGCCGCCGTATCGGAAATTGCGTTGGTAGGCGCGTTTGGCAGCGAGGCGTAAGGAGAATGATATGAAAAGAAATTCTAAAATTATTTTTTCGGTAGGCTTGGGCATATCTCTTGCGGCATTAAATTGTAGTTTGGCCGCATGCAATAAAGGCTCGGCGGTCAACGGTCCCGAATATGAATATAAAATTATCGATACGACCGAAGAATATGTTTTTACGGGCAATCAGACGTCCAATGTAATTCCCGACGCCGAAATAAAAATAGACGGCGTATTCGACGAGGATTTTTATAAAGATCGCAAGTGGTTCGAGGGACATAAAAAGCTCGACGGCGAAGATGGTACTTTGGAAATGACGACCTATTTTTCCAAAACGGGTATCGTCGTTGCGGCTAAAATCAAGGACAGCCGCCCCGCGGTATACAGCAATACGGTATCTACGGGATTGCAGACTTGTTTCAGCGGATATTTCGCTTTCGGAGACGCGACCTTCCAGGCCGACGGAGTATATGAAGTGGAATGTACGGTGGGAAATCGTTTCAAATTGTCCCGTTTTGTAGACGGAAACCTGCAAGTGGTTACCATTTTACCCGATGACATGCCCGTCACGGCAGTCGTTCGGGAAGGGGATATCAAGAAAGGCGAATGTTTTAATTATAATATAGAATATTTCCTGCCTTATTCGTTATTCGACAGAGACTCCCGCCCCGAAAAAATATACTTCAATCCTACGATGATATCCGCAACGCTCGACGAAAACGGCGAAACCATTGCCGACTTGCGTACATGGTATAATTTCGGGGATAAACAATCCTCCCTTTACGGTTGGGGAAATCCGAATCAAGGTTATGCTTTCGACAGAAACGGTTTTATCTGCAACGAAATTAGTATACAGGCTACGGGCGGAAGCGTATCCGAGGAATGGGGATACGATTGGTGCGTGACCGGCGACACGGTCAATTTCACGGTGGAACCGGAAGCGGGAAAAACGCTTTCGAGCCTGACCGTTAACGGAGAACAGAAAAAAGACGACGTGAAGGACGGTAAATTGTCCGTCGTATGCAATGGAGACATCGATATCGTCGCCAATTTCTCGTAAATTGAAAATTTGAAAATAGGGAGGATTTTGGTATGAAAAAAAGCACTATAAAATTACTTATGCTCGGAGCCGTAACCGTCGCGTCCTTTTCGTTGCTGGCGGCCTGTGGCGAGGATAAACACAATCTCACTCTGATACCCGAAAAAGCGGCTACCTGTACGGAAGAGGGGCATACGGCTTATTACGCCTGTTCTCACTGCGACCTTATTTTTGCCGATGAGCTCGGTAAAGAGCAGATAGAATTGGAACAGGTAACGACAGACCCTTTGGGACATAATCTTTCAGAGGGGCACCATGAGGCCGTTGCCGCGGAATGTGATGCACCCGGAAATATCGAATATTGGGAATGTGCGCGCTGCGGGAAGCTGTTTACCGACAGCCAGGGCGAAAACGAGACGGAGTCGGTGACAACGACCAAAGCTCACACTTTGAAGGCTGTCGAGAAAGTCAACCCTACGGCCGATTCGTACGGCATAGAGGCGCACTGGGAATGTGAAGTCTGTGAAGGGATTTTTGCGGACAGCTATGGCGACCGCGAAGTGACGGAGGAAGAACTCCGCATTGATAAATTAAAGGAAAATATAGACGGCGACCTCAGTAGTTTTTACAAGCAGGAAAAGGCTTATGCTTTCGGCGCGGCGAACGTCAAGGAGGGCGGGCTCGGAGTTGCGCTCAATGCCGTGCGCTCGGAAGACGGCGTTTATATGCACTTTACCGTCAACCATAATGTATCCGTAAAAGAACAGGCGGAAGGGCACGGAAAATTGGGCTTAATTATGGATGTTCGGAACGATAACAGCGTCAATTTACCCGGAAATTTAATTGAATGTATGGGAAGCGCGATGGTTTCCGAATTGTACTTAAACGGAAATATCGCTTACAACTCGCCGTTTGACATCTTTTTCAGCGAAAGCAAAACAAACGCAAGCGGTTCTCTCACAAAATATACGACGGTTATCGAAACGTTCATATCCTACGAGCAATTAAGCAAAATAAACGGTGGAGTATTTGCCGAAGCGTTTGAAGAAATTGAGGGTAAAATCGTCATGAAAGACGATTATGCTCTGCTTGTAAACTGCATCGGAAATATGACTTTCGACGAATCGGAACAATTTGCCAATGAGAACGGGAACCTCTGCGAAAATATGGAAAACGGTACTTGGCTGATGTGGCGAAAAGACGGCTACGGAGACAGCGGTATCAATCAAAAAATGATGGTTTTGGGAGCAAACGGTTTTTCAGACGAGCATTTGCCGATTGTCGACAGGTATGAGCTGAAAACCGTCGAGCAGGACAACGTCGTTTATGAAGGCTTTTCGGACGAGATTCTGACAGACGGCGTCATCGAAGGGAAAATTAAGGCGGACGACGGTTTCAAAGCCGTGGGCGTCATCATCAATGAAGTATTGTATCTTGCGGATAAAGAGGGCAACATTCGCATAGAGGTCTCTGAGCTCAATCTTCTTTGGAGTACTAAATCTATCGAAATGACGGCCGTTATAGCGAAATCCTCCGAGGCGGTTTTAACGCTCAGCCTGAAAGATTTGAAGGGGAATCCGCTCGACGTAGCCGATTATGCCGGTAAAACCGTTACTTTTTCGACGGACGGCTATACCTACGAATTGCTTATCAAGCAGGACGGAACCTTGGAAGGCAATGTTTTTGCGGAAGAATATACGGTAGCTTTTTACGGCTTTAAGAGCATCGATGTGACGATACCGGAGTCGGGGAACCTTTCGATTGAGCTTACGGCGACGACGGCGCATACCTCAAACGATAGCGTCAAAGCGGACAGCGACGGAACAATTACCATAGATGCAAAAAGTAAAGACGTATACAATCATTGGACCGGAAGCGCCGAATACGTCCTTTCCGAGGAGCTTCGCAGCGAAAAGAATTTTATTCTCGAAATGACTTTGAAGATGGGCGACGTGGAGGAAGGCTTTACGACTCATTCCACTCAGCAAAGGTATGCTATACAGCTTACGGACAGCGGAAAAGGATTTTGCTGTTGGTCCTATCGGAACGAAGGAGTCAGCAAGACGGTTGTGCGTGAACTGATTAGTCTCGAAGATTGTATGGCAGAAGGAAGTTTGGTGCATGCCGACGGTGCGGAAGCCTCCTTCGGGTGGATTTACGACGCTCTTGTCGGAGAGGGCGCACAAATCAGAGTCGTCCGCCTCGAAGACGAGCTTACCCTGTATATTCTTAACGGAGAGAAGTGGGAAAAAGTCGGCAGTGTGAGTTGTGGCGCGGAGGACGGGACAAAGATCGTGTTCTACGGCGTTACGTCGAGCTTTGAATTTTCAGAAATTTCCGTCGAAGCGTTGGGAGAGTTTGTCGAGGCGAAAGATCCTACGGTTTCTGAAAACGGCTGTATCGCGCATTGGGTAAACGGCGATAAATATTATTTTGAAAACGGTTTGCCCGCTACGTTCGAAGATATAACGCTGGATAAATTTCAGGAGCTGAAAAATGTAGAAATTACTTTGACCGATATGGACGGAAACGCCCTTGCGGAAGGTTCCAAGGTTTACTTTTCCAGCGATTGGCTCTCCGAAGAATCGGATCCTCTCATCGTCGGCAAAGACGGCTCCGTGATTCTGCCGATCGGTTATACTATAGAATATACCGTCTCCGTCGAAGGATATAAAGACATTGAGTTTATGCTCACGGAATCGGGGGGGGGGTTAACTATTAAGTTGCCCAAACTTTTCTATGAATACGATGGCACGAACGTAACAGTTTCGGGCACGGCAAAGGCGGAGGCTTCGGGCGTTTCCATCACGGACACGAAAAACAGTACCGAATATGTCGGAAATGCAAAATTAAACGGCGATTTTGGTACGGAAGTCATGTTTGAAACGACGTTGAAAATGTCCAATACGGAGGACGGTTGGACGGGACACAGTACGCAGCAGCGTTTTGCGTTCCAGGTAACGGAGAGCGGAAAAGGTTTTGTGCTCTGGGCTTGGCATGACGGAGTCGATAAAACGAATATTCGCTCGTTGGCGAGTTTGACAAACGGCATGGATGAAAGCGGAACAATGTTTACCGAGCAGAAAGAAGTAGAGATGGGCTGGATTTATACTGCTTTAACCAGCGAGCAGGGCGCTCGTATCAGAATCGTAAGGCAGAATACCTCCATTAAACTTATGATATATAAGGACGGCGAATGGGTAGAGGTAGCGGAGATAACCTGCGATGAAGAGGATAAAACCGTGTTCGGGCTCTATGGAATGACGGCAGATTATACTTATTCGGATATCACCGTTTCGCAAAATATATCGTAAACGTGCGGTAAACAGTAGTTTCGTGACTTCTGGAAGGAGAAGGGCGGGAAGCTGTCCTTCTCCTTTAATTAAACTATAATATCAGAAAAGGTATTTACATGGAAAAAATTTATATAGGTGCCGCTTACTATCCCGAGCTTTGGGATAGCGGCGAGGTAGAAAAAGATATAGAGCGCTGTAAATCTTTGGGGATAAATACTCTGCGAGTAGCCGAGTTTGCCTGGGAAAAGATGCAACCGAGCGAGGGCGAGTATCGTCTGGACTGGTTGAAGGAAATTGTAGACAAACTGTACGAAGCGGGGATTTATACAGTGATGTGCACTCCGACGGCGACGCCACCGCGCTGGCTTTTGAACAAGTATCCCGAAACGCGGATGATGATGCACGACCTTATTCGTGCCGACGTATCTTCCCGCTGTCATACCTGTAAAACTTCTCCTGTCCTGCGCGAAAAAAATCGCGGAATCGTCACCGCTTTGGCGGAGATGTTCGGGGGACATCCGGGGGTAATCGGCTGGCAGATCGATAACGAGATATTTCCGTATTCGGGAGGCTGTTACTGCGAAAACTGTCAGAGGGCGTTCCGCAAATATCTGAAAAAAATTTACGGGGATATTCAAAATCTGAACAAGTCTTGGGGAATGTTGCGCTGGTCGCTCGGATACGGCGATTTTGAGGAAATTCAGCCGCCCTATCCCAAACAATGGCGCCACCCTTCGCTCAGAAAGGCGTGGTGGGATTTTCAATGCGAGCAAATTCGTACATACGTCAATGAGCAAGCGGAAATCTTGCACAGATTTACCAAAGCCCCCGTGGGTACGGATATGATGGAGAATAACAATTTGAGTTATTATAAAATAACAGAAAAGCTCGACGTTATTCAGTATAATCACTATGAGCGGGCAAACCGATTGCCGCAAACCGTTTTCAGTTATGATTTTCTCCGTCCCATTAAAAATCGGCCTTTTTGGATAATGGAAACGCAGACGAATTGGAACGGGAGCGAGTATGCCGAAAATGGCTGGCGTCCCATGGGAAATTGCTATGTAAATACATGGTCGGCAGTGGCGCACGGTGCGGAAATGAATTTATATTGGTTGTTCCGTACTCATCTGAACGGCCATGAATTGGCGCACGGGGCGCTGTATTCGTCTTCGGGCAGAGCCTATAAGGTAGCGGAAGAAGTTCGCCGTGCGGCAAACGATATAGAAAAATGCGCCGATTTATTGCATAATACAAAAGTTTGTTCAAAAATCGCCTTGCACTATTCTTCAACGGCGACCAATAATTTTGAAGTGGCTCCTATCATAAAGGATTTCAATTATCGGGAATCGGTGCTCGAAAATTTTTATGCGGCATTCCGTCATTATAATATCGACGTTATCGATACGCCCCATTCTCTGGACGAATATGAAGTCGTTATATCTCCGTTCCTTTCCACCGTAGACGAAAACGGCTTGAAGGAGAGGATTGCCGAATGGGTGGAGCAGGGAGGCGTCTGGATCGTCGGCCCTATGTCCGGCATGCTGGATGAGAACGTATGTAAATACAGCGATTCGCCCTATCCGTTTATAGAGAGCCTGGGCGGGGTATATACTAAATATCAGAAGCCCATAAACAGCGATTTTGTAAAAGCCGAGTGGAACGACGGCACCGTATGTCCGGTATCCGTATGTTTCGACGCTTTTGAGCTTCGGGAAAACACAAAAAGTCTGGCACATTATGTAGACGAAGAATTTTCCCCTTATTCGGTCGTCACCGAACGAAAGGTAGGAAAGGGGAAAGTTATTGTTTTGGGGAGCGTCCTTTCTCACGCCGATTTGTTGCGTTTGGTCGGGCGCGCGCCTATTGCCGAGGCAAGTAAAAATATCGAATTGATCGAGCGCGAAGGAAAGGAGGATTGTTTAATCGTTCTGGAAACCGAGCATGAGCCCGGATTTATATCGTTAGAGGGCCGTTATACGGATGTAATCGGCAATCGGATAATTTCGGGGAGGACGGAGGTTCGGCCGTATGAGGTGCTGGTCTTAAAAAAATATAACGGACAGTAAACGGGACGGTTGCAGTAAAATTATGATTATTTATCGGGAAGACTTGAAAGCCTTTTTATTGAAAGGTAAAAATTACTGTTATGTAATGTATGTAAACGAGGCCGGTTTTTTGCAGCAGCTTCATTTCGGAAACATTGTATCGGTACGGGATTTGGAATATTTGGTAAGGCTTCAAGGAAAACCGAAAGCGCCTCGGACAGACGATTTCAATATGGATATGCAATTCGATATGATGCCGGGCGAATGCGGGTTTTACGGTCGGGGGGATTTTCGGGAACCGACGCTTTTGATTGAGAGGGCGAACGGAGCCTGCATGAGCCGTTTTCGCTATCTTTCGCATACGATTTATGATGGGGCGCCCGAATTGACGGGACTGCCCCATGTCCGCGACGGAGGAGAAACTCTCGCCGTTATGCTGAAAGACGATTTCTCGGATACCGTGCTTATATTGAATTATACCGTATGGGAATCGTCCTCCGTTCTTGTCCGTAATTTGGAGGTACATAATTCGGGCACAAGTGAGATTGTTTTGAAAAAGGCGTTCTCGTTTGCATTGGATTTGCCTTGCGGGGATTATTATGCTCTCAGGCTCGGCGGCAGATGGGCGCAGGAGCGTATTCCCGAAAAAACGCGCCTGGCGCACGGAATCCTGCGTTTGCAGTCGCTTCGCGGGATTTCATCTCATCAGACAAATCCGTTTTTAGGCATGCTGAAAGAGAATTGCCTCGAAGAAACGGGCGAGGCGTATGGTTTTCAGCTCATTTACAGCGGCTCGTTTGCAATGACGGCGGAGGCTCGTTCGGACGGTCCCATCCGCGTACAAGGCGGAATAGGCGACGTAAATTTTTCCTGGCGGATAAATTCCGGAGAAAAGTTTATAACTCCGCAGGTCGCAATCGGTTGGTCGAATGAGGGCTTGGGCGGACTGTCCCGCGCTTATGCGGATTTTTTGCGGGAACACGTCATTAATCCCCGCTATGTATACGCGAAGCGTCCGATCGTTATCAATAACTGGGAAGCCACGTACTTCGATTTCAATAAGGAAAAACTGTTTTCGATTATCGACGAAGCGGGAAAACTCGGAATCGATACGTTCGTATTGGACGACGGATGGTTCGGAAAGCGCGACGACGACGGATCGGGCTTGGGGGATTGGGTTGTAAACGAAAAAAAATTGGACGGCGGTTTGCAGGCGGTTATCGACCGCTGTAAAAAGAATCGTCTGAAATTCGGTTTATGGTTTGAACCCGAAATGATTTCGGAGGATAGCGACCTTTATCGGAAACATTCGGATTGGGCGGTAAAAGATGAATTTGCGGAACCTGCGCGGTCGCGCAACCAGCTTGTCCTCGACTTTACGAGAAAGGAAGTCGTCGATTATATATTTTTGACCGTCAGTAAAATTTTAGAAGAAAATGATATATCTTATGTGAAATGGGATATGAATCGCTGCATTACGGAGTATTATTCTTCCGCGTTGCCGGCGGCGCGGCAGGGAGAATTTATGCACCGCTATGTTTTGGGCGTATACAATTTGGCGGAAAGGCTGATAAATGCGTTCCCTCAGATACTGTTTGAAGGTTGTGCAAGCGGCGGCGGAAGGTTTGACGCCGGTATGCTCTATTATTTCCCGCAGATTTGGACCAGCGATGACACCGATGCCTATGAACGAGTAAAAATACAATGGGGTACTTCTATGTGCTACCCTGTATCGTCCATGAGCTGTCACGTTTCGGCTTGCCCGAATCATCAGACGCAGCGAATGACTCCTTTGCAGACTCGCGGGGCTGTTGCCTCTTTGGGCGCTACCGGATACGAGCTGGACTTGTCTAAATTGGACTGCATGGAAAAAGAGGAGATTGCCCGTCAGATAAGAGAATATAAGCAGATTGACGATATAATCCTGCACGGAGATTTGTACCGCTTATTGAATCCGTTCGAGAAAAATTACTTTTGCGTAATGATAGTAAGCAAGGATAAAAGGCGGGCATACGTTGTAGGCGAACGTTTTCGAGGGGTTCCTTGCGATTATGATTTGAATGTCCGTTTATGCGGGCTCGATAACGATACGATTTATCATATTAAAGAATTTGACGTCAACGTCAGCGGAGCGACGCTGAATTCCGTGGGAATCTTATTGCCGCGCCTGTCGGATTACGGTTCCTGGACATGGCACATCGAAGCGGCGGATGAGGTTTGAATAAAAAAGGAAAAGCCGAAAACGATTTTTCGGCTTTTCCGATTGGGCGATACATAAAATATCAGTAATAATGAGAAGGCTCTGTCACAACAAATGGTTGATTTTTGACGAGAAATAGCGTATAATAAT
>ERZ1673702.2338-NODE-2338-length-16990-cov-12.907942_pt1 | contig 16990 bp, 17 predicted proteins | sample MGYA00580232_ERZ1673702 | MGnify/ENA primary metagenome ERZ1673702 (study PRJEB41218, sample SAMN15661792) | gut metagenome | host: Homo sapiens | place: Canada: London | collected 2015-08-20/2019-03-30 | study: EMG produced TPA metagenomics assembly of... | reverse complement strand
TTTCAGACTGAACACGGCTTATCAGCCCTTGATGTTCCATTCTTTCCAGCATCGTAGTAAGAGATGTTATCGCTAATCCGCATTTAGTCGAGAGTGACCTGATTGAGATACCATCCTCCTGCCACAGCACATAAAGAATACGCCCCTGGGCTCCATTGAACGCATCAATATTCTTTTCGCTGAGAATCTTCTCAAAGATTCGGTCTCCAAGTTGTTTTATTTTTGAGACAAGAAATCCGCCATTCATTTCCATATAAAAGCTCCTATATAGTAGTTTATTAAATTATACTATATAGGAGCTTTATTGTCAAGAGCTTGTATGTCTGAATAGAGGTAAATTTCGATTTGTCGCTTCGTTTATGCCACGAAGAATGGATTGCTGATCATAAATAATAAAAACTCACTCGGCTTAAGTGCTTTTTCTAAATGCAAATATTAATTATGATATTTAAAAAATTGTTTCAACTTGCTATTGCAATTTGCGAAAAATAAAAAAACGCCGGAAACCCTTGATTTTACTGGGTTTTCCGGCGGAGTTTTTGGCGTGCCAAAAGGGATTCGAACCCCCGACCTTTCGCTTAGGAGGCGAACGCTCTATCCAACTGAGCTATTGGCACATAACATAACTATTGTATATGATGGCTTGCGATTTGTCAAGAAATTGGGAAATTTTCTTATTTTACTGAATATTCAAAAAAATTAAAAATAAGTGTTGACAAATGGAGAAACTTGTGTTAGAATAAATCTTGCTGAAATGCTGAAAGGCAAGATGAGCATACGGAGAGGTGTCCGAGTGGTTTAAGGAGCTAGTCTTGAAAACTAGTGATCCCGCGAGGGACCAAGGGTTCGAATCCCTTCCTCTCCGCCATTTTATTTTATAGTGAATTTAAACTTCACACGGAGGATTACTCAAGTGGTGAAGAGGCTCCCCTGCTAAGGGAGTAGGTCGCTAACGCGGCGCGAGGGTTCAAATCCCTTGTCCTCCGCCAAGAAAAAAGCACTTGCTTTTGCAAGTGCTTTTTTCAGTGAAATAAATCCAAAAGGATTTGTGAAATACCTATCGGTGTGAAATATGGATTTTCCATGTGAAGTGCCTGACGGCGTGAAAGGATTTATTTTATTTCACTTTCTGCGCAAGCAGAAAATTTCACAATACAATAGTATTATTTCACATACGGAGTATATTTCACTTGTTATAAATTAAAAGAGGTTCGTATGGCTGAATCAAAGCTTAGAGAACTATCAACTGATTTATATAACCGATGCGGCACTATTCGCAGAATATTGGTTGCATCTATTAATACTGCAAAAGAAAATTTACAAAAGAAAAAGATTAATTCAAAATCAAAACCCAATATTTCCGTATAATAGCATTACCCGATTGACGCCAAACTTAATAACTGGTAATATAAGGCTGTGAGAATATTTGTATTCTTGCAGCATATTTTTTTACCAAAAGGAGGATGGATTAATGGGATTTTTATTAGGAAAGACCGCTGTTATTACAGGCGGAGGAAGGGCTGTTCTCAGCGACGGAGGTTGCGGTTCAATCGGCTACGGCATTGCTGTTGCTTATGCAAAAGAGGGTGCGAACCTTGTTATTACAGGCAGAAATGTCAAAAAGCTTGAGGATGCCAAAGAAGAGCTCGAAAGACTTTACGGAGTAAATGTGTTGCCTGTTCAGGCTGATGTCAGGAAGGACGGCGATAACGAAAAGGTTGTTCGGAATGTTGTTGACAGAGCTGTTGAAACATTCGGCGGAATTGATGTCTTGGTTAACAACGCTCAGGCTTCTGCGTCGGGTATTACGCTTGCAGATCATACAACAGAGCAATTTGACCTTGCTGTTTATTCGGGATTGTACGCAACCTTCTATTATATGAAGGCTTGCTATCCGTACCTTAAAAAATCAAAGGGAACGGTTATAAACTTTGCTTCGGGTGCCGGACTTTTCGGAAACTTCGGTCAGTGTGCATATGCAGCCGCAAAAGAGGGAATAAGAGGTCTTACAAGAGTTGCCGCCAACGAGTGGGGCAAGGACGGAATAAATGTCAACATTGTCTGTCCGCTTGCATGGACTGCTCAGCTTGAAAAATTTGAGCAGGCTTATCCCGATGCATTCAAGGCGAATGTAAAAGTGCCGCCAATGGGACATTTTGGTGATGTCGAAAAAGAAATCGGCCGTGCCTGTGTTGCACTTGCATCACCTGATTTCAAGTATATGAGCGGCGAAACCATTACCCTTGAGGGCGGAATGGGACTCAGACCGTAGTTTTATTTTAAGAAAAACCGTGACAGGTAATAACTTTTGAAAAATAAAAGACAGCCGATGTGTGAAATTCGGCTGTCTTTTTTGTTACAGATTAGATGAAAAAATACCGGTAAGCTGCTGCACTCCGATTGACACGGCAGAAATTGCTATCCAACAGCAAAAGCCTAAAATAATCGGTTTTGCACCGCTCTTTATAAGTTTTACTATGTTTGTGTTAAGTCCGATTGCACCCATTGCCATTGAAATGAAAAATGTTGCGAGCCATTTCATAAGCGGCACAAAACCATTGCTGTAAAATTCTGTAAAAGAACATTGCGGAATGAATCCGACAAGTGTTGATACAAGTGACGCTCCGATAAAAAAGAGGATGAACCAGGGGAAAATCTTTTTGAATGAAAATGATGAACCTTTTGCTCCGATTGATTTTGCCTTGTGTGTTCTGTAAATTGCAAGACAGAGTGTTATCGGAATTATCGCAAGTGTGCGTGTCAGTTTTACGGTTACTGCTGTTGACAAAATACCGTTTGCATTCCAGATTTTTTCAGCAGTTGCGGCGGTTGCGGTTACGGACGATGTGTCGTTTACAGCTGTTCCTGCAAACACCGCAAAGCCTTCTGTGCCAAAGCCGACAGCGTGTCCGAATGTCGGAAAAATGAGCGCCGCAAGAATATTGAACAGAAAGATAACCGAGATTGATTGTGCAATTTCCTCGTCATCGGCATCAATTACCGGAGCTGTTGCCGCAATTGCAGAACCGCCGCAGATTGACGAACCTACCCCGATAAGACATGCTGCTTTAGGTTTGATTTTTGCAATTTTCATAACTGCAAATGCTGTTATGAGGGATGTTGAAATTGTGCTTATAATCACAGGCAGACTCTTACTGCCTACACTTGCAATTGTACCGAGATTAAGCGAAAAGCCGAGTATGATTACAGCCCATTGCAGAATCTTTTTTGAGGTGAATTTTATTCCGCCCGAAAAATATTTGTTCGCAGAAAATTTCGGCGCTAAAAGCGTGATTATCATTCCCATTATAATTGCCGCAACAGGTGCGCCTATCAGCGAAAACGAAAACGAGCCGATTTGAACAGTGCTGAAAAGCTCCGCAAATGCCGCAATTACGGCACATACAAGGATTCCGCCAAAATTTGTTTTGATAAATTTCATTGTTTTACCCTTCCCGAATTTATTTTGCCTGTTGAGTATAACACGAAAGTATGATAAAATCTAATTATTATTTAAAATGATATGATAATCAAAATTTATCAGAGGGGTGCAATATGATTGATTACAGGGTTAAAACATTTCTGGCACTTTGTGATTTTATGAATTACAGAAAAACGGCACAGATTCTCAATATGACACAGCCTGCCGTTACTCAGCACATACATTTTCTTGAAAATCAGTACGGCTGCAAGCTGTTTGACTATGACCGACACAGCTTAAAAATGACGAGAGAGGGAATGCTGCTTAAAAGATATTGTGAGTCGGTTATGTATCAGGAAGAAAAGCTGTTTGAAAAGATTAAGTCGGGTGAAAAACGATTTGTGCGGTTTGGTGCGACAAAGACAATCGGAGAATATGTTATCCCGGAACAGGTGGAAAGATTTTTGCAGCTGCCCGATTACAATGTTGAAATTGAGATTGACAACACAAGGTATCTGCTTGATAAACTGAAAAGGGGTGAACTTGACTTTGCGTTGATTGAAGGATTTTTTGACAGCAACGATTTTTTGAGCAGAGTTTACCGTTCGGAAAATTTTGTCGGGGTATGCAGTAAAAATCACAGATTCGCAAACAAAACGATTTTGCCCGATGATATTTTTACCGAACATCTTTTTCTGCGTGAAAAGGGTTCGGGAACACGAAATATTCTTGAACAGGTTTTGTCGGAGCATAACAGAACAACAGGACATTTTGCGAGAGTAACCTGCATAAACCACTTTACGCTTATGTCAGAGCTGATTGCAGATAACCTTGGAATAACTTTTGCTTATGAGGTTATGCAAAAGAGCTATTCAAGCCTTGCACCGTTTTATGTTAAGGGGTGGAATATTGTGCGTGATTTCAATTATGTTTATCTTGATTCCGCTGATTCACTTGAAATTCTTGAAGCCTTTGACAATCTTTCCGAATAGTCAAATTTGGACAGCTTTTGCTGTCCTTTTTTCTTTCACAGTTTCACACACAAGGACACTCGGCATAATATGAGGGTGTAGAGAATAACTTGATTTACGGGTGTTGTGTATGAAAAAGAGCGACATAAGAACATTTGGCATAATCGGCGGTGACAAGCGACAGCTTTTTCTTGCAAAATCAATTTCTGACAGTTGTTACGATGTTTTGCTCGGCGGATTTGACAGCCTTGAAAGCTACGGTTCATTGAGCCTTTGCAATGTTAAAAAGGCAATTTCGGAAAGTGACGCATTGATTTTTCCGTTGCCGTCAATAAGGACAGACGGAAGTCTTAACACTCCGTTTTCAAACGAGAATATTTTGCTTGACGGTGACGATATTGAAATTATCCTTAAAAAGCCTGTTTTTACTACGATGAAAGGCAGATTTTTAAAGGCATATCCAAGGCTTTCCAACGGTGAAATTTTTGATTACGGAGCAAGAGATGATTTTGCAATTCTCAACGCATTGCCTACGGCAGAGGGTGCAATTGAATGTGCAATGAGAGAATATGAGGGTACGATTTCGGGCAGTAAGTGTCTTGTTACGGGATTCGGCAGAATCGGAAAAATTCTTGCTCACAAGCTTGTTTTACTCGGAGCAAATGTTACCGTGAGTGCAAGAAAGCCGTCAGACCTTGCATATGTAAAGGCACTCGGCTACAATGCACTTAATACGGAAAATCTCAGAACGGTAAAGCGGTTTGACATTGTTTTCAACACAATTCCGAGGTTGATTTTTGACAGGGAACTTCTTATGAATACCGACACAAACACCCTTATTATAGACCTTGCGTCCCTGCCGGGAGGGGTTGATTTTGATACCGCCGAAAAACTCGGAATTTATGCCGTTAGGGCATTGTCGCTACCCGGAAAATGTGCTCCGAAAACGGCAGGAGAAATTATAAAAACTACTGTATTTGACATCATCAAGGAGGTTTACAGGTGACAAAAGCAACCATAGGATTTGCAATGTGCGGTTCCTTTTGCACCTTTTCAAAGGCTTTTACGCAAATGCAGAGGCTTGTTGACTCAGGCTATGATGTTATTCCGATAATGTCGCAAAATGCCTTTTCAACATCAACTCGTTTCGGAAAAGCGGAGGAAACGGTAAAGAGGGCAGAAGAAATAACGGGCAAAGCTGTTTTGCACTCGGTTGTGCAGACAGAACCGATAGGACCTAAAAAAATGTGCGACTTGCTTGTGATTGCACCGTGTACGGGCAACACGCTTGCAAAGCTGTCGCTCGGAATTACCGACACGGCGGTAACAATGGCGGCAAAGTCGCATCTGAGAATTTTAAGACCTGTGCTGTTGTGCGTTGCAACAAATGACGCTCTCGGTGCGTCGGCACAGAACATCGGCAGACTTCTCAACACGAAAAACATTTACTTCGTTCCTTTAAAACAGGACGATTGCATCAAGAAACCAAATTCGCTTGTGGCTGATTTTGATAAGCTTGAAGATTGCGTAACCCTTGCATTGCAGGGAAAACAACATCAGCCGATTTTTTTATAACAGAACAACAGCCGTCTTGAAATGCAAATTTTCAAAACGGCTGTTATTTTATGTTTGGATTGTCTGTGCGACAGGTCAGATAATCAAGACTTGTGCCGTAGCAGTCGGCAAGTTTAATGAGCAGGGAGAGGGGAATTTCTCTTTCGCCCCGTTCATATTTTGAGTACAGCGACTGGTCGCACATAAGAACCTTTGCAACTTCCTTTTGCGTAAGGTCATTGTCCTCACGCAAATCTTTTATTCTCAGTTTCATTTCATCACCGAATAAATTATAAAATAGTACATAGTGACCTATTGACTTTTAGGACAAATTGTCCTAAAATATAATTGCCTGAAAAATGAGAAAACAAACGGCATTATCTTTGCGGTACTCATATAATCTTATTTATCATAAATTGTGTATTATTATTTGCACAAGTGTCCAATGGACCGCAAATACGAGTTGATGATTACTTTGGAAAATTTAATTCACCTTAAATAAGAGCGTTGCTTAAATAAAAATAATATTTTATCTGTATATATATTGACAAATACCGCAAAATGCAGTAAACTAATGTCATAAAAATCCCGAAGAACATCTTCGGGACGAATAACTTGTCGATTTAATTGTGCGTATAATTCGGTAAGTCTTTGTTGTCAGTCAGCCCCAAAATATAGTCGGTGCTGGTGTGATAATGTTTTGCGAGGCAAATCAAAACAACGGTGGGGATATCACGCTGACCAAGTTCATAATTGCTGTAAACCTGTTGTGAACAATGCAGAATTTTGCTAACTTCTTTTTGTGTGAGGTCGGCATCTTCCCTCAGTTCCCTGATTCTTTTATACACAGAATTCACCTCGCATACAGTATAGCATACCGCAGATTGTTGTATTGCAATATACCGCAAAATGCAGTAAAACAGCAATGGTATTTTGGGTTAATTTTTAAATAATTATTCAGAGGGGAATGGTGTTTAAAATAAAAATATTAATCTTGCATATCAGATAAAACAATAAAATGATGGAGGAAATTATGAGAAAACATTCAAAATTTATTACGATTTTGCTGTCTGCTTTGTTGGCGGTGTGTCTTGTGCAGACAGTATTTGTTCAGGCATTTGCAACCGAAATGGGCGATGATGACTTTGGTTGGGGCAATGCATCAACAAGTGATGAAGCAGAGACGGTATATCCTGTTTCAATGGAAGTTGTTAAAGCACCCGAAAGCGTTACTGTTAATAATGGTCGAATTACCGACAGCACTTTTTGGAGCAATGTTGTACTTCATATCGTTTACAGCAACGGTGAAGAATATGATGTAAACTGTGACGGCGCTGACAGTGAAGACGGTATTGTTCCGCCGATTGCCGAGATTTGCGGTTATGCTGGCAATATAACTGTTCGTTACTATTGTATAGGAGATACTGTCGATTTTACTGTAGATTATTGTTATGCCTCTTCCGAAGACGACAGATGGGAGAGAAATACTATTTCAGCTGAGTATTCTGTCAAGGAAGTAGCAGATCCGCACTCTATTACAAGAGTTGAAGTTACAAAGCTCCCCGATAAGGTGTTTACAGCACCGTTTTGGACAGGTGAGCCTGATTATTTGCCGGGAGAATATTATAAATGGCTTGATTCTCTTGATATAAACAATTCTATTTCTCACAATTGTGAAGGTATGGAAGCGACCCTATATTACGCTAACGGCGAAAAGTGTGGTACTTTTGCTATTGCTGATTTTAAAAAAAAATCATATATTCAACTACCTTGTAAACTACACATTAGAGAATTTTGATGAATACGGAAACATTTTAGATATGCAGGTATACGACTTAGGTGATTACAAATTTTCGGTATCTTTGGGTTCTTCTGATACTGAAATGATTTACACAGCAAAATCAGCATCTAATCCTAACCCGTCAATTAAGCCTGTAAGCACAGAGGACACTCCTGCAAAGCCGAGCGGAAACATTTCTTCCGCAACAAGCGATGTTGCAACAAATGACAATGCAAACACTAACAACAGCACAAACGGCACAGCTAACAACGGCGTTGTTGCAACAGGCAACTTTGCAACTCCTGCAATTATCACAGTAGTTATGCTTTCGGCAGTTGCAGTTATGTTTGTATTTAAAAGAAAAAGAATGTTTTAATTTTGTGTGATTGTGTGAATTGATTTTATTGCCATACAATTTTTCAAAGCACCTGACATTAATTTGTCGGGTGCTTTCTGTATGATGAATGTTGCGGTTCGCCGCTACAGAATGGCATTATCTTTGCGGTATTTATATAATCGTATTTATCATAAATTCTGTGCCGTTACTCGCGGGCGCCCAATGGGACGCCCCTACAGAATGGTATTATTTTTGTTCCTTTTATAAGGTTTGTATTACCGTAATGTTTGCACTTTTACTTTTTGGCGGTCACAGACCGTTGATACAAAATTAAATTTATAACAAAACTGCACAAAAATTTATGGATAAAGACAGCGTGGGGTATTGCTCATGCTGTCTTTTTGTGTTAGAATTGTAGATAACAAAATGAAATAACGAAGGATTTGCCTATGAAATATTGTTCAAAATGCAAGCGACTGCATAATGATGAAGAAACAGTCTGCAAAAACTGCAAGGCTCAGCTTAAAACAATAACCGATGAAAACACTCCCGTGTATCTGCTCACGGCATCGGGCTTTGAATTGCAGAGAGTTAAAGCCGCACTTGAGGACAGCACCGTTCCGTGTGACGCTACAATCAAGAAGTGTATGGAAAATAAATACAGTAAAAGCATTAAGGCATACACAGGCTATGATGATTTGACCTATGATGTCTATGTTCCGTATTCGGCTTATGAAAAGGCATTCGACACCTGTGTCGGAATCGGCGCAATCAAGCTTGAGGGCGAAGAAATTCTTGACGAAGATGTTGAATACAAAGAAAATGACGGTGAAACGCTTGACGAGCAGTTTGAGAAAATGACGGGTGCAAAGCGTACAACCGTAAGAGTTGTCAGCGCATTACTGCTTTTGCTTATAGTTGCAGGCGTTGTATTCGGAACAGATGCAATAATGAACTTTATTAAAGAATTTTTCGGATAATTCGGTATCCGATTTTGAGTTAATATTTAGTTAAAATGAATGAAATTACGGAGGATTTTTTACAATGAAACAGGAAACAAAGTGTTTGCATTCCGGCTATGTGCCTAAGAACGGAGAACCAAGACAGATGCCCATTTATCAAAGCACCACCTTTAAGTATGATTCAAGTGACGCAATGGGCAGACTTTTTGACCTTGAGGACAGCGGATATTTTTATACCCGTCTGCAGAACCCGTCAAATGATATGACTGCCGCAAAAATTGCCGACCTTGAGGGCGGTGTTGCCGCAATGCTCACATCAAGCGGTCAGGCGGCTAACTTCTTTGCACTTTTCAACATCTGCGAAACAGGCAGTCACATTGTTGCATCGTCTGCAATCTACGGCGGTACATATAATCTGCTCGGTGTTACAATGAAGAAAATGGGCATTGATGTTACTTTTGTCGATCAGAATCTTCCCGAAGAAGAGCTTGCAAAGGCATTCAGACCAAACACAAGGGCAATGTTCGGTGAAACAATTACCAACCCGACCGTGTCTGTTCTTGATATTGAAAAGTTTGCAAGACTTGCTCACTCGCACGGTGTTCCGCTTATTGTTGACAACACTTTTGCAACCCCTGTCAATTGTCAGCCGATTAAGTGGGGTGCTGACATTGTTACTCACTCAACCACAAAATATATGGACGGTCACGGTGTTTCTGTCGGCGGTGCAATTGTTGACAGCGGCAACTTTGACTGGCTGAAATATGCCGACAAATATCCGGGACTTACAACTCCCGATGATTCATATCACGGCATTGTCTATGTCGAAAAATTCGGCAAGCTCGGCTACATTACAAAGGCTACTTCTCAGCTTATGCGTGACCTCGGTTCAATCCAGTCACCGCAGAATGCTTTTTATGTTATGAACGGTCTTGAAAGTCTTCATGTGAGAATGGAAAGACATTGCAAAAATGCTCTTGAAATTGCAAAATTCCTCAAAGCCAATGACAAGGTTGCGTGGGTTGATTATCCCGACCTTGAAGATGACAAATATCATGCACTTGCTGAAAAGTATCTTCCGAACGGCTCATGCGGTGTACTTTCTTTTGCGGTCAAGGGCGGAAGAGATTGTGCTGTTAAATTTATGGACAGCTTAAAGCTCTGCGATATTGAAACTCATGTTGCAGACGCAAAGACCTGTATTCTTCATCCCGCAAGCCACACCCACCGTCAGATGACGGATGAACAGCTTATTGAGGCAGGTGTTGCACCCGACCTTATCAGACTTTCGGTAGGTCTTGAAAATGTTGATGATCTTATTGCCGACATCAGTCAGGCTCTTGATAAGATTTAATTTTCCTTAAAAGAAATTATATATAAAATTGCAAAATAAATTTACGGAGGGTTGAATATGTCAGCTTTTGTATCTGCGGTTATTGTTGCGGCAGGCGGTTCTGTGAGAATGGGAATTGCCGACAGCAAGCAGTTTATTCCGCTTTTGTCACGACCTGCAATTGAATACACCCTGAAGGCATTCCAAAAATGTCACCTTATCAAAGAAATTGTAATTGTCTGCCGTGAACAGGATAACGACAGAATCAATAAAATTATCGAGCTTAACGGTTTCAGCAAGGTTTCAAAACTTGTCAAGGGCGGTGACAGCCGTGCCGACAGCGTGCGTAACGGAATCGGTGCGTGCAGTGAAAACGCCAAATACTATGCTATTCATGACGGTGCAAGACCGCTTATTACCGTTGAAGAAATTGAGCGTGTTGTTGAGGCGGCTTTTGATACGGGTGCGGCAACTCTCGGAACTTCCGTAAAAGATACAATCAAGGTTGTTGACGGTTTCAATAATATAGAAAGCACTCCTATCCGTTCACAGCTCCGTGCAGTTCAGACTCCGCAGGTTTTTGAGCGTGATCTGTACCGCTTTGCTCTTGAAAATGCCGGCGATAATATCATCAACTTTACAGACGATTGTTCGCTGATTGAAAACATGGGCGGCGAGGTTCTTGTTGTAAAGGGCAATGAGGAAAATATTAAACTGACAACCCCGATTGACATTGTGATTGCCGAGAGTATTCTCAAGTCAAGACAACAGGGTTGATTGTGCAAAGGAGATTTATATGAGAATCGGTCACGGATATGATGTGCATAAATTTGCCGAGAACAGAAAGCTGATAATCGGCGGTACAGAGATTCCCTTTGAACTCGGACTTCTCGGTCATTCTGATGCCGATGTGCTTGTTCACGCAATTATGGACGCACTTCTCGGTGCGGCGGCTCTCGGTGATATCGGAAAGCTGTTTCCAGATACAGATGAAAAGTATAAGGACGCAGACAGTATTCTTCTTTTGAAAGAGGTGTGCCGTGTGCTTGCCGAGTACAACTACAGAATTGTCAATATCGACTCAACCGTTATTGCTCAACAGCCAAAGCTGAAACCGCATATTGACGAAATGAGAAAAAATATCGCCAATGCCTGCGGAATTGATATTTCGCTCGTCAGCGTTAAGGCTACTACCGAGGAAAAACTCGGATTTACAGGCAGACTTGAGGGCATTTCCGCTCACGCAGTTTGTCTTATTGAGAAGTATTAAAAAGTTACAGCTTCGAAAAATGCACATATTTTATTACATACATTCGACACCTTGTTCATATTAATGAACGAGGTGTTTTTTATGTTAAGAAAGGCATTTGTTTCAATAACATTGTGTGCAGTGTTTTTATTGTCGCCGTTTGTCGGATTAAAAGTGAATGCTCTCAGTGCGGACAGCATATCCGCCCCGTCTGCCGTGCTTATGGAATCGTCAACAGGCAAAATTCTTTTTGAGAAAAATCCACATGAGCAAAGACCGTGTGCGTCCGTAACAAAGGTAATGACGCTTTTGCTCGTCTTTGAGGCTGTTGACAGCGGAAAATTAAGCCTTGACGATGAAATTACTGCATCCGAACACGCCGCAGGAATGGGCGGAAGTGACATTTGGCTTGAAAAAGGCGAAACCATGAGTGCGGATGATATGATAAAGGCGACGGTTGTTGTATCTGCCAACGATGCGGCGGTTGCGCTTGCGGAGCATATCAGCGGAAGCGAGGACGCTTTTGTTGAAAAAATGAACAGCCGTGCCAAAGAACTCGGAATGAACGACACCGTTTTCAAAAACTGTAACGGACTTGACGAGGAGGGGCATATAACCTCTGCCTATGATGTTGCGCTTATGTCAAGAGAGCTTACAAAGCATGAGAAAATTTTTGACTACACATCAATTTGGCTTGACAATCTTCGCGGCGGTAAAACTCAGATTGTCAACACGAACAAGCTGTTGAAAACCTATAACGGAATTACGGGATTGAAAACAGGCACAACCAACGATGCGGGTTGCTGTATGTCTGCAACCGCAACAAGGGGAGATGTTTCGCTGATAAGTGTTGTTCTCGGCTGTAAAACAGGCAAAGAGCGATTTGCAGATGCGGCGGCACTTCTTGATTACGGCTTTGCAAATGTTTCTGTAAAAGAATTAACACTTCCCGAAGATATGCCAAAAAGCATTGAAGTGAACGGCGGTATGACCGACAGCGTAAAGCTTGAATGTAAGGTTTCTTCAAAAATAGTGGTTGACAAAGGAAACGGTGCTAAAATTACAACCGAAATCGACCTGCCCGACAAGATTGACGCACCTGTTGAAAAGAATAGGAAGATAGGTACGCTTACATATCTTGTCAATTCAAAAAAGGTGCAGAGCTTTGATATTTGTGCAGGCGATTCTGTTCAAAAAACAAGCTTCGGTGCATTGCTTGAATATGTGTTCGCTTCACTGATTTCGCTTTGATTTTGTCGGAAAATCAGGCTTTTGTGCATTATTATTAAAAGCAGTACAAAAAACAATGCGGGTTTATTTTAAAAATTCACAAATTGACCTTGCAAAAACGCTCATATTATAGTATAATAAAACAACAAAGATACTTATTGCGATTCTATTTTCGCTATAGGAATTTTGGAGGAATTTATAAATGGCAACAAAGTTAAATGACAAGTATTTAAGTGATTTTATCGGCGAACACGAATATGACGGTGTTGCTGCCGAAGTTAAAGCAGCTCACAAGGTGTTGCATGATGGCAGCGGCCTCGGCAATGACTTTTTGGGTTGGCTCAATCTTCCTACAGATTATGACAAGGAAGAGTTCGCACGCATCAAGAAGTGTGCAGAGAAAATCAAGAAAGATACTGATGTATTCGTTGTAATCGGTATCGGCGGTTCTTACCTCGGCGCAAGAGCGGCTATTGAATTTCTTTCATCACAGAACTACAACCTTACCTGCAAGGACACACCGCAGATTTTCTTCACAGGTAACTCAATCAGTTCATCTGCACTTGCAGAAATCATGGAGCTTTGCGAGGGCAAGGATGTTTCCGTAAATATGATTTCCAAGTCAGGTACAACAACCGAGCCTGCCATCGCTTTCCGTGTGTTCCGTGAAATGCTCGAAAAGAAGTACGGTAAAGAGGGCGCAAGAGAGCGTATTTACTGTACAACTGACAAGGCTAAGGGTACACTCAAGGCTCTTGCAGACGAAGAAGGTTACGAAACATTTGTTGTTCCGGACGATGTAGGCGGCCGTTTCTCGGTTCTCACAGCAGTAGGTCTTCTTCCTATCGCAGTTTCGGGTGCTGATATTGACGCTCTTATGCAGGGTGCCGCAACAGCTCAGAAAGAATTTGACAACGATGATTTAAAGACAAACGATTGTTACAAATATGCTGCAATCAGAAATATGCTTTACCGCAAGGGCAAAACTATGGAAGTTATGGTTTCTTATGAGCCGGCTTACACAATGATGTCAGAGTGGTTCAAGCAGCTCTTTGCAGAGAGTGAAGGCAAGGATAACAAGGGTATTTTCCCCGCAAGCGTTATCTTCTCAACAGACCTTCATTCACTCGGTCAGTACATTCAGGACGGCAGACGCACAATGTTTGAAACTGTTGTTCTCTTTGATAAATGTAAAAAAGAAGTTACTCTCGGTACAGACCCGACAAATGTTGACGGTCTTAACTTCCTTTCGGGCAAGACAATGGGATTCGTAAATCAGAAGGCTTTCGAGGGTACAGTTCTCGCTCATAATGACGGCGGTGTACCGAACATTGTTCTTAATGTTCCCGAAATGAACGAATCAGAGCTTGGCTATCTCATCTACTTCTTTGAGAAGGCTTGTGCTATTTCAGGTTATATGCTCGGTGTTAATCCGTTTAACCAGCCGGGTGTTGAAAGCTACAAGAAGAATATGTTCGCTCTTCTCGGCAAGCCGGGCTATGAGGATCAGAAGGCTGCTCTTGAGGCAAGACTCGGATAATTTCTTAATAAAGTATAACAACGGAGGAACTAATTATGGTTACTTTACTTATCGGTAAAAAAGGAACAGGCAAAACTAAAAAGCTCATCTCTCTTGCTAACGAGGCTGTTGCCGCTTCAACAGGCAATGTTGTTGTAATTGAAAAAGGCTCAAAGCTCACATATGATGTTACACATAAGGCAAGACTTATTGATACAGAGCAGTATCTCATCAGCGGTTATGATATGCTTTTCGGTTTTATCAGCGGTATCTGCGCAGGCAACTATGATGTTACTGACATTCTCGTTGACTCAACATTCAAGATTTGCCCGGAGGCTCTTGCAGGCCTTGAAACCTTCACAAAGAAGCTTCAGGATCTTGCCGAAACTGCATCAACTAACATTGTTCTCCTTATTTCTGCTGATGAAAGCGAAATTCCGGAGTCAATCAATGCTGTTTGCAGAAAAGTATAATTGATACTTAAAAACAAACTTATCCCTCTCGTTTTTCGGGAGGGATTTTTGTATATACAACTGTATAAATTTAGCACCTCAGTCAATAATAGAAACGGAGGTGCTTTTTTATGAGCGATTATTATAACAACAGAAAGAAAAAACGCAGTCGCCGTGAAAAAATCGGATTTTATACGGCTTGCTCAATTTGTCTGATTGCCGTTTGCATGGCGGTGTACTCAACCTACAATACATTATCAGTGCCAAGTGCAAAAACTCCTGTCGCAACTCAAAGCAATGAGGTTAAGGTTAATGAAAATGTCACAGGTGTAACCCAAACCTTGCCCGAGGTTAAGCTTGATGTCGAAGTTCCTACCATTGCGGCAACCGAAGAACCGTCAACAAATCCGACAGAAAGTTCAAAAAATGCTCTTGAAACAATGCTTTCAACAGATTTGAGCCTGAACTATCCGCTTAATTCAAACAATGTTGTTCGTGAGTACAGCGAAAAAAGTGTTTATTTCAAAACTTTGAATGTATGGAAACCGCACACGGGAGTTGATTTCGGCGGTAAACTCGGCGATAATGTAACCGCAATGACGGGCGGAGTAGTTACTAATGTTTGTGAGGATAAAATGCTCGGCAAAATCGTTGAAATTTCAACCGATAATGTCATATGCAGATATTGCGGACTTGGCTCGGTCGATGTAAACAAGGGCGATTCAATTGATGTCGGGAAGAAGGTCGGTACAATCGGCGCAGTCCCCTTTGAGGCAGGGGACGAAAACCATATACACATTGAAGTGAAGATTGATGGCAAGTACGCCGATCCGCTTTCTTTTATAAATAACAATGAATAATTGCGATTTTGGCGCATACAATATTAATGCAAGCCCTCGTTTCGTTTTAAGGGGCAACAAAAAAGGCGGATACTTTTGATTGAGTATCCGCCTCTTTTTTGATTTTATGTCAATGATAAAAAATCACGGTAAATAAATTAAAATTCTGTCCGAAAAGCGATTATCTTTCACTCTCGTGCCATTCTTCGTTACCAAAGATAAAATCATCAAGATCCATAATGACAAATTTCATATAGTACACCTCCTTAATAAAACAATATAGTATATTCAGGAAATGCTCGAATATGAGTGTTATTTTTTATTTGAGTCACAAATATTGATGTAACTTATAATAATGTCAACGGCCTGATCAACTGTAATGTTAGTGCTGTTAAGGCACAAATCATAGTTGTCTGCAAGACCCCATTTTTTTCCTGAATAAAAACTATAGTAATTTGCTCTGTTCTTGTCTGCCTTCAAAACTGCCTGTTTGGCTCTGGCAGGGTCAATGTCCTGTCTGTCAACAGCTCTTTTAATTCTCTTATCAAGATCAGCATAAATATATACCTTCACAAGCTTCGGATTATCTTTAAGAACATAGTCGGCACATCTACCGACTACAACGAAATTTTCCTTTTCTGCAAGCTGCTTGATAATCTTGTGCTGTAAAATATAAAGACGGTCATTAACCGGCAGGTCGCCCACTGAAGAAAAGTTGTTACCGTAATTGTACAGTCCCACAGACAATGAATACAAAAGACTGTTGGTAGCTCTTTCGTCAGCATGCTTGAATACCTCGGGAGAAACACCGCTCTCTTTAGCGGCAATAGAAATGAGCTCCTTATCATAAAACGATATACCAAGCTTCTCGGCAAGTGCTTTACCGATATCGTGTCCGCCTGAACCATACTGTCTTGTAATGGCAATAATTTTATCAAAACTCATAACTAAACCTCCCGGTATTTGCAATTTGTAAAGTTGTACAGCAGCAACATTAAGTAGCTAAATGCCAAAACTATATCGCTTTACATATACTATAATAACACATTTTTGCGAAAAGTCCAGTCTGTAAAAACAAATTTTACGAAATTTGTACAAAATGAACAAATAAGTCTTATCCCAATTATATAAATGCACAATATAATTGGGAGTGAAATTACATTTAAAGGATAAGAACAAATTTCTTTTTACATATATATGTATATGAAGAGGGATTCAGCGTGTAAAAAGCAGAATAATAGTGAAAAGGCATTAAAAACAAGATAGAATAAAGAATAATATAGAAAATTTGCCGATAATGTAAAAAAGATAAAAAAATTGTCAAAAAGGGGTTTACAAAAGAG
>ERZ1673702.2332-NODE-2332-length-17032-cov-6.232668_pt1 | contig 17032 bp, 13 predicted proteins | sample MGYA00580232_ERZ1673702 | MGnify/ENA primary metagenome ERZ1673702 (study PRJEB41218, sample SAMN15661792) | gut metagenome | host: Homo sapiens | place: Canada: London | collected 2015-08-20/2019-03-30 | study: EMG produced TPA metagenomics assembly of... | reverse complement strand
ACCTCCGCACGAAGTGCGGATACTCCGTGCGGAGCACGGCTACTCTGCGCGCCGGTGCGCAGTCAAAACGTCCAAAAAGCGCTAAAGGGGTGTGGGTCGGGGAGACAAACGGAGTTTGTCTGAGAAACGTAAGAGTTTTCCCCCACAAGCAACACGTCGTCTTTATTAAGCCTTTCCTCCGAAACAGTCCGGTGGACTGTTTCGGAAGCACACTACACAGAAGCACACTACACAGCTAAATTATAGTTTGTGCGGAAAACTTCACTTCCGCTACTTCAGTATCATTCGTTCCAGCTCTCTGCCTGCGGCGCTCATGGACTGGCTCTTCCGCTTAAGCAGGCAGATTTTCCGCGTCGGTACGCTCTCCTTGAGGTCGAGCAGTATCAGCCCGTCTGTGGGATAACACTCAAGGAACTGCGCCGGCACAAATCCTATCCCGAGATTGTTACGCACCATCGGAAGTATCAGATCCGCTGTGGCTGCCTCGATATCCGGCGAGAGCGTACAGCCATTCTTCCGGAACCACTCGGAATATATCTCGTACGTCTTGGTCTGCTTGAACAGCGATATCATCGGATACTTCGTAAGCTCCGACAGGCTGACCTGCCTCCCTGCAAGCTCCGGGAACGCCGCTCCGCACACCGGTATCTCCCGTATCTCGCATATCTCCTTTGAAACGATGAGGTCGGTGTCCTCCGTGGGAGTCGTCACAACGCCGAGGTCTACAAGCCCGTGCTTCAGCGCGGATATCGCCTGCGGAGTCGAGTGGTTGAATACACGTATGCGCACGCCCGGGTACTTCTGCCGGAAATTCTTCAGCACCGGAAGCAGATAGCACCTAAGCGCGATCTCGCTCGCACCTATCGTTACCACTCCCTTCGCCAGCGTCCGTTCAAGGCACAGCTCCTCCTCGCCGTACTGTATCTGCTCCACCGCCGCCGCTACGTGGGAGTACAGCTTCTCGCCCTCCGGGGTCAGCTCAACGCCCTTGCGCGACCTCACGAACAGCGTGCAGTTCAGCTCGCTCTCGAGGTTCTTTATGGTGCGGGAGATGTTCGGCTGATTGTTCATCAGCGCTTCCGCCGCCTGGGATATGCTCCCGTATTTCGCCACGTAGTAAAATATCCGGTAATATTCAAAGCTGATATACATGTCTATTCTCCATATGTTATTATAGTTCCATATGTTTATTATATATTATCCGGAACCTTCTGTCAAGTAATGCGGCTGAAAAATAATGAATATCCTGCGGCAACAAAAAAACGGACAGTTCCTCTTCCCTGCCCGTCATTTGAAATAACCCGCCGAAGGCGGCACCGAAATTCCGAATTAAAACCGGGCAGGTTCATCGCCTGCCCGGTAACTTTATGCCTTGGGGAGCTTCTTGCGGATATCCTGTAAACGCTCCAGTGCGGCGTTGAGCGTCGCGTCCTGCTTTGCGAAGTGCAGTCTGATATAGCGGTTTTCCGGCTCGCGGAAGAAGCTGGAGCCGGGCACCGCGCCTACTCCTACGTGCTCCGCAAGCGCTTCGCAGAGCCTGAGGTCGCTTTCGTAGCCGAACTCGGATACGTCCACCATGACGTAATACGCGCCCTGCGGAACGTTGTGCTGAATCCCTATCCTGTCCAGACCGTCAAGGAACAGCTTGCGCATGTGCGTGTACTTATCCTGGAGCCACTTGTAGTAGTCGTCGCCGAATTTTAGACCGACCACCGCCGCCTCCTGGAGCGGAGCCGCCGCGCCTACAGTCAGGAAGTCGTGAACCTTCTTCACGCGGTCGGTGATCTCCGGGGGAGCAATAACGTAACCCAGGCGCCAGCCGGTGATGGAGTAGGTCTTGGAAAGCGAAGAACAGCATATCGTGCGCTTTCTCATGCCCGGGAGGGTCGAGAAATAAACGTGCCTGTTCGGCGCATAGAGGATATGCTCGTAAACCTCGTCGGTGATAACATAGGTATCGTACTTCTCTGCGAGGTCTGCGATTATCTGGAGCTCCTCACGGGTGAACACCTTGCCGCAGGGGTTGGAGGGATTACAGAGTATCAGCGCCTTGGGGTGCTGCCTGAACGCCGCTTCCAGCACGTCTGCGTCGAAGCTGTACTCCGGCGGAACAAGCGGAACGTAGATAGGCTCGGCGCCGGAAAGGATAGCGTCCGCGCCGTAGTTCTCATAGAACGGCGAGAATACGATGACCTTATCGCCCGGGTTGGTAACGGACAGCATAGCCGCCATCATCGCCTCAGTGGAGCCGCAGGTAACGACTATCTCGGAGTTCGGGTCGATGTCATAGCCCATGAAGTGCTTCTGCTTTGCGGCTACCGCGTCGCGGAAGTTCTGGGAGCCCCAGGTCGTAGCGTACTGGTGGAAATCCTCCTTAGTGACCTGCGCCAGGCGCTCGAGTATCTCCTTCGGAGGCTCGAAATCCGGGAAGCCCTGGGAGAGATTCACCGCGCCGTACTGGTTGGATATTCTCGTCATGCGGCGAATCACTGAATCAGTGAATCCCGCTGTTCTTAATGAAAGATCTGTCATGTTGTTCCCCTTATTTAAGATAAGAAATGTGGTCGTTCAGAATGTGCTTCGGGTCGAATGCGGTCTTGATGGAGCGCATGAGATCGAGATTCTCCGGAGCGGTCGCGCCGAGGAAGTACGGGCGCTTCGCAACGCCGATGCCGTGCTCGCCGGAGGTGAGCCCTCCCAGGGAGTACGCATAGTTGTAAACAGTGGTCATGTTCTCGTGTAGGTCGTGCTCCCACTCGGCGTCGGAGCGCTTTCCGCGAACCATGCACAGGTGTACGTTTCCGTCGCCTGCGTGCCCGAATGCGACCATCTGCATGCCGGACTTCTTCTCGGTCTCGTGGACGAACTTGATGAAGTCAGCGGTGCGGTTTATCGGCACTACGAGGTCAACAGGCTCCTGCTCGCTGACCGCCTCCACAGCCTTGACGAGACAGCCGCGCACCTTCCAGATGTTCGCCGCGGTCTCCGGGTCGTCGAGGGTGATGTAATCCAGCGCGCCCGCCTTCAGCGCTACTTCGCGGACTCTCGCGGCGCTGTCGGTCACTGAATTTTCGGTGCCGTCGAACGTCAGTATAATGTACGCGCCAGCCTCGGGGACCGGAAATTTCAGCCCGGTGAACTTTTCGCCGAGCTCCACGACGGTGCGCTCGGTGAACTCTATCGCGGTGGGGTTCGCGTTGGCGCGGATAATGCTCAGAACGCCGGAGATACCGGTGGAAAGATCCGGGAACGGAACGACCACAGAAAGCGATTTCTCAGGCTTGGGAACAAGCTTCAGAATGCACTTCGTGATGACCGCCAGAGTGCCCTCCGAGCCGATGACGATATGCTTGAGTGAAAGTCCGCTTGCGTCCTTGACGTTCTTGGTGCCTGCGGTGACTACTCTGCCGTCAGCGAGCACAAGTTCCAGACCGCGGACGTAATCGCGGGTTACGCCGTACTTTACAGCTCTCATGCCGCCGGCGTTAGTGGATATGTTGCCGCCGATGGTAGCGGTCTTTTCGCCCGGGTCGGGGGGATAGAACAGTCCCCTGGATTCAACCAGCTTCTGAAAATCCTGGAGCACAACGCCAGGCTCCACGACTGCGGTGAAGGTGTCCTCGTCTATTTCAAGGACGCGGTTCATCAGCGAGAAATCAAGGATTATGCCCTCGCCATGGGGAACGGTCGAGCCGACAAGGTTGGTTCCCGCGCCGCGGGGAGTTACGGGAAGCCCGCGGTCGTTCGCGAACTTCATCACCGCGCTGACCTCCTCGGTGGACTTCGGGAACACCAGCGCCGCGGCGGTCCCCTTTAATCTGCCGAGTGTGTCGGAAAGGTACTTGTCCTCAATATTGCCGAGTTTTACTCTCTCAGGGTCGGAAATTATTTTCAGAAGGTCCTGCATTGTTATCTCCCTTTCTAAAACGGAACCGCACATATTCTGCGCGGTTCCTGCGATGTTTCAGTTATTATCAGCCGAGTGTCCAAGCGGGAACGAAGAATCCCTTGAACTCGTTGTTGTAGATGTCGATGGTGTCCTGAGTCTGGTAAGCTTCAACGATGCGCTTGTAAACGGGGTTCTCAGCGTCCTCGGAACGTACTGCGATCAGGCAGTAGTAGCTGTTGTCTGCGTACTCGCTCTCCTTGTAGATGGCGTCGTCTGCGGTAAGGCCGCTGTCGAGGGCGTAGTTGCCGTTGATGACTGCGAGGTCAACGTCCTGGATAACGGAGTAAACGAGGTTTGCGTCTACCTCGACGAACTCTACCGGTACTGCGTAGTCGGTGATGTCGCTGATCTCGGGGGAAGCGCCAGCGTCAGCGTTGATGGTGAAGAAGCCTGCGCTCTCGAGGAGCTTCAGCGCTCTGCCTTCGTTGGTAACGTCGTTCGGAACTGCGATCTTGAGGGTCTCGGTGGAAGCAAGCGCGCTTTCGATGGTGAGATCCTTAGCGGTGTAGATGTTCATTGCTACGATGTAGGTGTCGCCGATGGCGGTCAGGTCGTAGCCGTTGGAGGCTGTATCGTTGTTGAAGTAAGCGTGGTGCTGGAACGCGTTCATGTCGATCTCGCCGCTGTTGAGCGCGTTGTTCGGAATGTTGAAGCTTGTGAACTGCTCATACTCAAGGTTGATTCCCTCGGGAGCGAGCTTCTCCTTGATGGGGTTCCAGATGTCCTCGTATACGTTGCCGGTGAGGCCGATCTTTACGGTCACGGGGTTCTCCGGGGAGTATGCGGTCTCTGAGTCAGAAGCGCTGTCTGCGCTGTTGGAATTCTCAGCGGTTGCTGCGCTCTCTGCCGCGGAGGAATCAGCCGCAGAGGAATCAGCGGAGCTGTCAGCCGCGGAGGAAGAGCTGGAGGAAGTGTTGCCGCTGCAAGCGGTCAGAGATACTGCTGCAAGAACTGCTGCGAGGGAAAATGCGAATTTATTTCTGATAGACATGGTGTTTGTTCTCCTTTGAACTTGATTTGTTTAGTTGTATTATCCGGTGTTGTCTTATTTGTCTTACCGGTTTATTTCTCTGTTTTCTTTGCGATGATGTTGCCGATTATCTGGATAACCTGGACGATGAGCACCAGCACGATAACTGCGGCAACGATAATGTCGTAGTAGTTGCGCTGAACGCCCTGAACGTACGCGAAGTTTCCGAGGCCGCCCGCGCCGACTGCGCCAGCCATCGCGGTGAGTCCGACGAGGTTTATCAGGGTGATCGTGATACCGCGGGAAAGAGCCGGAATGCTCTCGCGGATGTACACTCTGAAAATGATCCCGAGCTTGGAGCAGCCCATCGACTGCGCCGCCTCGATAAGACCGGGGCTGACTCCGGCGAGCGCCGCCTCAGCCTGACGGGAGAAGAACGGAACAGTTCCTACGATGAGCGGGAAAATCGAACCGGCAACTCCGATGGAGGTACCGCTGATGATACGCGTCAGCGGGATAAGCAGGAACAGCAGGATAATGAACGGAACCGAGCGCAGGAGGTTGATAATGATGTCCAGCACGCGGTAGACCACTGCGTTTTCAAGCAGTCCGCCCTTTTTCGTCACGGTAAGCAGGATTCCCAGCGCCATTCCGATAACGAGAATGTACAGCGCGGAAATGCCGGTCATCGCGAGGGTTTCCAGGGTAGCGTTCCACAGGGCGGGAAGCTTCGGTATAACGTTCGGCATAATGCTTTCAAAGAACTCACGCACTGAGGATCACCTCCACTCCGACATTGATATCGCACAGGTACTTGACTGCGGCGCGGATATCGTCCTCGTTTCCGTCGGCGATGACTACAAGCCCGCCTATCGGGTTGTCGCCGATGATCTCTATGCTTCCGAACACGATGTTCAGGTCAACATTGAACTTGCGGGAGATAGTGGAGACGAGCGCTTCGCAGGCGCTTCTCTCGAGGTACTTGAACCGGAGTATCTTCTGACCCGGCTTGAGCTGCACCAGCGGGGATTTCTCCTCGATGAGGGTGTTTATTCCGCTCAGGCAGGATGTCGTGTCCACGAAGGCGCAAGTCACGGGCTGCTGCGGGTTCGCGAATATCTCGAACACATCGCCCTGCTCGACTACCCTGCCGTTTTCCATTACGGCGGTGCGGTCGCATATCTCCTTGACTACGTTCATCTGGTGAGTGATCAGCACGATGGTAAGTCCCAGCTTCGCGTTGAGGGACTTCAGCAGCTTCAGTATCGCCTCGGTGGTCTGCGGGTCGAGAGCCGACGTTGCCTCGTCGCACAGGAGTATTTCCGGGTCGCTTGCGAGCGCCCTTGCGATAGCCGCGCGCTGCTTCTGGCCGCCGGAAAGCTCCGAAGGGTACGCGCCCGCCTTATCCGCGATACCTACCAGCTTGAGCAGCTCCAGCGCCTTTTTCCTGCGCTCCGCTGCGGAAAGCCCGTTGTAGCGTATCGGGAATATAACGTTCTGCAGCACTGTCCGCGAAGCGAACAGGTTGAAGTGCTGGAATATCATTCCTATTTTCTTTCGCTGCCTGCGGAGTTCCGCGCCGCGCAGGGCGGTAATGTCCTTGTCGTTTATAAAGACCCTTCCGCTGTCCGGGCGCTCAAGCAGGTTGATACAGCGCACCAGCGTGGATTTCCCCGCGCCGGAGAAGCCGATTATGCCGAATATCTCGCCTTTTTTTATCTCAAGGCTCACATCGTCCGCGGCGTTGAATTTTTTGCCGGCGTTGACGTAGGTCTTGGTAATGTGCTCCAGACGTATCATGCTTTGCTCTCACCTCATTGTTACGTTTTTTCGTTCTCCCTGTTGTTTCGGGGGAAGGCAGCACTGCATGACCGTTCAATTCAGTCCTGCGGTGCCGCCGTACGCATTCGTCCGAAGCGGAAATTCCTGCGGAGCAGCTTTGTAAATATAGCGTTCATGATTTCCGCCTCCTCTTTCGCCTATCCTTCCGATAGGCTTTATGTGTTGATTATATCAGACAATGCCCACTTTGTCAATAGGTTTTGATGAATTCTTATATATTTTATAGGTTTTGTCCTCTGTGAACAGTTTTCCAAAAAAGAATTTGTTGTTATTGCACAAAAAATCGGAGCCCACATCGTGAACTCCGATTCGTGATTTTTACTCAGCGCCCTGGCTTCCCGGCTAAGAAAGCAGTATCTCCTGCTCCTTCGCGATGTTCCCGCGCAGGGTGTAAACGCACCTGAGCCGTATCCCGTCCTGCTCCGGAACGGCGGTCTTTTCGCAGGAATACACCTCCTGACCTGCATAGAAGTTCTCCTCGAACGCCGCCTGCTGTCTCGACAGCTCCGCCAGGCAGTCGTCAGCGGAGCGCGTAACGTTCCTGCTGACGTACCCGGTGAACCGTCCGGTTCTGATCTTCAGAGGGGTCTCCTTCCCGAACAGCCTTACGGTCTCGGTCTCCTCGGAGTACACCGAATCCTCCATCGCCGCACCGCCGAAAAACAGCGGGTACTCGTCGTCGCCATAGACCAGCCACCTGTACTCCGCCGTCTCCCCCTCAGGAAGCCGCAGCGTTTCCTTGTAAGGCACGAAAAACTCCCGGGTCTCGGTGTACTCCCCTATGATCTCGGCGCTGGCGTGCTTGAGGATAACGTTTCCGGCGGCGTCGGCGACTGTCCCGCTGACCAGCAGGCCTCCCTCGGGGACGCCGCTTCCGGTATCGGCGACGAGTACTCCGTCCCGCACGACGTGCGACACCACCGCCGCCGCCCGTGAAGCCACCAGATTGCACGGAGCGTCCGAGTCAAGCATTTCCGGCGCGGGAGTTCCCATCTCCACCGCCGCCTCTAACCGGAAACCAACGCATGTGACGTCCACCCAGGCTGCCTCGGGTATCTCAAGGAGTATCCGGCGCTCTGCGGCGGTGGTGCTGTTCTCCAGGCGGCGCGCGGAGATTCCCTCGGTAAGTCCGCACTCCCCGAGTATCGACATTATCTGCGAGCGCTGAGCCGCCGTCACCGTCCCGGAGCTCACTATCTCGATATCCTGAATGCGGCTCCCGCTGAGCGCCGTCAGCATCACGAACGCCAGGAACCCCACGTACAGCCCCGCCCGGCGGCTGTACCTCAGCGCCGTGAAGTACAGCCCCCGGCGCTTCCCTGCACGGATACGCAGACCGCAGCGGCGCGCTGTCCGGGCAGTCTCCCAGTAGTCCGCCGGGGAGACCGAGCCGCTTATCGTCCCGTCGCCGAATCTTACCCGGCGCAGCTCCACGCCGCGGCTGATAAGCTCGGTCGCGAACCGCTCCGGGAACGCCCCGTACCCGCTGAATTCCACGCTGCCGAACCGCAATCCCCTCTGTTTTTCCTCCATGTTCCCACCTCACAGACTGAGGAAGCTCACCGCTTCGATACTCCCGGTGACGCGTACTCCGTAGGCTCCGCCGCTCTCGAGGGTCAGCCCGGTGCCCTGCACCCTCATCAGGCGGTCCTCGCCGGCGCAGCGAATTTTCAGCACGATCTCGCCGGAGACCTCCCGGCTGTCTGTGCAGCTTATCACCCCGGCGCAGTTCTCCGCGATAAGTTCCGCGCAGTCCCGCAGAGTCACCGTCGTGTGCTGGTACGGAGCCTCCCCGAGCGATGTCAGCGCCTCTTTAAGTCCCATATTCGTTCCCTCCTGCATGTCCTGTTCTTCTGTTAATACTATGCGGAGAGACTCTGGGTTATGTGCGCTGTTTTTTCACCATTGTGCAGTATACCACATTTTTACCATTTGCGTGATTTAAGTAAAAAAATTTTAAAAAAGCTAAAGATTAGTTAAACTCTGTCGATATAATATATAATATATAATATACTGGAAATGTATATCGTACAATTCCATAAATTCACAGAGATGTGATGTGTTGAAAGGAAGGTATCATCAAAAGTGAAAAGGTCAATGAGGATCGGAACAAAGATCACTGTTATTTCTTGCCTGGTTGCCGTAATCGCGGCAATAATGCTGGCTGTTGTGACGACTGTTGTGTTTATGTCGTTCGTGGGAACGCTCCAGGAAAAAGAGACAAATACCGGCGTAAACGTGCTTTCTTCTGAAATCAGGAGCGATATCGAAGAAATGGGCGACGTAGCCGAACTTCTCATCGCAAGTTCATGGGGACAGATAAACAATTCGGACTACGACAGTACCTGGGCGTCCAACAAGCCCTCTGAAGCAAGCTTCGCAGCGTACATAAACGGTGATCAGGCAGTCTGGAGCACCGAAAACTTCCCGCTCAGCGACGACGCAATCGCACGGGTAAAGGCAGGCGGGATGAAGGGCGTAATGGCGGACGGCGACAAGCTGTACTCCGTATACTGCCGCCCGGTGGAGAACGGCGCTCTGGTAGTCGGCACCGACCTCAACGACCCCACATACGTTGACGACGTAAAGGAAAAAACCCGTGCGGAGCTTACCATATTCTGCGGCGACACCCGTTACAGCACCACTATCATGGACAGCTCCGGAGTACGCAACACAGGCACCAAGATGGACGGCGGCATCTGGAACATGGTTCAGAACAGCGGCACATATATCGGTAAAACGACGATAAACGGTCAGAACTACTACGTTAACTACACTCCCATGACTGATTTTAACGGTCAGGTGGTCGGCGCGTACTTCGCGGGTTACTCCACTGCGGAGGCTGACGCGGAGCTTTTCAAAGCCATTATTATTTCTGCGGCAGTTCTCATCGCGGTATGCGTGGGCGCTGGGTTCCTGCTGTTCGCGGTAATGAACAGACTTGTACGTAAGCCAGTTTCGGAGGTCGTGAAGATATGCGGTCAGCTCAGCGCCGGCGAACTGAATGCGCCTGATTCCGAATTCAGCTTCAACGCCGACGAAATGGGCGACATCGCCGAGAAGATCACCGAAGCAAAGCATACCCTGCACACCTACGTTGACGACATCTCCCACGTGCTTTCCGGCATGGGAACCGGCGATTTCTCGTCGCAGCCCTCCGTGAAATACATTGGCAGTTTCGAGGAGATCAACCGCTCGTTCCGCAGCATAAAGGATACCCTCAGCGGCATAATCGGCAACATGAATTCCTCCGCGAACGATGTAATGGCGGGCGCGCAGCAGATGGCTGACGGCTCACAGCTTCTCGCGGAAGGCACGACCCGCCAGGCTACCGCAGTCGACGAGCTGTCCTCCACAATTGCGGAGATCTCCGGCAACATCAACAAGACCGCTGAGAACTCCAACAAGGCAAGCGATATCTCCAACGACTGCGCCGAGCAGATGATACGCCAGGGCAGCGAGATGGAGCGCATGCTCGAAGCAATGGATCAGATCGAAAAGCAGTCCGAAGCGATATCCGAGGTCATAAAGTCCATCGAGGACATCGCATTCCAGACGAACATACTTGCGCTGAACGCCGCGATAGAAGCTGCCCGCGCAGGAGAAGCCGGAAAGGGCTTCGCGGTAGTCGCGGACGAGGTACGCAACCTTGCTTCCAAGTCGGCTGAATCCGCGAACAGCACACGCGAGCTGATTTCCTCCACGATCAACGCGGTACAGAACGGCTCCGGCATTGCAAAGCAGACCGCCGAGACCCTCCAGCAGGTCACCGGGCTTTCCCAGGAGAGCGCGAAGCTGGTTTCGGAGATATCCTCCGCGGCAGATGAGCAGGCAAAGGCAGTTCAGCAGGTAACTGCGGGTATCGAGCAGATCTCCCAGGTAATTGCAACGAACTCCGCGACCGCCGAGGAATCCGCCGCCTCCTGCGAGGAGCTTTCCGCTCAGTCAAGACTGCTTCAGGAGCAGGTCGGCAAGCTCAGGGTTTAATCACAGATCAAATCAACCGAAAATCCCCCGGATCGCCTCCGGGGGATTATTGTATTATCAGGGTGTCAGGAAGCCGTCGTATTCTGGATTTCCGCACTTTGGAACCGCGCCGAAAACGAGAAGTATTGCAGCACAAATAGCAGGCTGAACGCCTGACGATAAGGCGCGCGCCATTAAATCAGTCCGCGAAGCGGACACCATAATTCCGCATTCCGAATTCCGAATTAAATATTAGTGCTGCTCTGCGTCCGCTGTTTTTCGCTTCTCGCCGAGGGGGTAAACCGCGTTTCCGTCCTCGTCGTAAACGGGGTTGAATTCGCCCGTGATGTAAGCTGAAATGATATTGCAGGCTACGTGACGGCTGTACTCGCTGTTTTCCATGCACACTCCGAACGCTATCTCAGGGTTGTCGGCGGGATAAAATCCCACGATGGTGGAGTTGAACTTCGTCATTGCGATGACCTCCGGCGTGCCTGTTTTCGTGCAAACGTTCTCCTTGCCGATACCCTTGAAATCGTAGATGTTGTACCAGCCGCCCTCCATCAGGAAGTTCGCGTTTTCACTTACGCGCTTCATTCCGGCGTGCACCTCCGTGAATACGTCCTCCATGCCATCGGAGAAATCCGCCATCACCTCGGGCTTTATCTCCTCGATGAGCTTGGTGTAGTCGTAGTTGTAGACAGCCTTCACTATGTGCGGGCGGTACCTTACGCCCTTGTTCGCGATGGTCATTGCCTGGGTCGCCAGGTGCAGCGGAGTCAGCAGGGTCTCTGACTGACCGATACCCGCCTGGATCGTATCCGACGCGTTCCACTCGATCCCGAGCTTGTCGAACAGCTCCGGGGAGGTCATTCTGCCGGTGGACATCGGCAGCTCAAAGCCGAGGTCGGTGCCTACGCCGAATTTATTCGCCCAGTACGCCAGCCGGTCGATACCCATGCGGCGCGCGGTCTCATAGAAGAAAATGTTGCAGGAGTGCTTAAGTCCGAACTGCACCGTGATGGAGCCGTGAACTCCGGTACAGCCCGGGGTGTAGCTCGGCGCGTAGTACATATACCGCCCCGTGCAGTTGATAGTGCTGGAGGCGTCGATAACACCCTCCGCAAGACCCGCCGTCGCGGTGATGGTCTTGAATGTGGAGCCGGGACGGTACTCGCCGTTTATCGCGCGGTTCAGCAGCGGGGAGTTCTCAGCGTTCAGAACGGACGCGTAGTCCTCGACGAGCTGGTTTATATCGTAGCTCGGGAGTGTCGCCATCGCCAGCACCGAGCCGTCCCTGACGTCCAGCACGACTGCGGAGCCTACCTCGGTATCCTTGCCTCGGAGGTTCGCGTCCATCGCCGTGGTGTAGTACGGGGAGTGCAGGAAATCCATGTGGTACTGCACTATCCGCTCCACCATGTTCTGGAAGTTGGAGTCTATCGTCAGCATTACGGACTTCCCCGCCTGCGGATCCTGGGTTATCTCGTCGGAGATCATCATGCCGTCGGAATTACGCGTTATCTCGCGGGTGCCGCGCTCGCCGCGCAGCGTGGATTCCAGCGCAAGCTCGATACCCGATGTGCCGATTATGTCGTCCAGCTTGTAGCCGGCGCTCTTCAGCTCGGCGTACTTATCCGCGGATATCGCCCCGACCGTTCCCCTGATATGCGGCGCGGTGGTGCCGTCGAGATAGACACGGTTCCAGCCCTCGGAGATCTCCATGCCGGGCATGAGCGCGGAAAGCTCCTTCAGCTCCAGCACCGTGTCGCTGGATATCCCGGAGGCAAGCTCGTAGGGATTGTTGTTATTGAATCCCTTCAGCTCCATTTCGTAGCGGACTCCCGCGATGCAGCGGCGCATCGGCTCCTCGTACTGGTCGGATATCTTGTAGTTCTCGTAGAGGGCGTTCATGCAGTTCTCGACCGTGGCGTAAACGCCCAGCTTCATGCGGGATTTCAGCGAATCCACGGCGTTGTCGCGGTCCTTTTCGAACTGGTAGGGCTGCGTTCTGGTAATGGGCAGGGTTTCGTTCCACTCGTCGCCGTGCTTCATCAGTATGGTAAGAATGCGGTAGATGACCTCGTTTTCCGTTCCGCTTTCCAGCGAGGCTTTCTGGAGCTTCACGCTGCAGTTCAGCTCGTTGGTGTTGAGTATTTTTCCGGTGCTGTCGGCTATCTTTCCGCGCGCCGCCTCGATGTCCTGGGTCGCGGTGTGAGTGCTCTGGGTCATGGCGAGGTACTTGCTTCCGTCGGCTATCTGTATTTCAAGAAGCCGCAGTCCGCACAGGAACGCCGCGCCTATCACTATTGCCGCAAGCACGGCAGACCTCAGCAGGTTCTGAAATTTTGACATTTATTCCTCCAGTTATGCGTTGGGACTGGGCGGTTTATTCCTCGGCGCCCTTGGTTATCTCTTCCTCCGCTGCGGCGTTTCCGGCGGCCTCCTCCAGGCGGCGCTCCTCCTTCGGGCGGAGCCTGTTGGATATGAGCCGCACCAGAAAATACACCGGCACCGAGAACGCGACAGCCCAGGCGTAGGCGGGCAGCAGCGAATGCAGGAACGATATCCCGGAGTATTCGCGCTCCCACACCCAGTGCAGGAACAGGAAGTCCAGCCCGCACATAATGACGCACACGGCGGTGTTCATCACAAGGTGGGAGAGCCAGTTCGATTTCAGCCAGAACCTCGACAGCAGCGAGATGAGCGGGCAGGATATCAGCAGCCACATCGACGAGAACCCAAGCAGCGTGCCGCTCGCCATATCCAGCATCAGCCCGCAGAAAACGCCGAACACTCCGGCGGCGAGTTCGCCCTCGAACATGGCAACGGCGGTGGCAAGCGGGATAATCAGCAGCGGACACCACCCGCGTATAAGCGGAGCGACCTCCCACAGGTAGAACATCAGCAGCACGGCTGAATAGAGGAACCATCGGAAAAAGCAGCGCAGCCGTGCTTTCCGGGAGCGCGCCCGGAATCCCACCTTGCTTTTTGAGATATATTTTGCCATATGAATTATCCTTAAATCCGGAGAAACGGCGCAGTTAAGCTGCACCGTTCTTAATTATTGTGCGATATCGCCGAACGAAAGCCCCTTGCCGTCGAAATCCACGACCGCGTAGACGGTGGTGATAGCGAAGCAGTCCTCAGCCGGCTCTATCAGGGCGTGCTTGGAAAGCCCGTTGGGGTCGTCGTAGACCTCCTTTACCGTGCCGACGATGATACCCTCAGGGAACAGTCCGCTCTGACCGGCGGTGACTATCACGTCCCCCGGCTCAACGTCCGCGTCCTTGAGTATCTGGCTCATGAGGCACAGCCCCTGTTCAGCGGTGGAGGTGGAATTCTCAATAACTCCGGTCGCCTTGGTCCGCATAGTATATACCCCGACGTTCACCTGCGGGGAGAGTATCGTAGACACCTTCGCGTAATTCGGCGCGATGTCTGTTACCCTGCCGATGAGACCCACGGAGGTTATCACCGGGTCGTTGAGTGATAACCCGGTGCTGCTTCCCTGGTTTATCGTGAATCCGCCGTACATGTCGTTGGCGTTGCGGGCGATTATGCCGCACGGCTCAGAGAAAACGAGGTCCTTGTGCTCCTTGCTGAGCTGAAGCATTTCCCGGAGCTGCTCGTTTTCCTTCTGGAGCGCCTCGTAGTCCGCGGAGCGCTCGTACATCTGCGTGACAAGCTCGCGCAGCTCGTCGTTCTGCGCCTTGTAGGTATCGGCGTTGACCCACTTGTCGATGAATCCGTTAACTCCGTTTGAAATGGCGTTCGCCGCGGTGACGAACGGGTATGTTACCGTGCTGATGACCTGCTCGGGCAGTGTCTGGGTGCCCGCGGCGACGGCAACGTAGGTCATAAGTCCCAGCAGCAGCGCCGCGATACAGAGTATGATTTTGAATTTGACGCTGTGGAAGAATTCTCTCATAGATGTTGTTCAGTTCATTTCTTCCGGCGCAGCCGGACGCAGTTTATCAGTAGATGTTCTCGTCCTCGCTGAGAACGTCCTCGAGCTTGTCGATGTTCTCAAGTACCTTGCCGGTGCCGTCAGCAACGCAGTCGAGGGGGCGCTCCGCGATCTTGACGGGCATGCCGGTTTCCTCGTGGATAAGCTGATCGAGCCCTCTCAGCAGCGCGCCGCCGCCGGCCAGCATTATGCCGGACTCGATGATATCGGCCGCAAGCTCAGGGGGAGTCTTTTCAAGGGTGGTCTTGATGGCGTCGATAACGTGGGAGAGCGGCTCGGAAATAGCCTCGCGGATCTCCTCGCTGGTAACTGTGATGTTCTCGGGCAGACCGTTGAGCAGGTTGCGGCCCTTGATGTCCATTACCGGCTCGGTGTCGCCGGTCTTGTATGCGGAGCCTATGCCCATCTTAATGTTCTCGGCGGTCCTCTCGCCGATGAGCAGGTTGTACTTCTTCTTGATGTAGTTGATTATCGCGGAATCGAACTCATCGCCGGCTACCCTTACGGAACGCGCGGTAACGATGCCGCCCAGGGAGATTATGGCGACCTCGCTGGTGCCGCCGCCGATATCCACGATCATGCTGCCGACAGGCTCGGCAACCGGGAGACCCGCGCCGATAGCGGCAGCCATAGGCTCCTCGATGATGGAAACGCGCTTTGCGCCCGCGTTCTGAGCCGCTTCCTTAACGGCGCGGCGCTCTACCTCGGTAACTCCGGACGGAATGCAGATGATGACGCGCGCCTTGCCCCTGCCGCGCAGAGCCTTCTTGATGAACTGCTCCAGCATGCTGGATGTCATGTCGAAGTCGGCGATAACGCCGTCCTTGAGCGGACGTACAGCCACGATGGAGCCGGGGGTGCGTCCGATGACGTCCTTGGCTTCCTGGCCTACGTAGCGCACGCACTGGAGCTTCTTGTCCACTGCAACCACCGAAGGCTCGCGGATAATGATACCCTTGCCCCTCATATATACAAGCGTGTTCGCCGTTCCTAAGTCGATACCGATGTCCTTGGTCATTCCAAACATTGTGCTTCCTCCGTTATATTCTGTGATATTTTACAGTATGCGGTCATTTCCTCGCACATACCTCTTATACATAATTGTACAATTATAATTATAGCATTATTGTGCTCTGTACGCAATGCATTATTAGCATAAAATTTCGGCTTTCTCAGACTTTTTTTTGGCTATTTTTCGGCATTTTTCCCAGGCGCTGAATTTATAGACCCGGCGGGAGATTATTTTTGAAAAAGCACTTGCAATAACTGATATTTTAAGATATAATATTAATATACAGACCATTCCAGACTTTTTCTGACTTTATAGATCACATCAATGAAAGGAAAACCGCCGACATGCTCAACGAAAAAGTGACCGTTACAATATGCGGAAAAGCGTATAATCTCCGCACGGACAATGCTTCCTCCCTGATACGCCAGGGTGAGGAGGCCGACCGCCGCATCACCGAATACTGCCGTGAAATGTCGCTCTCAAAGGATGACGCATGCGTTTTCACCGTGCTGGATCTCCTGGGGGATCTCGACTCCGCGAACGCCCAGCGGGATTCCTACGCCAAGAAGAACGCCGCGCTGGTCAGCACCGCGGAGAAGGGCGCGAAGGCTCTCGAGGAAAACAAGCTGCTCGCCTCCGAAAACGAGCTGCTCGCAAAGGACAGCGCCGCCCTCGCGGAGCTCCGCCGGGAGCACACCGAGCTTGAAGGCAAAAACGCCCAGCTCACCGAAACGCTCAGCGAAGCCAACGAGCGTGCCGCGCAGAACGCCAGCGCAAAGACGGAGCTTGAAAAGTCCCAGCAGACCGTGAAGTCCCTCGAGGAGAAAAACGCGCAGCTCACCGGCTCGCTGAAGTCCGCCGAGGAGAAGTCCGAAGCGCAGAAGAAGGACATCGCGGAACTTGAGCGGCAGAACTCCGACCTGAAAAAGCAGGCGGCGAAGCTGGTGGCAGTCACCGATGAGAACAAGAAGCTCACTGAAAGGCTGGACAAGGCTGCGAACACCGAGGAAGCGCTCCGACGCAGCGAAGATCGCGTGTCCTACCTTGAGAAGGAATGCGGAAAACTCGACGCAGCAAACGCGGAGCTTAACACGCTGAAAAAGTCCCTCGCAGACGAGCATGGCAAGACCTCCGACCTGGAGAAGAAACTCGCCGCCGCCGAAAAGAGCGTCGCAGAGCTTTCCGAAGCGAAGCAGTCCCTCGCCGCTGAAAAGGGCAGGAACTCTGACCTTGAGAAGAAACTCGCCGCCGCCGAAAAGAGCGCCGCAGAGCTTTCCGGCGTGAAGAAGGCTCTTGAAGTCGAACAGGGCAAAACCGCCGACC
>ERZ1673702.2315-NODE-2315-length-17166-cov-25.921863_pt1 | contig 17166 bp, 12 predicted proteins | sample MGYA00580232_ERZ1673702 | MGnify/ENA primary metagenome ERZ1673702 (study PRJEB41218, sample SAMN15661792) | gut metagenome | host: Homo sapiens | place: Canada: London | collected 2015-08-20/2019-03-30 | study: EMG produced TPA metagenomics assembly of... | reverse complement strand
CACCTTGGCAAGGTGGCGCTCTACCAGATGAGCTACGGCCGCATACTCCATGTGGCGTGCCGGGGTTTCGCTCCCGGCGACGTTGGTTATTATACCGCACCGCCGCCCCTTTGTCAACCACAAATTTTCAAAAACTCTTACTTTTTGCAAAACCGACCCAACATCGTAAAACAAATTCTGCATACCCGTTCCCGCCCTTTGGGAAAGTTTCAGCTCTCAGGGCCGAGACACAAGCAAAATTCAATTGCATTCCCATACAAAAAAGGTTATAATAAAAAAGTTAAAAAGCTGCATGTTTTTCGCGTCTGCTGCGCCTCGCGGGCGGGCAGACGCATTTTCATGCCGAGATTCTGCCAGAAAAAGGAGCTAACGCAATGTACAAGATCACTGAAAAAGTCGCGCTGAACCCCACCGTGACGAAGATGGTCATTGAAGCCCCGCTCATCGCCAAAAAGGCAAAGCCGGGCCAGTTTATCATTGTGCGCCCGTTTGAGGACAGCGAGCGCATCCCCCTGACCGTGGCCGGTTACGACCGCGAGAAAGGCACCGTGGACATCATCTTCCAGATCGTCGGCGGCACCACCATGGAGCTGAACAGCCTGAACGCGGGCGACAGCGTCCACGATTTCGTCGGCCCGCTGGGCCGCGCCACCGAGACCGAGGGCCTGAAGAAGGTCTGCGTCGTGGGCGGCGGCGTCGGCTGCGCCATTGCGCTGCCCATTGCCCGCGAACTGCACGAGCAGGGCTGCATCGTCCACAGCGTCATCGGCTTCCGCAATAAAGATCTGCTCATCCTTGAGGACGAGTTCAACGCTTGCAGCGACGAGCTGCGCATCATGACCGACGACGGCAGCTACGGCACCAAGGGCGTCGTCACCGCTGCGCTGGACGAGCTGGTGGCTGCCGGCAACCAGTACGACCTCGTCATCACCATCGGCCCGCTGATCATGATGAAGTTCGTCGTCAAGACCTGCCAGAAGCACGGCCTGAAGAGCATCGTTTCCATGAACCCCATCATGATCGACGGCACCGGCATGTGCGGCGGCTGCCGCCTGACCGTGGGCGGCGAGACCAAGTTCGCCTGTGTGGACGGCCCCGACTTCGACGGCGACCTCGTGGATTTCGACGAGGCCATGGCCCGCGGCACCATGTACCGCCCCTTTGAGGCCAAGGCCCGCGAAGCGGCCTGCAATCTGTTCAAGACTCAGGAGGGAAAATAAGATGGCTTTCAATATGGACCCGAAAAAGTGCCCCATGCCCACGCAGGACCCCAACGTCCGCAACAAGAACTTTGAGGAAGTGGCACTTGGCTATACCGCCGAAATGGCCGTGAACGAAGCAAAGCGCTGCGTCCACTGCAAGAACAAGCCCTGCCAGACCGGCTGCCCGGTCGGCATCGACATCCCGGAGTTCATCGGCCATGTGGCCGAGGGCGACTTCGAAGCCGCCTATCAGGTCATCAACCGCTCCTCTTCCCTGCCCGCTGTCTGCGGCCGTGTCTGCCCGCAGGAGAGCCAGTGCGAGGGCAAGTGCACCCGCGGCATCAAGAACGAGCCCGTCGGCATCGGCCGTCTGGAGCGCTTCGTGGCCGACTGGCACCGTGAAAACGTCCACACTGCCCCGGTCGTGCCTGAATCCAACGGCCACAAGGTCGCCATCATCGGCGCGGGTCCTGCCGGCCTGACCGCTGCGGGCGATCTGGCAAAGCTGGGCTACAAGGTCACCGTATACGAGGCGCTGCATGTGGCGGGCGGCGTGCTGATGTACGGCATCCCCGAATTCCGTCTGCCCAAGGCCATTGTCCAGCAGGAGATCGACGGCCTGAAGAAGATGGGCGTCGATTTCGAGTGCAACATGGTCATCGGCAAGGTGCTGACCATCGACGAGCTGATGGGCGAGTACGGCTACGAGGCCGTGTTCGTGGGCTCCGGTGCCGGTCTGCCCCGCTTTATGGGCATCCCCGGCGAGAGCCTGAAGGGCGTGTACTCCGCCAACGAGTTCCTGACCCGCTCCAACCTGATGAAGGCTTACCTGCCCACCAGCAAGACCCCCATCCGCACCGGCAAGAAGGTCGCCGTTGTGGGCGGCGGCAATGTGGCCATGGACGCTGCCCGCAGCGCCCTGCGTCTGGGTGCCGAGACCGTCTACATCGTCTACCGCCGCGGCATGGCCGAACTGCCCGCCCGTAAGGAGGAAGTGGAGCACGCCGAGGAAGAGGGCATCATCTTCAAGACCCTGTGCAACCCGGTGGAGATCCTGCCCGATGACAACGGCTTCGTCAAGGCCATCACCTGCGTGGAGATGGAGCTGGGCGAACCCGACGCCTCCGGCCGCCGCCGCCCCATCGAGAAGAAGGGCAGCGAGTTCACCATGGATGTGGACACCGTCATCATGAGCTTGGGCACCAGCCCGAACCCCCTCATCCGCTCCACCACCCCCGGTCTGGAGACCAACAAGCACGGTTGCATCGTCACCGAAGGCGACGAGGGCAAAACCAGCCGCGAGGGCGTTTATGCGGGCGGCGACGCCGTGACCGGTGCCGCTACCGTCATCAAGGCCATGGGTGCCGGTAAGGCAGCCGCGAAGGCCATTGACGAGTACATTCAGAACAAGTAAGTTTCCCGTGTAGAAAAACCGGTGCACCATGCGAGGTGCACCGGTTTTTGTATTCGTCAAATGTATCCCAGTTGTTGTGCAACCTGCTCAATTTTCCGAGGTGTTTTTTGTTGACCATTTCTGGCGCATTGTGATTGATTTTGACGGAATCCTTGCTATAATAATGACAGAAGGCTTCACAAAGCTTCAAGTTCAATCACAAAACACCAAAGGAGTGACCCTTCCTCATGTTGGCAGAAGAACGCTTCGCCCTCATCCTTGACCTGCTGGCCCGCCAGCGCACTGCCACCGTGCAGGAGCTGTGCGAGGCGCTGAGCGCCAGCGAGTCCACCATCCGGCGCGATCTGAACGAGCTGGACAAACTGGGCAAGCTGAACAAAGTCCACGGCGGAGCCACGCTGCCGGACAGCCCCTTCCGCACCGATGAACCCACCATGGCCGCCAAGGAAACACTGGCCGTGGACCAGAAACAGAGCATCGCACAGGCGGCAGCTTCCCTCATCCAGCCGGAGGACTTCATCTTTTTGGATGCCGGTTCCACCACCCTTGCGGTGGCCCGGCTGCTCAGCGGCCCGGCGCTCAAGGCCAGCTATGTGACCAACGGTGTGGCCCACGCGCGGCTGCTGGCCCAGAAGGGCTGCCGGGTGTTCCTGCCCGGCGGGCTGCTCCGCCCCCAGACCGAAGCCATCATCGGGGCGGCGGCGCTGACGGCTTTGCAGCAGTACAACTTCACCAAAGCCTTCATGGGGGCCAACGGCGTGGCGCTGGAGGCCGGGTTCACCACCCCGGACCCGGAGGAAGCCGCCGTCAAGGCTGCTGCCGTCCGCCGGGCGCGGGAGGCATGGTTTCTTGTGGACGATTCCAAGTTCGCGCAGGTCTACCCCGCCGTCATCACCGACCTGCACAGCGGAGCCATCCTGACCAACCGCTGCCCCAACCCCAAATACCGAGAATTTACTTTGATAAAGGAGACGGAATTATGATCTACACTGTAACCTTCAACCCTGCCATTGATTATGTCGTCCGTCTGGACAAGGCGCTGGAAGTCGGCGAGGTGAACCGCGCCGTCGGCGAAGACTGCGTGCTGGGCGGCAAAGGCATCAATGTGTCCGGTGTGCTCCGGGAGCTGGGCTGCGAGAGCGTGGCGCTGGGCTTTGTGGCGGGCGAGACCGGCGCGTGGCTGGAACGCGGGCTGGCCGCGCAGGGGCTGTGCACCGACTTCATCCACCTCGACCACGGCATGACCCGCATCAACGTGAAGATCAAAGCCAGTGAAGAGACCGAGCTGAACGGCGCGGGCCCCGCCATCCCGGCGTCGGCCTTGCAGCAGCTGGAAGAAAAGATCGATGCGCTGACCGAAAACGATGTACTCATCCTCGCGGGCAGCATCCCGTCCAGTATGCCGCAGGACACCTACGAGCGGCTGCTGGCCCGGCTGGACGGCAAGGGCGTGCGCTGCGTTGTGGACGCCACCCGCGCTCTGCTGGCCAACGTCCTGCCCTTCCATCCCTTCCTCATCAAGCCCAACAATCACGAACTGGGCGAACTGGTGGGCAGGGAACTGACCGGCGACGCCGAGATCACCGCCGCAGTCCGCACCTTGCAGGAGAAGGGTGCCCGGAACGTTCTGGTCAGCATGGCGGGCGACGGAGCCCTGCTGGTGGACGAAGCGGGCGGCGTGCACCGCATCGGTTGCCCCAAGGGCAAGGTCGTGAACAGCGTGGGCGCGGGCGACAGCATGGTGGCTGGCTTCGTGGCCGGGTATCTCAAGACCGGCCGCTACGACGACGCCCTGCGGCTCGGCACCGCCTGCGGCAGCGCCACGGCCTTCAGCCTTGGGCTTGCCAAACGGAGTGAAATCGAAGCACTGCTTGCAGCGCTTTAAGATCAGGAGATAACAAGGAGAGGAGAACCCCTATGCGCATCACCACATTATTTTCCCTCAAGGCCATTGCACTGGATTCCACCGCTTCCACGCAGGAGGAGATCCTGAACGAGCTGGTGGAGCTGCAAGCCACTCATGACAACATCATGGACAAGGCCGCCTACAAAAAGGCGCTCTATGCCCGCGAGGCGGAAGGCTCCACCTATGTGGACAACGGCATTACCGTGCCCCACGCCAAGAGTGACGTGGTGCTCCACCCCAGTCTGGCCGTGCTGCGGCTGAAGGAGCCGGTGCAGTACAACCCCGATGACGACGGCAAGACCGACCTGCTCTTCGCCATTGCGGCCCCGCAGAACGGCAGCCTCCACGTGGATATGCTGGCCCGGATGATGCAGATGCTGATGAACGAGGACTTCGTGGAAAAGCTCCGCACCGCCAAGACGCCGAAGGAATTCCTCGACTGCATCGACCAGCAGGAGCAGGACCAGTTCGGCGACGAGAGCTTCACCAGCCAGCCCATCCCCCAGAACGGTTTCCGGGTGCTGGCCGTGACCGCCTGCCCCAACGGCATCGCCCATACTTACATGGCCGCCGAGGCGCTGGCCAAGGCGGGTGACAAGCTGGAACTGCCCGTCAAGGTCGAGACCAACGGCTCCGACGGCGCGAAGAACATCCTGACCAAGGAAGAGATCGCCGCCTGTGACGGCATCATCGTGGCGGCGGACAAGAATGTGGAGACTGCCCGCTTCGACGGCAAGCCCGTCCTCTTCACCCGCGTGGACGACGGCATCCACAAGCCCGAACAGCTCATTATGCAGGTGGCGCGCGGCGAGGTGCCCGTGTACCACGCCAAGGAAAAGGCTGCTGACGTTGGCACCGGCGCTTCCGACAGCGCAGCCCACACCATTTACAAACATCTGATGAACGGCGTCTCCCACATGCTGCCCTTCGTCGTAGGCGGCGGCATCATGATCGCGCTGGCCTTCCTGCTGGACGATTACACCATCGACCCCTCCAACTTCGGCATGAACACCCCCCTCGCCGCCTTCTTCAAGACGGTAGGCAATGCAGCCTTCGGTTACATGCTGCCCATTCTGGCCGGGTTCATCGCCATGTCCATTGCGGACCGTCCGGGTCTGGCGGTCGGCTTCGCGGGCGGCGTCCTCGCCATGAACGGCACCAACTTCGCAGATCTTGCTTCCGGCAGCACCACCGGCATCTCCGGCGGCTTCCTCGCCGCGCTGCTGGCGGGCTTCGTGGCCGGTTATGTAGTCGAGTTCCTGAAAAAGATCACCGAGAAGCTCCCCGCCAGCCTGAACGGCATCCGCCCCATGCTGATCTACCCGCTGGGCGGCATCCTGATCATCGGTGCCGTGATGTGCGGCATCAACCCGGTCATGGGCATGATCAACACCGCCATGACCAACTGGCTCAACGCCATGGGCGGCACTTCCAAGGTCCTGCTGGGTGCCATCGTCGCCGGTATGATGAGCATTGATATGGGCGGCCCCTGCAACAAGGCAGCTTACGTCTTCGGCACCGCCGCCCTCGCCTCCGGCAACTATGAGGTCATGGCAGCGGTCATGGTCGGCGGCATGGTGCCCCCCATCGCCATCGCCCTGTCCACCACCTTCTGCCCGAAGAAGTGGACCCCCGACGAGCGCCGCAACGGCATCGTGAACTACGTCATGGGCCTGTGCTTCGTTACCGAAGGTGCCATCCCCTACGCCGCCGCCGACCCGCTCCGCGTCCTGCCCAGCTGCGTCATCGGCGCGGCCCTCTCCGGTGCGCTGTCCATGACCTTCGGCTGTGCCCTGCGCGCTCCCCACGGCGGCATCTTCGTCTTCCCCGTCGTGGATCACGCGCTGATGTACGTCGTGGCGCTGGCCGCCGGCAGCATCGTGGGTGCGGTGATCCTGAGCCTCCTCAAGAAGGACCAGCCCCAGAGCTGAATTTCTCCCAACCATAGGAAAAGCCACCCGTTCGGGTGGCTTTTCTTCGTTGTATCACGCTTTCGGCCCACAGACATGTTTCTCTTCCAATTCCGACGCAAGGTCGCCCTCGATCTCCATAAAGCATTCCAGCAGGACGGGGTTGAAAGCACCGCACTCGCCGTTCAGGATCATGTCCACAGCCTTCCGGTGGGGGTACGCCTTTTTGTAGCAGCGCTCACTGGTCAGCGCGTCGTAGACGTCCGCCAGCGCAACGACCTGCGCTTCGATGGGGATCTCGTCCCCTTTCAGCCCGTCCGGGTAGCCGCAGCCGTCCCACCGCTCGTGGTGCCAGCGGGCAATGCTGTAAGCCGTCTGGAGCAGAGGCTCGGTGTTGAAATTCTCCAGCTTGCTCAGCATCTCCGCGCCGATGGTGGTGTGGGTCTTGATGACCTCGAACTCCTCCTTGGTCAGGCGGCCGGGTTTGTTCAGGATCTTCTCGTCGATGGCGATCTTGCCGATGTCGTGCAGGGCTGCAGCCAGCGGGATATTATCCTGCATTTCGGAGGTGATGTGGTAGCGGTTGGGCCGTTCCAGCAGCTTTTCCAGCACCCGTTCGGTCAGGCGCTGGATGTGCTGGACATGCAGCCCGCTCTCGCCGTTGCGGAACTCGACCATCTGGCTCAGAACGCCCACCAGCATGGTGGTGTTCTTCTCCCGCTCACGGATCTGCTCCGACAGCAACGTGGTCAGCCGCCGCTGTTTTGCGTACAATTTAATGGTATTGAACACCCGGCGGTAGACCACGCGGGAGTCGAACGGGCGGGAGACGTAATCCGAAACGCCCATTTCGTAGGCACGGCGGACGGAGGCTTCGCTGTCCTCGCTGGAGATCATGATAACGGGCAGGTCCTCAATGGTGTGGTTGCGGTTCATGAAGTCCAGCACCTCGAAGCCGTCCATCTTGGGCATCACGAGATCCAGCAGCACCAAGGCGATATCCCCCATGTGCTGATGCAGCTTTTCAAGGCACTCCTCGCCGTCGGCAGCTTCCAGAATGCGGTAATCCCCCCGCAGGATCTCCGAAAGGATGGCGCGGTTCATCTCGGAATCGTCCACGATGAGCACCTGCTGCTTTTGTTCCCGCTTGGAGTCTGCTTCATCGGGCAGGTCCTCCGCACCGGCCATCACAACACTGTTCTTGCGGAGCTTGGCCTGATACATCAGCCGGTCGGCCTGACGCACCACGGCATCCATGGAGCCGCCGGGCATCTGGACGATGCCGCCTATGCTGGCCGAAAGCCGCATGTGGCTGTAGCCGAGCACGATGGCATCGTGGATCTTTTCGCGGATCAGCTCCAGCTTGACTTTGAAGTAATCCTCCGGGATGCCGGGCAGCACCAGCAGAAATTCGTCGCCGCCGAAGCGCACCAGTGCATCGGTCTGGCGGATGCAGCTCCGCACGATGTTGACGGCGGTCTTCAGCGCCATATCACCGGCGTGGTGGCCGTAGGTATCGTTGTAGACCTTGAAGTCGTCGAGATCCATCAGCGCCACGCCGGTGGGGCCCTTCATCCCCCGGACGATCTCCTCATAGTAGCGGCGATTGTACACATCGGTCAGGACATCGTGGTAAAGCTTGGTGTTGTAGCCGGAGATGGCGCTGAACAGGGCCTCGGTGTCGTCCGGGTCAATGATGGTATCGCTGTGCATCCGCTGCAGCAATTCCAGCACGAAGGGATCCCCGTCCACTTCCAGATATCTGGCCGTCACCTGTACGATATCCGGTGCAAAGTATTCCAGTTTTACACGCTGATCGTGGTTCTCATAGGCGCTTTTCACGGCACAGTGGCGGCAGCGGCGGCTCTTGTGGCGGCAGGCATAGCACAGATCTTCGCCGTTGGGGTCGGAGCGCGCTCCCTCCTCGATCCGTGCAATGGCGTCCCTGTCCAGCAGCCGCACATCGGTGTACAATTGCTGTAAGTCGCGGAGCATTGCCTGAACTTCCTGCATCGTCTTCATCTTTGCCGCTCCCCATGCCTTTCTATGCTGCTTTGCCAAAACGCAAAGCAAATCTCTGGTATTTTTATGATATGTATTCATTATAAACGGTTTTCCGGCAAATGGAAGGGCTTTCTTGAAACTTTTCCACAAAAGAGAGGGTTTCGTTGGTTTTTTCGGAAAAAAGCCAATTTTTTCGGTGCAAACAGTAGCCCCGCAGAGGAAAAGGTGCTATAATAGTTTATATATCACCGTTGACGATACAGGGGGATTTTTGTACATGACGCTCGAAGAATGCTACACCGCCATGGGCGCGAATTATCAGGATGTCCTCAAGCGGTTCTATAAGTCGGATATGATCCGCCGCTTTGTCAAAATGTTTTTGCAGGACGACAGTTTCCGTCTGCTGACCGACGCCATGGCCAAGCAGGACGTGAAAGAGGCGTTCCGTGCCGCGCACACCCTGAAGGGCGTCTGCCTCAACCTCGGCTTCGACAACCTCAGCTCCCCGGCGGTAGCCCTGACGGAGATCCTCCGCACAGGAACGTTTGAGGGCGCTGCGGAGCAGTATGCCATCGTGAAAACCGAATACGACCGCACCATCAAGGCCATCAAGGCCCTTGATTAAGGTGCGCATTCTGAGCCGCGGGGTCACCGGGGCTCTTTTTTACGGGGTCCGGGCCGGAGATGCCCGCCCCGCGCAGGGGAAGGAAACCGTATGAAGCTTCATTTTCGTTCTTTGGTCAGCATCGCACTGAGTGCTGCGCTCTTGCTGGGCTGTGTGGGCTGCGGCGGCGCCCCCAAGGCAGCCACCACCATTACCGTCTGGACCTATTACAGCGGCGACCAGCTCACCAGCTTCAATGAGCTGGTGGACGAATTCAATTCCACCGTCGGGCAGGAAAAGCACATCGTGGTCAAAAGCTCCAGCCAAGGCAGCGTGACGGACCTTGAGACCAATGTGCTGGCCGCTGCCAAGGGCGAAGTGGGCGCTGCCGCCCTGCCCAACATCTACTCCGGCTATGCGGATATGGCCTACGACCTCGACCAGCTCGGCGAGGTCGTGGATCTGGCCCCCTACCTGACGGATAAGGAAAAGGCCGCCTATGTGGACGGCTTTTTAAAAGAGGGCGACCTGATGAACAACGGCGAGCTGAAGGTCTTCCCCGTGGCGAAATCCACCGAGCTGTTCTACCTGAACGCGACCGACTGGGCCCCCTTCGCCGCCGCCACCGGCGTGACCTATGACGACCTTGCCACCGTGGAGGGCGTGACCGAAGCAGCCCACAAATATTACGACTGGACCGACGCCCAGACCGACACTCCCAACGACGGCAAGGCTTTCTTCGGCCGCGACGCGCTGGCGAACTACCTGTTCTGCGGCGCGCAGGAGCTGGGCGTAACCATCTTTGATGCCGAGAACGGCGTCATGACCCTGAACCTTGACAAAGACGTGATGCGCAAGCTGTGGGACAACTACTATGTTCCCTTCCTCAAGGGCTGGTTCGGGGCTAGCGGCCGCTTCCGCAGCGATGACGTGAAGACCGGCAACCTGCTTTCCTACGTAGGTTCCTCGTCCAGTTCCACCTTCTTCCCCAAGCAGGTGCTGACCAGTGACACCGAGAGCCACGACATTGAGATGGCTGTCCTGCCCTGCCCCAGCTTCTCTGGCTGCGCCCCCGTTGCCGCCCAGCAGGGTGCCGGCATGATCGTGACCAAGGGCACCGATGCCCAGATCGAAGCCAGCGTGGAATTTCTGAAGTGGTTCACCCAGCCGGAAAATAACATCGCCTTCTCGGTCAGCTCCGGTTACCTGCCCGTGACCCACGCCGCCGCCAGTCTCGACGCCATCCGGTCCAGCGGGCTGGAACTGTCCGACTCCATCACCACGGTGCTGGGTCTCTCGCTGAATGCCGTGGAGAACGACCACCTGTACACCACCCACGCCTTCCCGGAGGGTTCCACGGCCCGCAACAAATTGCAGTACGCCATGGAGGACGCCGCCGAAGCCGACCGCGCCACGGTCGAGGAGCGGATCGCCGCCGGGCAGACCCCCGAAGAAGCCGAGGCCGAATTCTTGACCGACGACTATTTTGACCAGTGGTACGAGACCACCCGCACCACGCTGGAAGCCTTTGCAGGCTGAACGGATCATTTGATTTGAAAGGAGCACCCGCCCTATGGGGATCTCATCCCAGCGCACCCCGCCGAAGAAACGCCGCGAGCGTTCCATCTTCGGTTCCATCTTCAACGCCCTGATGCTGGTGGTGCTCGTCGAAGTTCTGCTGCTGGTCGCATCCATCTACCTCATGCGGGTAGGCCCGCAGCTGAACCAGAACGCCGAGGATATCCTTGCCATGCAGGTGGAGACCCGCAGCGGCTACATCCAGTCCCAGTTGAACGATGCGCAGGAGCTTTCCTCCCTGACCAGCCGGATCAACACCCTGACGCAGGAACTGCTGGACAGTGGTGCCATCGACCTTGCCACGCTGGACAGCAGCAGCGACGCGGCTTACCCCCTGCTGGCGGCCGTCACCCCCAAGCTGATCTCTACCCTGCGCTCCAAGCCGGTGACGGGCATCTACCTCATCCTGAACACCCACGACCTGAACGAGCGGGCCAGCGGCGACCGGCTGCCCTCCGTCTACCTGCGGGACCTTGATCCCGACTCTCCGCCGCCGGAAAACAACTCGGACCTGATGTTCGAGCGGGCCCCCGCCAGACTGGTGCAGACCCAGAACATCGCCACGGATAAGGCGTGGAAGCCCGCCATCACCTACCGCTCCCTCGGCGCAGAGGGGCTGGTCTACTCGTCGTTCCAGACCGCCTATGACGCGGAAACCAAGCTGGATGCCACTGCCTACGGCCACTGGACGACCAGCCCCTATGTCATGAACGGCGATGACCGTCAGGCCATCGCCAACAGCCTCCCCCTCATCCTGCCGGACGGCACCGTTTACGGCGTGGTGGGCGTAGAGCTTCTGACCAGCTATCTGACCGAAAAAATGCCCTACAACGAGCTGCACACATCCAATTCCGGCAGTTACGCCCTGTGCTATTCGGGCACCACCCTCCATGCAGACACCCTCACGCTCACGGCGTTTCCGGTGATGAACAGCGGCGGGCTGGATCTCAGCACCGCCCTCCAACTGACGCGGGCAGGTGCAGACTGCTTCCGCTTTTCCAAGAACAACATCTCTTACATCGCTTCCCTCGTTCCGCTGGAGGTTTACAGCCGAAACGCCCCCTTCTACGGGGAGCACTGGTGTCTGGTGGGCATCGTGCCCTCCTCCGCCCTCTTCGCCTTTGCCCAGCGAGTGCAGCAGCTGCTGTTTTTGACCGTGCTGCTCACCCTCATCGCGGGCTTTGTGGCCAGTTGGCTGGTCAGTGAGCGGATGTCCAAGCCCGTGGCCCAGCTCTCGGCGGAAGTGGCCAAGGCGCAAAACGCGGCGGCGCTGCCCCAGCTTTCCACCACCGGCATCGCCGAGGTGGACCAGTTTGCTTCCGCCATCAGCCAGCTTTCTTCGGATATGCTGGCCTCCTCCACCCGCTTTCTGCGGATCATGGAGATGGCCAGTGTGGAGCTGGCGGGCTATGAGCTGCGCAACGACAGCGTTTATGTCACCGACAACTTCTTCCGGATGCTCGGCGTCCAAACGCCTGACCCCCTGACCCCCTCTTCCTTCCGCGCCGCCCTCTCAGCGGTGGCCCACAGCAGCCTGTACCGCACCACTCCCATCGGCAGTTCCATTTTCACCATTGCGCAGCCGGACGGCAGTGTGCAGTACATCGTCCTCCGCATCACCCGCATTGTGGCACAGACGCCCTCGGAGGTGGGTCTGCTGGAGGATGTCACCTCCGCCATTCTGGAGCAGCAGCGCATCGAGCGTGAGCGCGATTACGACATCCTGACCGGCCTGTACAGCCGTCAGGCCTTCAACCGGGTCTGCGCCGATCTCTTCGCCCATCCCGACCGGCTGCGCTGCGCGGCCCTGCTGATGATGGACCTCGACAACCTCAAGCACATCAACGACACCTACGGCCACGACTGGGGCGACCAGTACATCCGCCAGACCGGTCAGTGCTTCGCCGCCAACACCCCCAAGGGCACCGTCTGCTCCCGCCTGTCCGGCGACGAGTTCCTGCTGCTGTTCTACGGGTACGACTCGCAGGACGCCATCCGCAAAGAGTTGAGCACCCTGAACGGGGCCCTGCGGGCCAGTTGTTCCACCCTGCCCAACGGCAAGACGCTGAATATCAGCATTTCCGGCGGCGTGGCGTGGTTCCCGGAGGACGGCACCGACCTCAAAACCTTGAAGAAGTACGCCGACTTTGCGATGTATCAGGTCAAGCAGTCCCACAAGGGCCACACCGGCGACTTCGACATCGGCGTGTACCACCGGGAGGAGTACGCCGCCCAGACCCAGCGCGAGTTCGAACAGCTGCTGCGGGAGGAATTGGTGACCTACTATTTCCAGCCCATCTTCTCGGCCCACAGCGGGCGGGTCGCCGCCTACGAGGCGCTGATGCGGGTGAACATGCCCACCATCACCTCCCCCTCGCAGGTCATGACGCTGGCCCACGAGCTGGACCGGCTGTACGACATCGAGCGAATCACCCTGTTCAAATCCGGCGAGACCTACGAGCAATTGCAGCAGAAGGGTCTGCTCCAGAATGGGGCCTTCCTCTTCGTCAACTCCATCGCCAATGTCAGCCTGACCCCCGCAGATGTGGCCAAGTATCAGCGCCGTTTCCCCGAACTGCTCAAGTATCTGGTGGTGGAGATCACCGAACAAGAGGATCTGGATCGCGATTCTCTGGAACGGAAGCGGAACGTGCCGGGCTTCTCCGGCTCCTTCGCGCTGGATGATTACGGCAGCGGTTACAGCAACGAGCTGAACCTTCTGGCGCTGGCTCCCCGGTACATCAAGATCGACATTTCCATCGTCCGCGGCATCGACACCGACCGCGACAAACAGCAGATCGTTTCCAATATCGTAGACTATGCCCACGCCCGCAGTATGCAGCTGATTGCGGAGGGCATTGAGAACGACGCCGAACTGCGCAAGGTCATCGACCTCGGCGTGGACCTGCTGCAGGGCTTCTACCTCAGCCGCCCCGCTGCAGTGCCTGCCCCCCTCGCGCAGCCCGCACTGGATACCATCCGCAGGATCCACACCCGGAATTCCAGTGCCGGGTGATCGGCAGCAGCTTCCTCAGTGCTTCCCCAGCTGCCAGAACGCAACGGCGCTGGCAGCGGCGACATTCAGCGAATCGACGCCGTGGGACATGGGGATCTTGACCGTGTAATCACAGGCGGCAATGGTGGAGCGGGCCAGCCCGTCGCCCTCGGTGCCCAGCACGATGGCAAGCTTCGGCTCGGCGGCAAGAGCCTCGTCGTCGATGCTCACCGAGCGGTCGCTCAGGGCCATGGCCGCGGTCTTAAAGCCGAGGGCATGGAGCTGCGCCAGCCCCTTTTCGGGCCAGTCGGCGGGCGTTTCGCCAAGCTGCGCCCACGGCACCTGAAACACCGTGCCCATGCTCACCCGCACCGCGCGACGGCAGAGCGGGTCGCAGCAGGAGGGGTTGATGAGGACGGCGTCCATGTTCAGCGCCGCCGCACTGCGGAAGATCGCCCCCACGTTGGTGGAATCCACAATGCCTTCCAGCACCGCCACCCGCTTAGCGTCCCGGCAAAGCTCCTCCACGCTGCGGGGAGCCGGGCGGCGGAAAGCGCAGAGCACGCCCCGCGTCAGCTCAAAGCCGGTCAGCGCGGCCAGCAGCTCCCGGTCTGCGGTGTAGACCGGCGCATCCCCGCAGCGGGTCAGGATCTCCGCCGCCGGGCCGGTGATCTGTTTGCGCTCCATGAGCAGCGAAACGGGCCGGTATCCGGCATCCAGCGCACGGGAGATCACCTTGGGGCTCTCGGCGATGAAGATGCCTTTTTCCGGTTCCAGCCGGTTCCGGAGCTGGTTCTGCGTCAGGCGGGCGTAGGGGTCCAGCTCCGGCGCGTGAAAATCGGTGATCTCGACGATGTTCGGCATAAAAATTTCTCCTTCGGTTCCTTGATGGCTCCTATTGTAGCACAACCGGCGCTCCATTGCAAAAGCATGGCTGTCATGTGGGATTTACATGGTCGTTCTTGCCAAAAATCGCGCTCAGATTTTGACAAATCCGACAAATTGCGCTATCATAGACTGGAACTTGTGAAGAGGGGGAAATTTTCGTGTCCATCAGCAAAAAACTGTCCCACAACGGGCAGATGTCCGAAGCGTTCTGCACCGCGATCTTCCTGTCGCTTTCCGGCGGATTGCAGGATGTTTACACCTATTTGTATCGCGGCAAAGTTTTCGCCAACGCTCAGACCGGCAACATCGTGCTGTGCGGCGTGAAGCTGGTCGAAGGCGACTGGGGGGCCGTATTGCACTATCTGGTGCCGCTCTGCTTCTTCGCGCTGGGCGTTTTTGCGGCGGAACTGCTGCGCCAGAAATTCCGGCAGATGCAGCGGCTCCACTGGCGGCAGTTGGTGGTGCTGTGCGAAATTTTGATGCTCTTCGTGGTGGGCTTCTTCCCGCAGGAATGGAATCTGGTGGCCAACGCCCTCGTCTCCTTCGCCTGTGCGATGCAGGTACAGGCCTTCCGTAAGGTGAACGGCTACGCCTTTGCCAGCACCATGTGCATCGGCAACCTGCGCAGCGGCATGGACTCTCTGTGCAGTTGGCTCGTGGCGGGCAACCGCGCCGCCAAGGACAAGGCGCTCCACTACTTCGCCATCATCTTCCTGTTTGCGCTGGGCGCAGCCCTCGGCAGCGTGGCGCTGAATTTCTGCAGTGCCAAGGCCATCTGGTTCTCCTGCCTTCTGCTGACCGTCAGCTTTTGCCTGATGTTCCTGAAAGAAGATGTGGAAGAGATCAAAGAGGATCTTGAAAAGCTGGAAGCAAAGCATTGACCGCTCCATCTCCCCACCGGGCTGCATCCAGCCTGATACTGCCTATTCTGCACGGTGCGGGCTGATTTTCCGTTTTTGGCACTGATTTTTCATTGCGCTGCTCGGCTTGATATGGTATACTGATTTTATGTGTTGAAACTTCCGGCGGTGGCCCACGGTGTAACAGCCGCCGCCGGGTTTGTTACAAAGAATAGGAGCAACGAATGAAAAAAGGATTTGACAACGACAAATACCTTCAGATGCAGTCGGAGCACATCCGGGAGCGGATCGCGCAGTTCGACAACAAGCTGTATCTGGAATTCGGCGGCAAGCTGTTCGATGACTACCACGCCTCCCGCGTGCTGCCCGGCTTCCAGCCGGACTCCAAGCTGCAGATGCTGCTGCAACTCAAGGATCAGGCTGAGATCGTCATCGTCATCAGCGCCGAGGACATCGTCAGCAACAAGGTGCGCGGCGATTACGGCATCACCTACGACCTCGACGTGCTGCGCCTCATCGACGCATTTCAGGAGCGGGGCCTGTTCGTGGGCAGCGTGTGCGTGACCATGTACACCGCCGCCCCCGAAGTGGAGGCTTTTGAAAAGCGGCTGAACAGCCTTGGCATCCGCACCTTCCGCCACTACAAGATCCCCGGCTACCCCAACGACGTGGCCCGCATCGTCAGCGACGAGGGCTACGGCAAGAACGACTACATCGAGACCCAGCGCCCCCTCGTCGTCATCACGGCCCCCGGCCCCGGCAGCGGCAAGATGGCCACCTGCCTGTCCCAGCTGTACCACGAATACAAGCGGGGCGTCAAGGCCGGTTACGCCAAGTTCGAGACCTTCCCCATCTGGAACATTCCCCTCAAGCACCCGGTCAACCTCGCGTATGAGGCCGCTACCGCCGACCTGAACGACGTGAACATGATCGACCCGTTCCATCTGGAAGCCTACGGCAAGACCGCCGTCAACTACAACCGCGACATCGAGATCTTCCCGGTGGTCAACGCGATGTTTGAGCTGATCGCGGGCAAGAGCCCCTACCACTCCCCCACCGACATGGGCGTGAATATGGCGGGCAACTGCATCATGGACGATGCCGTCTGCTGCGAGGCCTCCTGCAACGAGATCATCCGCCGTTACTTCAAGTCCCTGTGCGAGCTGAAGAACGGCGCACAGGTCCAGAGCGAGGTCTACAAGCTGGAGCTGCTGATGAATCAGGCCGGGCTTATGCTGGGCAGCCGCCCGGTGGAACAGGCCGCCCACGCCGTCTCCGAGAAGACCGGCGGAGCCCCCGCTGCCGCCATCGAGCTGCCGGACGGCACCGTGGTCACCGGCAAGACCGGTCCCCTGCTGGGTGCGGCGTCCTCGGCCCTGCTCAACGCGCTGAAGAAGCTGGCCGGCATTGATCAGGAAGTCGATCTGGTCTCCGCCGCCGCCATCGAGCCCATCCAGACCCTGAAAACCAACTATCTGGGCAGCAAGAACCCCCGGCTGCATACCGATGAGATCCTCATTGCGCTGTCCAGCTCTGCTGCGGCCAACCCCACCGCCGCCCTTGCGCTGCGCCAGCTCTCCGCCCTGAAGGGCTGTGACATGCACTCCACGGTCATCCTGTCCAGCGTGGACACCGACACCGTGAAGAAGCTCGGTATGTACCTGACTTGTGAGCCCGCCTACGAGGAAGAGGACCGCAAGTACCACAAAAAGTAAGCGTTCCGTATATAAAAAGCGCCCTCCGCATCCTTTGAAATGAACCCCAAAAGTTAGACAAAAATTGAATTAAGCAGCTCCAACGGTCTG